>MDTF01004324.1_pt1 | contig 35150 bp, 36 predicted proteins | sample 811191 | NCBI WGS metagenome assembly MDTF01 (sample SAMN05326649, study PRJNA326480) | marine metagenome | isolation source: seawater | place: Southern Ocean | collected 2011 | reverse complement strand
TCACCACTATCAATTGTTTCTAATCCATTTAAACTTCTAAGTAATGTGGTTTTACCTGATCCACTTGGTCCTAAGATAGAAATAAATTCTCCTTTTTTAATTTTCAAACTCACACCTTTTAAAGCCTGAGTTTGATTATTAAAATTTTTTTTAAGATTATTTATTTCTAGCATCTTATGATTTATCTTTATTTAAAAGCTTAATTACCTCTCTTAAAACATCATAATCTGAGTCTTTAACTTCCATATAATGGGACATCCTTCCTCCATATCCTGCTATTTCGCCATGATTATGAGCCACCAAAACGGCTTCTTTAATCTTTTTTCTATCCTCTAATGGAATTGATTTAGAATATGCTAAAGGTGGAGGTGGTACTCGATCAGATTTATGAATAATTCTAACATCTTCAAATTTAATTGTTCCATCTTCTAATCTTGCTTCAAAATTTCTTGAACTCATTCCACATACATCTGAATGATTATTTAAAACTGATAATAAACAGGCATCATGACTTCCAGCATAAAATACATTCTTAAAATGATTTTTATTTTTAATAGATAAATTGATCTTATTTAATTCTACTTGAGGAATTAAATCTCCACTAGTTGAACCAATCGTATTTAAAGACAAAACCTTACCTTTAATATCTTCAAACTTATCTAAGTTGCTATCTTTTTTTACTACAAAATATGTAAAATAACCTGCATCCTTTTCTCCTGGTCTAACACCTGCAGCAAATGCTTCTGCATTAGCTATCTCTGCAGCTTTGACGTATGTTTTCCCCCCATACCAAGCTATGTGAGCTCTATTAGCTCTCATCGCTTCAACAGCAGCATTATAATCAGTTACTTTGATAGTTTCTATTTTAAAGCTAGTTAGTTTTTCTATAATTGAAATTAAACTTGTATAATCACTCTCATCTCCTTTTTCACTAGCAGGTACAAAAACCATTTTATAAGTTTTTTCATCCGCTTGAACGGCAAATGTTACTAATGTTATTAAAATTACAAATATTATTTTTTTTATCATATTTGCTATCATATATAATTAAATTTGTTCGCATACAAGTTAATTATTAATTAACAAATTAGCGGACAAAATGACAATTATATAGGAATTGTTATTAAATTATTTTTTAAAATCAATTAAAGCTTTTTTATAATCTTCAACTGTATCAATTTCTTTCCATCCACGTTCAATAATAACACAATGAACTTTAACACCAATATCCACTAGTTCTTGTATCATATCGCTTAAATATGCTTTTTGAAAAACTTCAGCTCTTTGAAAAGGCTTATTCCAATATAATTTTTTTACTCTATGAAAATTTTTTTTAAAAATTTCACACCCTCTGTTATTTAATTTGATCATGCCGATAAATTCACCATGAACTTCCTCTTTATTAGAACCAATCTTTCCAATTTTAACCACCTCATTGTTAGAGTTAAAGATAACATTTTCTGCTTCTGATAATGGGTGATCTTTTCTACCAACATAATAATCTCTCCAATCAATATCAACAACGACTGAAATATCATGGTCTGTTTCTATTGCTCTCTTAACTATAAATGGTTCAAATAAAATATCAGAGTATGAAATTATTATATTTCCATTTATGATTTCCTCACCATAAAATATAGAGTTTAAAATATTGTTTTCTTTATAATCATTATTTTCAAAATATCTTATTCCCTTATAGTTAATTTTATTTTTTTTATATCCACGTATAAGCGAAATATCCTCAATTCCATTTTTTTTATAAGAATCTAGCTGTCTTTGAAGCAATGTTTTTCCACCAAAATCTAACATGCATTTTGGATTATTTTCTGTATGATTTTTTAAACGACTACCTAACCCCGCAGCAACTATTAAACATTTAGTTTTAACTTTATTCATTGATGACTCAATTTTTTCTAATTCATCATCTTTTAAGTTGTTATTTTTAATTGACCTAACTAATGAAATAATCTTTGAATTCTGTTCCATATATTCAATAATATCTGGTGGTAAAGTTTTTTTTGAACTTCCCGCTAAATCATTTAAGAAATCCAAATCTGTATTTAAAATTAAAGATAATTTTTTTATTACTGTGCTTTTTGGGGCAGAACGTTTATTCTTTTCAATATCATTTAAATATGATGGGGCAATACCAATTTTTTTAGCTAACTCTCTCTGCCCAATATTACTGTTGATTCTTAATTCTCTAATATAAGATCCAAAAGTGATCGTTGAATTAGATTTTTTTTCCATAAATTATTATAACATAAATTAATATTTAGATAATCAGTATTTATATAACTAGATTTTAGTAATAATAATCTTATTTTAATAGTATACATGTAATAAAAAATGGTATCGAGAGTAATCACTTTTAGCAATAGAAAATTAATATGTTGAATGATAACATTAAGAATTGCTGTTTTTGATAGCCAGGATATTTTTTATAACTATAAGGTTAGAATTTGACTTTTGATAATAAAGTGAGAATAAGAAGCAAAGCTGAATTAATTGCTCAAAACAATGGTCTAATTATTCTTAAAAATACTTTAGATGATTTGAGTGTTATAAACTATTTATCTAGTGGTACTTTACTTGGAGCTGTAAGAGATAATGACTTTATTCATTGGGATTGGGACGTGCAGATGTATTTAGTAATGGAAAATGCATATCCCTTAAGATACAAAATAAGCAAATCATTAATAGATAGTGGTTTTACAATATACAAATTTAATGACTCTGAGGATTCCCTTAAGTGGGACATAAGAAAGGAAGAAGTAGTTTTCGAATTAACAGCATGGTATCTTCAAGGAAAATGGCGCTATCGAAAAAAAAAAACTATGAGAGTACCTTCATATTTATTTGAAGGAGTATTCAATATAAATTTTAAAGACGTAAAATATAGAACACTAAATCCTCCAGAAGAATATCTTAAATTTTGTTATGGTGACTGGAAAACTCCTATAAGAACATCTGATAAAGAAGTTTATTCTACCACTAGTCACCTTAGAAAGTATACAGTATTAAATAAAATTATTTTATTTTTTAATAAAATACCAAAGAAATTAATAACTTTTTTATCTAGGGAGAAATAATATGCAAGATAATAGAGATAGAAAAGTAAATAAAAAAAATATTAAGAAATTTTTTGAAGATAGAGCAAAAAAGCATGAAGAAAGTAATCCATTAAAATCTGTTATCTACCAAGATAAAAATCCTGCGCTAGCAAAAACTCGAGATGCATTTGAAAAAAATAAAATTATAAACCTTATAAATATATCTAAAGATGATGTAGTTTTAGATATTGGTTGTGGAATAGGTAGATGGGCAAAAGAAATGTCTGGCCTGGTTAAAAAATATGTTGGTATAGATAACGTAGAAGAGTTTATTAATATTTCAGACAAAATATACAAAGATAATGACAATACTTATTTTATCTGTCTTGATGGTATAAATTTACTTAGTAGAGAAGTAAAATCTCATTCGCCTTTTACAATTATTATAATGGTAGGTTTTTTTATGTATATTAGTGATAAGGAAGCTTATGAAGTCTTAAATAAAATTCTTAAAATTTCCAGTAACAAAAGCCAAATAATTATAAGAGAACCAATAGCTATAAAAAAAGAATTAGTATTGGATAATGTGTGGTCAGATGAGATGGAAACACACTATTCGGCAATATATAGAACTCGAGATCAGTTTAAAAAAATATTTAGTGATGTCCTTTATAAAGAGGGATATAGCTTAATTATTGACGAAACCCTATATCCTGAGGAACTTAATAATAGAATTGAAACAAAACAACATTTTTTTAATTTAAAAAAAATATCCAGCCAATGATTAGAAAAATAACATCAAGTTGAATTATGAAAGATTTAAATAAAATTAGAATAAGATCAGATGATGAGTTAAAAATGCAAAATCTTGGGCTTAAAGAGCTAAGCAAAATATTAAATTCTAAAAAAATTAAACACTACATAACTGGAGGAACCCTACTTGGAGCTATAAGAGAAAAAAATTTTATTAAATGGGATTGGGATGTTGAGATTACAATTTTGACAGATCAAACTTTTAGTATAAAAGATGATCTAAATAGCCTTTTTATTAATTCTGGTTTTCAAATATCTAAATATTTTGATAAATATGATTCTTTTAAATGGGAATTAATTAAATATGGTTGTTCATATGAATTAGTTGGTTTTTATAGAGAAGGAGAATGGATGTATAGAAAAAAAAAAGGCATAAAGGTCCCTGCCTATTTTTTTGATAAACCTAGTGATTTGTTTTTTTTAGATAATTTGTATCAAACAGTTTCAAATCCAGAAGATTATTTAGAATTCTGTTATGGTGATTGGCAGACCCCAAAGAGAACTTCCAATAAAAGTGAATATTTAACATCACAACATATACCAAATTTAAAATTATATAATATCTTCTTTCAAAAAATTAAGAATATCTTTATTAAATACAAGAATGACTAATCTTAAAGAAACAATTGATAAAGAAAGAGGTGAATATATTAGATTAAGTATAAGAGATAGAATTGATAATAAGGGGCTAATTCAAGTTTTACAAAAACTTCATTAATTATTATGAAAAATAAAACTGCTGTATTTTTTGGTAAATTTCAACCCCCACACCTTGGTCATATTATTACAATAAATCGTATCTTACGTGATTTTAACAAATTAATTGTAGGTATAACTTCAGATAATAAAATAGGTCAAGACCCTAATCAGATTAAGAAAGTATTTGAAGAAGTTTTTCAAGATTATAAGAAGATATCTTTTGAAATTATAAAAGGTTCTATTGAAGAAGGAACTGCTTCAATAGGTCATTTAGATTTTGATACTGTGGTTTCAGGGAATAATAAGGTTATTAGTATTTTAAAGGCGATGGGTCACTGTACAGTATTTCAACCAAGATCTGTGGGGATTGGCTTTAATAGCTCAGAAATTAGATCTTTACTGATTAATAATCTAAAAGAACATAATACTGAAAGAAATACACAGTTTAATTTAGAATTTGAAGAGCTGTCTAAAATTAAACCCCTTGAGAAAGTTTTGCCAAACCATTTAGCAAATATTGAAAGTATGATTCTTAAAGATGGCTTAATATTAAAGCCTTTAATTATTGATAAAAAATATAATATTGTTCTAGATGGTTCTCATAGATATGCTTTTCTTTTAAAATTTGGTTATAAAAAAGCTCCAGTAATAAAAGTCAATTATGATGATGAAACGATATTCGTTGGTAATGATTTAAAGCATAGATATTTAATAGATAAGAATTTAAAATTAAGTAAATCTAAAGTGATTGAAGCTGCACTAAATGAAAAATTATTAGATGCAAGAACAACTCGACATTTTTTTCCTTTTAGAAAAATAAACTTTCCCGTTGAACTGAAAAAATTAATTCCTGGTAAACTAAATAACATTGATTTCTTAATTGAAAAGACAAGTATTAAAAATGAAATTAAGAAAAATCTTTTGTATATCAATGAAATTGATGGAGAGTTAAAAATTTTAAACAATTATATTGATGAACAAAATGACATAAAAACTTATTTAACTAATCAAGTAAATATTATGAAGAATACGATTCTTTTAAATGGGAGTTAATTAAATATAATTGTTCATATGAATTAGTTGGTTTTCACAGAGAAGGAAAATGGATGTATAGAAAAAAAAGGGTATAAAAGTTCCTGCTTATTTTTTTGATAAACCCACTATTTGATTTTTTTTGATAATTTATATCAAACTGTTTCGAATCCAAAAGATTATTTAAAATTTTGTTATGGGGATTGGCAAACCGCAAAAAGAACCTCTATTAAAAGTGAATACTTAACATCAGAGCATATACAAAGCTTAAAATTACATAATGTTTTACTTCAAAGAATTAAAATATCTTTATCAAATATAAAAAAAATGAATCTTAAATAGATAACCAGTTGTTTTAATGAGCCATGGAGAGACTCAGGTTTAAAAAATTATTATTTTTTAATGAAACACTGATAATTCAAAAGTTAAGTAAAATAAGTAAAAATATTTAGCCGAAGTACTGGTTACTCAAACCTGCTAGACATATTCCTCATGTTATCCAATGCTTTTTCTAAATCTTTAACTGTATCTATTTCAATCCATTGAAATCCAAAAGTATCATATATTTCAATAGGATAATGTTTGATATACAAGTTGAATCCATCTTCATAGTAATCATCAGGTTTACATTTAATTAGAGAGTTATGAATATTATTCATATCTTCTTTAATAATTTTAGTAATTCCGACATAACCACCCAAGTATTTATTTAAATTTTTTCTCAAACTAGAAACTTGAAAATTATTACTTACACTAACCTTCATCATTTCATCATCTGTTGAATATGTGGTATCTACACAGATACTAGTTTTTTTTGAGTGTAAAGTTAAATCTAATATAAAATCATCATAAATTAAATCTCCATCCATATGAATTATATCGTTATTATTAGCAGTATTAGTTTTAATATAATCTATACCAACATAAAGTGATTTCCAATTATTGGCCGTATTATAATCTTTATTATATAAAAAAGTTATTTTATCTTTGTTGGGGATTGCTTTTTCTACTAAATCTGCACAGTGTCCAGTAATAATATAAATGTTATCTACTAAATTATTTTTTTGTAACTTATTAACTTTAAATGACAATATATTATCAGTCGAATTTATATTCTCTATACATTTTGAACTTTCTAATTTTTCAAAACGACTACCCATGCCTGCTGCCAATATTATTATGTCAGACTTATTGACATTTTTTTGACTATTCATCACAAATTTCAAATAGTTTATTTTATCTATTTTTGTATTATTGGATTTTAAAATTGGATTATTTTTAGTCATTAATTCTTGACTAATACAATTTAGAGTATATTTAATTTTATTATCAATCATGACTGTAATTATATAGACATAAAAAAAAATAAATAAATACTAATTAAATATAATGAAAATATACATATTGAGGCACGAAGATAGGTATGATCAATTAACATTTGATACAAGTTTGACTAAAAAAGGATTATTAAATGCTAATAACAAAATAAAATATTTATTAGAAAAATACATAAATAAAGAAAATATAATTATTTATTGCTCTCCATTTCTTCGAACTATTCAAACAATATACCCCTTTTGTAAAAAATTTAATTTAAAAATTAATTGTGAAAATGCGTTATATGAATTTATGAATAATGATTTTGAAAATGTTTTTAATATTAATAAAAAACTAGAAGATATAGATTATATAAAACTAAATCACCCAGATTTATATGAGATAGTCAATAAAAATTATAATACGTTGTATGATTTAAAAAATATTAATTTATATGAAAAAGAAGATAAAAATATTGAAAGATCAAAAAATTTTTTAAATAATATAAAAAGAAATAAAGATATATTATTAGTTAGCCATGAATCGACAATTAATGGCATGTTAATTAATTTATTAAATAAATACGATAAAAATATTAATTTTGAATATAATTATCCAATTGGTGGATTGTGTGAAATAGAGATAAGTGATCAGGGTAATTTAATTTCAAGTAAAATATTTACTGATATAAACAATGTTCCAATTTTATTATAATTTAATAGCTATTTAAATTATTTATAAAATTATCGATAAATTTAAGTATTTTTTCATCAGTAGAAAGAGTAATTCTAACACACAATTTATCACTCATATCTTCAATTTTAACTTCAATATTATTATTTTTTGCAAAATGTTGTATTTTTGAAGTATTTTCTTCATTTTTAACATGATTTGTTTTAATGACCAAAAAATTCGATTTAGAATTGAAAAACTGTAAATTATCATATGTTTTGTCATTATACATATCTATAATTTCAGAATATTTATTCCATATTTCTTTATAATGATCTTTATTTTTTAATAAAGTACTTCCTAATTTTATAGCGTAACTATTTATTCCTAAATAATTATTAAAAATATTAATATCATTATTTTTTGATACCATAAACCCTAACCTTTGACCCGGTATACCAAAATATTTACTAAAGCTGTTAACCACATATACATTTTTATATTTATTTACTAAATTAATCATCTCATTAGGCTCGAACGGATTATAAACAATATCTAATATAAATAATGAGTCTTTATTTTTTGATATAACGTCATCAATAATTTCTTTTTCATATAAAAATCCAATAGGATTTCCTGGAATTCCTAATATAAAAATAGAAGGTTCATCGACTTCCATTTCATTATAATTTAAACGGTAATTTTTTTCATCTTTGATATATTTGTTATCAATTTCTTTAATACTATAATTAAATCTTTTGCCTAATGTTGTATAATAATGCCATGTGAAACGAGGAACACACAATTGTTTATAATTAGATTTATAATGACAGAATAATTTCCATAAAGCGTCTTCACTACCATTTGTTAAACAAATTTTTATATCATCATTAAATTTATATATATTATGTATTAATTTTATTAAATCTTTCGAGTTATCAGAATATAAATTAACCATTGAATTTTCATATTTAATACAATCTTTAACATCCTGGTGATGTTCGGATAAAAATTCATTTTTATGTAATCTAAATAATTTTAACATGATGATATGATTTATAATTTTTTTATGCTCGAATATTTATTTGATTTAATCTAAGCTTACTATAATTTAAAAAATTAAAATCATTGCTTATTTTTCCAGCTAAATTACAATTTAAACTCCATAATCCCCATAACAAATGAGAATATTTAACAAACATTAAAACATTCTGATCAAATTCTTCTAAATTAGTGATATTAGAGTCATAATAATTATAGAATTTGTATCTAAATTTTTGATTAGGAAATAATGAAATATCACAATTCATTCCACAAATTTCACAAAAAAAGTTAGCAATATCAAAATGGATATAATTATTTCCAGCATATTCTAAGTCAATAAAACTTAATTTATGATTTTCAGAATTAAATATTATATTTTCAAATAATAAATCGTTATGACAAAGTCCTTTTGGTAAATCATTATATTTTTGAGTATTAATATTATTAATATAATCAAATAATTCTTGATTATAATATTCTTTTTTTTTTATTTCATGAGTTATGGCATTAATTTTATCAAAAATATTATTACCTATTTTCTTATTTATGTTGTGCATAATTTTCATATTGTGACATATTTTCTCTAATATAATATTATTATTTATGTTTTCTATGTTTAGTGTATTTCCTTCAATATAAGTTTCTAATAATCCACCATCAAATTTATTAACTATTTTTCTAGATATATCAAATTTAGTTAATAAATTTATTATCTCAATTTCAGTACCTCTATTTTCAATTGTAATATTACCAAATTTTCTCAATATATAATTATTATTTTCAGAACAAACTTTATAGGTTATGTTTGCTAATCCCCCTGCTAACTCTTTGTATGTAAAATTTTTAGTATTTAATAGTTTTTCAATAAATAGTTTCATAGATAAAAAATAGTTAATCTAAATTTTATAATTTTTTAATTAAAATAGTTCGATCAGAAAAAAGCTTACATTCTAACTTTTTATTTATTCCCAGAAGATTCTCCAGCCTGCTTACTCGTTCACAAATATTATTTCTTTTTAGTGAAGGAAACTTGTGGTTTTCTTTGTCAGGCCCAAATTTTTTTGGAAATAATTTTTTTAGCCCCACACCAATCATGTCTCTGAGTTTCATAACATTTAAAAACCAATTAAGTTTAATCCAATTAGAAGATTTAGAGAGATTATTGTTATCAAGACTTTCCCAAACTTCAATAATCCTCTCAGCTGCCAGTTTATCGTTATCTAAATTAATCTTTTTGGATACTATTTCTGGAATTTGCTCATCCATATTTTTTTGATTTCTAGATTGCATAGCTTGAAAAAGAGCATTTGTCTTGAGCATGAGTTCGTTTGGTGACTCAACACGGTGCCCCAATTCATTAGCTAGACCTCGAGCATACTTCTGTTTAAAAGGAACATATGTTATTACAGGTTTTCCAGAAACTGTTGCCTCAAGTGCTGTAGTGCAACCATTATGCATAACTGCAAATGCGTTGTTGAGCCATGCATTAATAGGCCCTTTTCGAATAACATGAACATTGGGAATATCTTCAAGATAACCCTTCCAAGCCTCAACACTTTCATTTAAGTGTGGTCGTAAAACAATATCATAGCCATTATTATGACGTGCAAGATATTGAATAGCTTCGATGAAAGCTAATATCATACGGCCTTCTTCTGCAAACATCCCAAAATGTTGAGCAAATGTCTCTGGAAGTCTCTGGTAGTACCCAAATTTCCTATGATTTTTAATAATCTTATGAAACCGATCTACATTATTAGCTAAACCCATATTAGATGATATTAACAAAAACGGTCTTTGTGGTTTTCCTTCTGGGGTACCCCAATAATCTGAAAAAAATGGTTTCCATAAATCTGCACGTGGTGAACCTGTATTGTATATTTTTGAGGAATGTTTTGGATAAATCCGCTTTAAAGCCTCAGTATCTTCATCTCCCCATCCAAATGCTGCAGAAGCTTGTCCAAGAGTTTCACCTGAATATCTCCACTTTGCAAATTGATCATACCCATGATCTACTAAGCCCCCTTCTTCATCTATACTTGTTACAAGAAAGCCATTATCAACATGTCGCTGATGATTTTTAATTTTATCTAAACCTGGAGTTAAAGATTTAGTATGAAATATTCCAGGAGCAAGTATTCCAGAACGCATACCTCTTGTAATACCACTTAAATTAGAAACTAAGATATGGTGACCCCTAGATGCTGCCAAGACTCCCAAAAGAAGTTTACTGTCTAACTCACGAGCAGCATTTTCAACATGCAAATAGATGTTCATGTTAGAGTCTCATCTTTTGTGTTAAGCATAATTTGTAGATTAACTAAACGACAAAGTTGCATACCTTCTGTGCTACTTATAGTACCAGGGTCAACTTTTAAATCTATACAATCATAAAGATGACTCAAGTATTTTTTACATGCATTGTCTTTAACATAATTCAATAAAAACCTATCTACAATCCCATCTTTATGTCCCAACACCTCTCTCAAATTATAAAGATCATTTTTGCTTGTAATATGATGTGATGACAATGGTTTATATTGTTTATTTTGTAGTCTTTTAACAAATTTTTTGATTTTTTGAATTAAAAATTTAAATCCATAATAAATTAGCTGCTGAGGGAAATATATCAATCGATCATTTAAAACCTTTTTTCGAACATTACTATAAGTACTCTGCAGTTTATCATGTATATATTTATGTAAAAATATTTTAGGAAATAATACATCTATTAGACCTAGTCTATAAGAAAGCAACTCAACTGCAAGAGGTCCCTCAGAATATGGTGTACAAATTGTTATTTTTTCATGAGATGAAATATTCAGGAATTGTTGATGAAAGTTTCCAACTGTTCGAAGCCATCGAGCAAGTCTCACTGCATGATTATCTTTCTCACCATCACTTAGAACTATAACACTTAAACTAGGATCAAACTCTTTTTTAAGCCAATTTATAAGTGGTAAAACATAACTCTTTTTTTTATAGTCCTTAATAATATCAATAACCCCATTTGGTAAACTAGTTTTACTATTATCGTGTTCACTTAAGCTAGTATATGTTTCAATTACTCCAGGAGGTGTAGTTTGATAATTATCATGTTTTTTTAATAACCTATATAATGTGAAGAACATTACAGTCGTTTTGAAACGCAAAATTATTCCCTTTGTCATCTTGATAGTACGAATAATACCTTTTGAAAAAGAACTTGCAGCATGAGTATCAACATGGAACAATGTATCTGAATTTTGACCTGTTATAATAAGTCTTTCAATTGTACTATCAAAACCATAAGGGCTAAAATGAAACCCATGCTTCAAATATACTAAACCATTCATCACAGACAAGCCCTTCTCTGCCCTTCTTTTAATATCCAAAATAGAAAAACCTTCATAAGGCTTAACAAAATCAATTTTACAGTCAGCTCTATTTGCAATCTCAACAGCCATTTTCATTTCAGACAGCTTACCCCTATTTATATAATAACCTTGAACAGAATTGTCCAAACTATTTTTATGATTTAGTAAAAGTGCAGTGGAATCAACTCCACCAGAAAATGCTAGTTTAACACTAGCTCCATGAATTCTACAGTAGGACTTGTATATATCATCAATAGCTTTCATTTTTTTTTTGAGTACTGCATCCTGTTGTTTTCTTGTTTTTGTTTGATTATTAAAAAGATAATCCTGAAGCTTCACCTCAGTAGAAGAAAATTTTACATAGAAACCTGGTGGGCATCGCTTGCTTTTAGAGATAAGGCCGTCAAAAATTGGGCGAATAACTGATTGATGAGAAAGTACTACATTCATTAATGCTCCATCAGTAATTTCTCCTCCCATTCGAGAGGCTTGGCGTAAAAATCTACCTTCATCATTAGAAACCAAATATTTATGCTCAAGTTCATGTGATTCTGTTGTCAATATCCAGTAAAATCCACCACTAGCACATGAGGCAAATAACCAAAACTGATCATTACTTCTAATTTCAACAATACATGGGCCAACGACCCCTCTCATTAAGGTTGCAATTGAATCTGGTCCACTTTTTTCCCACTTCTCTTCAATTGTTTTTTTAATATCATTACAATCAATGACTGTTTCACCATCTGTCCATCCCATTAACTTTCCATATACAGAGAAAACAGTTGGTTGCTTAATTTTTTGTTTTTCTTTAATTAATATTTTTTTATGCAAAAGAATAGTCATTTGTCTATCTACTTTTATATGTTGATTGATTTGCCACTAAATTATTGGGTGGCAAGGTGGTTAGTTTCTTTTTTGTAAAATTTAAATTTAAAGTTCCTTCAATTTCTAAAATATTAGCTTCAATAATTTCTTGGTTGCTCCAAGGCAGCATATATTAAATTTTACCTATATATTTTTTGTGAGTATCAATCCATGCTTCTAGATTAGCGTTAGTCATCCATTCTGGATTTGTATTGCTGGCATAAGTAAAACTTTTTGGCACTCTAACACCGCTCTTAATACGTTTGGTGTCTTTGGCCCAGTCATTAATTTGGGGTAAAATCTTAAAATGTTCAAGATATTCATAAGTAGAGTGAGAATCTTCAGGCCCTATCATTTGTTCATGTAGTTTTTCACCCGGACGAATTCCAATAACCTTGTGCTTTGCTTTTGGTGCAATCACATTTGCAATATCTGTGACTTTCATAGAAGGTATTTTTTTTACATAAATTTCACCTCCCACCATATCCTCAAATGCATGCCAAACTAACTCCACACCCTGCTCAAGTGTAATCATAAAGCGAGTCATTTCCAAATCAGTTATTGGTAATGAATCTTGATCTTTTATAGAAATAAAAAATGGAATTACTGAACCACGCGAACCCATCACGTTACCATAACGTACAACGGCAAAATTTGTTTTGTGACCAGATGCATAGGATGAGTTACTGGCAACAAAAAGTTTATCAGACGCCAGTTTCGTTGCACCGTAAAGATTGACAGGACTGCTGGCTTTATCTGTTGAAAGTGCCACCACTCGTTTCACACCTTGATCAATGCAGGCATCAATCAAATTGATTGCACCATTTATATTAGTTTTAATACATTCAAAGGGGTTATATTCTGCGGTTGATACAATCTTGGTTGCTGCAGCGTGAACAACATAATCTACACCACTCAAAGAACGGTATAGTCTATCCTTGTCTCGGACATCACCAATAAAAAAACGTACTCGAGGATCATCTTTAAATAATTTTGCCATTTCCCACTGTTTCATTTCATCACGTGAAAGAATAACTAAGCGTTTTGGGTTATATTTTTTAAGTGTAAGTGGCACAAAAGTATTACCAAAAGAGCCCGTACCACCTGTAATTAATATAGAAGAATTTTTTAGCATTTTTTAATTTTTATATTTTAGAAGCAGTTGTTCTGAAGTGATCGCTGATCTTAATTAATTCTTCAAACGTTCCTTGTCCTTTTAATTCACCTTTCTCTAATAAGAAAATAGTATCACATTTTTTTACAGTGCTCAAACGATGAGCAATAAGAATAATAGTAATATTCTTACCAAGGTTGTGTACCGCTTCCATTACTGCTTGTTCAGTAAGGTTATCTAGTGCACTAGTAGCTTCATCCAGGATTAGCACTTCTGGGTTATGATACAACGCTCTAGCAATCCCTATACGTTGACGTTGTCCACCAGACAGTCTAACACCACGCTCACCAATAGTAGTTTTGTATTGTAAGGGCAATTCATTGATCACAAATTCATGTAGATTAGCAATTTTTGAAGCTTTCTCAACAGCTTCTTGGTCTATGTCTTTGTAATCAGTACCAAAAGCAATATTGGCAGCAACAGTATCGTCAGCTAAAAAAATTTGCTGTGGTACATACCCAATAGAACTTTGCCAAGATCTTATGTTATGCTTATTTATAACTTGACCATCCACCTCTAATGTACCTTGCTGAGCTTCGAATAAACCAAGGATAATATCTACTAAAGTAGTTTTGCCACTTCCAGTAGCACCAACCAAACCAACAGTAGTTCTGGCAGTAATACTAAGTTTAATATTCTTTAGAGCTGTTCGTGATGAATTGGGGTAGTTATAATGAATGTGATTAAGGCTAATGTCATTTTTTAATGATAACGGGAGATGATCCTGATTTAAATTTGATGATTGCATATTAATTAAATCTTCATACAAAGCATCAAGCGAGCTACCAATGTATCGTAATGAGCTCAGCGAAACATAAATCTGCTGTATTGCAGGCATCAGGCGATATCCTGCAAACGCATAAAGTGAAATGATTGGTAAGGCTTCAATAAATGTACCACTTCGGGACATCAGATAAAGCACCATTAAAACCATACCACCAAAGGCAATAGCTTCGAGGAAAAATCTTGGTAAATTACTCACTAACTGTGATGAAGCTGCATGCTGCGCTGAAAGCTTTGCAGGACCTGAAAAACGTTTTGTATAAACCTGCTCTAGCCCACCTATTTTTATTTCTTTTGCCGCACCAAAAGCTTCTGTAATAATAGTAAAGCGTTCCTCGTTAGCCTTCATACGTTCATTACCAATACGTTTAAGAAAATTACGAGAAAATTTATATACTATCCCATAAGCAGAACCGAGTGTAAATCCAACTATTATAGAAAGCTTAGGATCAACAAGAATCAATAAAATTATTAACATAATTGTAATCGCGCTATATGTGATTAGATTCATTATAGGTTTAATACCATGGCTTATCACTAAACTGACTTCTGAAAGAATAGTCTTGCCTATATCAGCACTATGACGATTTAAAAACCAGCTATAGGGTTGATTCAAAAAACCTGACACTAAACGCTTACCAATACTATATTCACGCATTGCACTAAAACGAATTTGTGCATAAATTGTAAGAGCTTTAAAAGCAAGAGAGAAAACTAGTAGCACAAAAACGAAAATACCGAGAATAAAAATAAATTGCTGTTCAGTTTCAATGCCTATCCTACTTGTACCCATAAATACTTTGTTTAATATTGTATTAGTTTCAATAATGTCAGGATTTGCCAATACAGCTATAAATGGCATAATTGAGGCTACACCAAGCATATCTAAAAAAGCCATCACCAAGATCATACCTAGTAGCATGATCGCTGATTTACGCTCATGAGGTGTTAGAATATATATAATCTTTTTTAGGTTTTTCATTTAGGAGTAGCTATACACTTTTTTTGCATAAAAAGAGGCAATAAATTTAAACCCTTAATTTTTAAATTCATCATAGAACTATCTAAACTAAAATTTATTTGGTAGCTCACAGTTTAGTTTATTTAGACTGTTTAATAAATTTGAATTTGATTTAATTTTATTTAATCTATTTAAATTAATTTTTTTATTTAAGTAACCCAAAATATTTCTATTTTTTAAGTCGTTCTTAGCAAAAGTTGAGAAAATAGCACATCTATCTTCTTTGTATTGAGTTGGTAAATAAAAATAAGTAGGTAATAATTTTTCTAAATAAGGCTGTAAACACATTTTTGGAAATAACTTTAATCTTCTAGATGTGCCACAATGATGGGTTCTCAAGTTCCAAATCACAACATCACCTTGTTCTAGCTCTAAATTAATACCCTTGCCAAGTCTTAATGAGCTAAGTTTATATCTAGTTTTCGTAAAAAGTATCTGCATTAATCTTTTTGTATCTGCTAAAATTCTTCTAAAATTAAAAATAAAATATTTATGTGATTTTTTTTTTATCTTAAGCCCCCCACTAAAATCTTTAGAATTTTCAAAGTAGATACCTACTCTTATTATTGGATATTCTAGTTCATATGGTATATTTTGATCTTCATTTCTTGCATCATTATGATATCCATTTCTATTCTTAAACGGTTCTTTATGATTAACAACACCACTATCCCCAAAATATAATATTTTATTAGTATCTAAAATTTGCTTAATAATATTTATTAATTTTTCATTTAATAAAATATTTTGCACATTTTCATCTAACAAAAATTCATGATCATTAGGATCTTTATGTGATAACAAAATCATTTCTTCTCTTAGATTTGAAATATATTCTTTAGTAAAAATTGATTTTATTACTAAGTATCCGTTAGTGAGATAATCTGTTCTTAAGTTATTTTGTTCCACCATATACAATTTTTTCTGATGTATTTATATTTATAATTTTTGAATAAAACATTTTAAATCCTAGAGATTTTCCTAAATCATTTAAATTATCTAAAGAATTTATCTGATTAAATGGAGAACGAATAAGATAACCTCTTTCATCTATTTGGTCTTGATCTGATACTGTTGGATTTACGCTATATCCGATAATTAATGATCCATTTTTAGCTAAAACTCTTCTAACTTCAGATAAAGCTTTTTTCTTATCATTACTGTAGGCTAAACACCAACCCATTAATACAACATCAAATTCTTCATCATTGAATTCTAAATGATGCATGTCACCTAGTTTAATTAATGGCGAATAAGAAAATAAATCAAGTCCAATGATGTTTTTTAATTCAAATCCATGTGCAAAAATATTAAAAATTTCTCCTTCAGCTCTTGGCCCAATACTTAAAACTTTTAAATTTCTTAATTCTGACTTGTTATATTTTTTTTTAATTGAATTAAGCAATAAATTTGTGCTTCCACCAGCCAGCGATCTTCCAATATCTAAAATACTTTTTAATGTTTTTTTTTGAGGTAAGTTTATATTTTTATTATAAACAATTCGTTTATTAGAATCGAGAGTATTTTTCCAAGTATCATCTGTAACTTCATTATAATCTTTCATTTTATTTTTAATTTTACAAAAATAAAATGCTCTCAAAAAACAAAAGTTGTTTCTAATTTTTCCTACTGATAATAATTTTCTAGCTATAAATTTTATAAAATTTGTCATTTAATTGGTATATCTTTATTACATTTAGCAATTTTTTCTATAATGTCTAACTTAGTTTTTTAAGTCCTTTAGAGTTTATAATTCTTCTAGTTTTTTTTGACTTATCTAGTTCTTCGGTGGGTGTAAAAAACCTATCCCCTACTTTTATATTTTTGATTATATTAAAACCTTTTTTATCCAAAACTTCTTCAATCAAAAGCATGTGCTTAGATTTTGTTGATACAACTATCCAGTTAACATCATGTCTTGATACAATCCCTGACATATATGGATGATTTGAACTATCTCCTCCATGGAGATGAACTTTTTTAAGATATAATTTTCCAAAATTTCCATTATTTAGAAAAGTAGAGGCTCCTTTATAAGGTTCATCAAAAGCATTTATAAAATTAAACAAATCATAAGAATCAAAATCCCAATTTATTAGTCCATCAATTTCAGTATAAAGTCTTGGATTATATCTTCCTAGATAATTGGGTTGTGGCTTCAATTCTAAATGCTCTCCTGTTTGAATTTGTTTTATAAAATTTTTATAAAACTCAATAAACTTATTCAATCTGTAAACTTCAAAATCAACTGGTATTTGACATTGTTTTGGAAATAAAGATAAGTGGTTATCAAGAATAGGCCCTGTATCTAAACCTTCATCAACAACATGTACAAGTTGGTTATCTATTCTGTCTTCCCTCATTATTTTCCAAGAATAACCACCAGCACCAGAGTCTAAAGGCAATCTAGTCCCATGAAAATTCACAAGATTATTTAAAAAAAGGTTTTCAATTGTATCTTTTGTAAAAATATATCTAGCTCCAAGACTTACAAAAATTGTATTTTTTACTTTAATATTTTTATTTATATAATATTTGAATTTGTTGTCTAATTTATCAAAAACTTTATAATTTATTTTTTTATCAATTATTTTTGACTGATCAGAGCTTGTAATTATTAAGGTATTTAAATTAAGTGATTTATTTATTTCTATTAATTTTGAAAAAACATTACTTTGACCAAGAAAAACTACAGTTTTTAAATTGTCTATAAAAAAATTATTATTTTTAATCATGTATTAATATCTATTTAAATATTAACTTACTTTTTTTTAAAGTTAAATAATAGTATTGAATAATTAAATATAGAAGGCGTATAATTGAATTTTTTATTAAAATTATTTTTTTCATAATCTCTTCATTTTATTTAAAAAAACTTTTTATAACTTTTATAATTTTATTTTGATCTTTATTACTTAAATTTACATAAATTGGAATACTCACTGAGTTTTTAAAATATTTTTCTGAGCCAGAAAAATTAGATGCTTTTTCTCTATAAGAGCTAAATTTATAAATTGGTATATAGTGATACTGTCCCAAAATTTTGTTATCATTTAAATATTTTAAAAAATGATCTTTGGTTCTTTTTATTTTATCAAACATTATATTTATTACAAATAGATGATGAGAAGATTTTATATCCTTTGAATATTCAGGTGTGGTCAAATATTGGTTAAAATTCTTCAATTCCATCATATACTTTTCATAAACTGCTTTTCTTTTTTTTAAAAAAAAAGCAATTTTTTTAAGTTGTGATAATCCCAATGCACAGTTGATATCTGATAATCTATAGTTAAAACCATGCTTTAAAACATCGTATTTCCAATATTGTTTTTTATTCCTTTGAATACCATGACTTCTAAATAATTTTATATTATTAGCAATTTTTATATTATTGGTCGTAATAATTCCCCCTTCTCCAGAAGTAATGGTCTTTAGTGGATGCATCGAGAAAGTAGAGATATCTGAGTGACTACATGAGCCAACTTTAAATAATTTATTAATATGTTTATATTCTGCACCAAAAGCATGGCAAGCATCTTCAATTATAAAAAAGTTATATTTTTTTTTAATATCATAAAATTTTTTTGGATTCTCTGGGTAACCTCCATGATACATTACAATTAAGGCTTTTATTTTTTTAATCTTATTCTTTTTTATACACTCTAAGACTTTTTCTGGTGTGATTTGTCCAGTACGTTCATCAACATCTACAAGATAAACTTTTAGCTGCATAACTTTTGCTAAATTGTATGATGCTATAAAGTTTATTGCTGGCATTAAAATTATGTCATCTTTTTTTAAATTTATAGACAACATCGCTAAATGAATTGCAGCAGTTCCACTGCTACATACATAGCTATATTTTGATTTTAGATATTTTTTTAGCTGATTTTCAAATTTTTCTACATATGGCCCTGTAGTTATCAAATCATTTGAGAGTGATATTAAAACTGAGTTTTTATCTTTCTTATCTATAAATTGTCTGCCGTATGGAATAAATTTCATTATCTAATAATTATTAATTATTTAAGTTTTATTTATACTATTTTTTCCTAAATTTAAATTCTTTAAACTTATTTCAAGTTATTTTCTAATATTAATTAAAAACTTATTTCTTTGTTCAGCATTAATTAAATCTTTCCACGAAAAATAAATATTGGGTGAAAAATATTTAACAACTTTTTTTAAAAAAGAATAATCCTCTATATAGTCTAATGTCCAACGTCTATTTCCATAATTTATAGAATTTTTATAATTATGCTTTTTAAAAATTTTAGACTTTCTTATATGAAGAGTCACGTGCTCATTATTTGATGTAGTATTTGAAATTTTTTGAGACTTCAATAGTGTGTTAATATTAATAATTTCCACATCTAAGCCATCAGGAAAAGTAAGCTTTAATGTATTGGTTGTATAGTCAGCATTTTTTTTGTAATGCAATTTTATACATTCATCAATTAGTTTTGGATCTATTAATGGGTTATCTGCTGTGATTCTTATAACTGTTTCAATAGAATTTTCTTTAGCACAATCTATAAATCTTTTTAGAACATTATTGGTGCTTCCTCTAAATAACTCAATATTGTGTGATGTGCATATTTTTTTAAACTTAAGATCATTTTTTTCATTTGTGGTGCATAAAAAAATTTTATTCACTAGTTTTGCTTTTTTTAACCTTAAAATAAGCAAATCTATAGTCTTCATCTTTGAATTAAATTTTAAAAAATGTTTGTTAGGCAATCTTTTAGATCCAGATCTGGCAGCAAGAAAAATAGCAATTTTATTTTTATTTTTCATTTAAATTAAATATATTTTTGCTATTGATTGAATTAGTCATTTTTTTTAGGATAAGTTAATCAAAATTTGATATAATCTTTTTTTAAAGCGGTACCAGCATTGATGTTTTTTTTCACTTTTTTTCCTAATATTTCAAAATAATATTTTGGATGAAGACCGTTTGAGGGACGAATTTTTTTAATATTGGTTTTATCAATTAGTTCATTTTTTTTAATATTTTTTACCACATATATTGATCTTCTAAATTTTTTTGATGATTTGTCTTTTCTTAAATCAAAATCATCTGTTCCTAATGTTTCCCAAATTGTATTAATTTTTTTACAAAAAAATTTTAGCTCTTCAGTATCCATGGAAAATTTTGAATCATGACTTTGATTATCTCCTTTTAATTTTACATGTTTTTCAATAATTTTTGCACCTAAAGCTGTTGCTGCTAAGGCAACATCGTCACCTTGTGAATGATCTGAAAGTCCAACATGTAAATTAAATTTATTTTTTAATTTCAACATCATTCTTAAATTATAGTCATAATGATTTGTAGGATAACTGCTCATGCAGTGTAATAATATAATCTTATTATTTTTTGCTTTTTTAATAACTTTTATTGCTTCAGAAATTTCATTCAATGATGCCATACCAGTTGACAATATTATTGGCTTATTTTTTTTTGCAATATGTTCTATCAGTGGATGATCAACAATTTCGAAAGATGCAATTTTATAAGTTGGGACATTTAACTTGGATAAGAAATTAGCACTCATTTCATCAAACGGTGTACTAAAAGCTACAAGTCCTAAACTTCTAGCATATTGAAAAATTTTTTTATGCCATTCAATTGGTGTTTTGGCCTCTTTATATAAATCAAATAAACTATATTTTTTCCACAAACCCTCTTTGAGAACAAAATCAGATTTTTTTGATTGATAGGTCATACTATTTTCGTCATATGTTTGAATTTTTACTGCATCGGCACCCGCATCTTTTATTTTTTTTATTAATTTTAGCGTATGTCTTAAAGACCAGTTATGATTTGATGAAATTTCAGCAATTATAAAAGGTCTGCTAGTATCATTTATTTTATATCGTGAAATTGATAGGTTTTTCATTTTATTTTGTTATAATTTATTTTATTTAATCTTTAAAAATTTATACTAACATTATGACAATTGAATATCATAAAATAATAAATCAAATAGAAAAAATTAGAGGGAAAAATAATACAAATTGGATGAATATGCTAAGGTTAGCTTTCAAACATGACCCTAAAGGAGCTGCTAAGATAATGGCAAAAATATACAGTGATGATACGAGAATAGGAAAACTTGCTAAAAAGTTGACTAAATAATCTCTCAAAGAATATCTTAATCAAATAATTTTCAAGTTTTAAAAAAAGTTAAAGTTCCTAATGAAAATAAATATAAATTTATTTTTGAATTCTTTCTATAAAAAAAGCTTCAGCGTGATAAGTCCCAATAGCTGATCCTCTTATGGATGCAAGATTTTTAATATTTTCTAATGATCTTGCATTTGGGCTTTTTTTAATTTCTTTATCATAAATTTTTAAAGCTTTGAGTTTTTTATGTATGAATTTTGATATATCAACAAAATAATTAGGTGAAAATATTTGTTTATTTTTATCAGACCACTCAGTACTCGATAGAACTTCAAAACAAAATATTTTTTTTACAGTTTCATTTGTTGTAGGTCTGCTTGCTGTTACTGCAGCCTGATATGCAACCCTATGATCAATATTAAGATCATTAGAAAAATGAGTATAGAGGATATTAGGCTTAATTTTTTGTTTTATTTTTTCTATATCTTTAACCACATCTAACAACGGAACTGTATCCATCATGTTATCTGGATAATCTAAAAAAAAAACATTCTTATTTTTTAAACCTATAATCCTTAAAACTTTAAGACAATTTTTTTTTCTTTCTGCTTTAAGTTTTTCACTGGTACCCCTTGAAGAAACTCCATCTGTTAAAAAAATAATATTAATTTTATCTCCAAATTTATGATGCTTCAATAATGTTCCAAAGCACCCTATAGCTTCGTCATCAGGGTGTGCCGCAACTACCAATACTGAATTATTTGCTTCTGTCATTTAATTATTGAATTATACATTATACTTTAAATTTTGTTTACATATAAATATTTTTAATAATATAATTGACATTTTATGCAATTAGATATTAAAACAGATTAGGGCTAGTAGCTCAGGGTTAGAGCAAGCATTAGATAAATGCGAGGACGGAGGTTTAAATCTTCCCTAGCCCACCAAAATTATGAATGAAATACGACTTATTTTAATTGGAGGAGGTTTCTCATGCATAGAGATAATTGATCTAATTGATGACATAAATAAAATTGAAAAAAAAGAATTTATCAAGGTAGATGGAATCTTAGACGATAATAAAAATGTAGGCTCAAAAATAAATGGGGTTAAAATAATTGGTAAACTAAAGGATATAAAAAAATTTAAAAAAGAAAAATTTTTTGTTAATATTTTTGATAGAAATAATCGTTTTATTAGACTAGCTTTAATTAAGAAACTTGATATCGATTTATCTAAATTTTATTCCATTATCCATCCATATAATTTAATAGGTAAAAATACAAAAATTGGAATAGGTGTATCTATTTATCCTGGATCCAGTATTTTTAGTAACTCTAAAATTGGAAATTTTTGTAATATTATGCCAAATGTTTCTATGGCTTCTAATTCTTCAATTGAAGAAAATTGCTTTATTGGAAAAGATGTTTTTATAGGTTCTGGGTCTCGAATAAAAAAAAACGTATACATTTCAAATGGAACAACAGTGCTTGAAAATACCTTCATAAATCAAGGGAATAGAATTATTCCACACTCATTAATTAATAAACACATTAATGAAAAAACAATGGTCATTGGTGGATTGCCATCAAAAATATTGTTTAAAGACAGAGCTTTAAAAGTAAATGAAAATAAACCTAAATTACTTCTTAGACTTGCTATAAAACAAGATCTTCAATTTTTATTTAAACTATATAATAAAAATGTGTTGGAAAAAAAATTCTTTTCATTAAAACCGATTGATTTTAAGGAGCATAAGAAGTGGTTTAAAAATAAAATCAAAGAAAAAATGATTTTTGTATGCCAAATAGAAGACGATCAGATTGGATACGTAAGATTTGACATGATTAATAACAAAAACCTATCAGTATCAATAGCCATAATAAAAAAATATCAAAGAAAAGGAATTGGAAAAAAAATGTTAATGAAAGCATTAATTAAAAATAAAATTTCTGAGTATAATGTTTGGGCTTTTATTGTGAGTAAAAATATTGTTTCAAAAAAATTTTTTTCTAATTTAGGTTTCGAGCATACTGCTAATAATAAGTTTGTAAGAAAAGCTAAAATATAATTTTCTTATGACTTTTGCTTCAATTCCTAAAAAAAAATTGATCAACAATATAAATTATAAAATTTTAAAAAATAAATATTTCAAAAAAGATAATTTTGAATTGAGTTCAATTTCACTAGAAGATATTGAAAAAATACGAAAATGGAGAAATGAACAAATAAGAAATTTAAGACAGAGCAAAAAGATTACAAAAAAAGAACAGTTAAAATACTTTAAAAATTATATTTTTAGCGAATATCCAAACAAGAAACCTAAAAATATTATTTTTTCTATAAAAGTAAATTCAAACTTAATAGGATATGGAGGATTAGTACATATTTCATGGATTAATTTTAGGGCAGAAGTTTCCCTGGTAATGGAAACAGAAATAGAAAATAATAAAAAGAAAAAATTTATTTATTTTAAAATTTTTTTAGATCTAATCAAAAAATTAGCTTTTCACGATATAAAGCTTAAAAAGCTAACTACTGAGACTTATTCTTTTAGAAAAAAAGAAATCAACTTTATTGAAAAGTATGGATTTATGAGAGAGGGCATTTTAAAAGAAAATATATATGTAAAAAGAAAATTTTTTGATTCATACCTTCATGCAATTAACTTTAAATAATTAATGAAAAATAAAAATTATAATATCATAGTTACAATAAAACAATGGAACATTGATTTTTTTAGCAAGAATATAAATAAATTAAATGGAAATTGGCTTATAATTACAAAACCATCACAATTATCTATAAATGCATTAAAAAAAATGAATATAGAAAATATTTATTTTATACACTGGTCAAAAATGATTCCTAGCAATATTTTTAAAAAATATAACTGTATTGCATTTCATATGACGGATTTACCTTATGGAAGAGGAGGTAGCCCACTACAGAATCTTATACTTAGAAAAAAGAAATTTACAAAAATTTCTGCTTTTAGAATAAATGAGAAAATTGACGGTGGTCCAATTTACTTAAAAAAAAAACTTAGTCTTAATGGGACAGCTCAAGAAATTTTTATTAGAGCAGCTAAAATATGTTTCAATATTATAAAACAGATAAATAAGAATATATTAATTCCAAAACCACAAAAGCCTAGTAAGATTTCCTTCAAAAGACTCTCAAAAAAAGAGAATTTATTAGATTTAAAAAAAATCAAAAATTTAGATGAACTTTATGACAGAATTAGAATGGTAGATGCGCCTGAATATCCTGATGCTTTTATTGAAAGTAAAAAATTTTTTTTTAATTTTTACAATGTCAAAAAAATTAAAAATAGCTTACATACTTCAGTAAAAATAGTCCTTAAAAAAAAATAAATGCATATTTTTTTTATTTTAGAATTATTCAAGCTTGAATAATGTACGGACTTTTATCTTTTTTCTTAAATAGGTTAATTTAATCTTTTAAAACCTGACGTACAAACTGGCTGTTCTAATAATTTATAGATATTTCTACCTCTTTCACATTCTGAAATTATTTTAAATAATCCATCTAAGTGGTATAAATATTCATCTATAATTTTTTGTTTATGTACTACTGAAAACTGTACAATATTAGAGACTAAAAAATTTTTTTTTAAAAATTCTTGTGAGATGAACGTTTTATATTCCAAAAATTTATTACTATTAATTATGAAGCTTGATGAAGAAGGAATGCCTGCAATACTCAAATTTAATTCATGCTTTTTTGCAATTTTTACCCATTCTTTTCTTAAATATTCACCTTTTTTTGTAATTGTTTTCCAAGACTTAATTTTTTGCATTTCTTTTAGAGTTGCTAAAGCTGCAACTGGTCCAATCCTATCTCCCCAAAATGTACTACTAATGAAAGATTCTTTTGCAGCATCCATTACTTCCTTTTTACCAATTATTGCAGTGATAGGATAACCATTCCCTAATGCCTTGCCAAATGTAGCTATATCTGGGTTAACATTATACAATTTATGCAATCCGCCAAATGTTTGTCTGAATCCAGAGCTGCACTCATCAAATATTAATACAATTCCATTTTTAGTGCAAATGTCCCTTATTTTTTTCAAAAAATTATTTTGAGGCATTTGATTTCTGCTTACTTCCATTTTTACAGTTCCAATTTTTTTTTTCATCAATTAATTTTTCCAAACTCTTGAAGTCATTATAATTAAATGGATAAACAGTATTTCTTAAATTTTTACTTACACCCTTTGAGTTTAATCCTGGAAGTAAATGATTGTTAAGATTTTGATTATTACCTAAATTTGCAGATAAATACCAATCATGCCATCCATGATATCCACAAAAAGCAACATTGTCTCTTCCTGCTGCAGCTCTTGCTATTCGAATCGAAATTGCACTTGCCTCACCTCCACTTCGAGCGAATTTTACTTGATCGGACCATGGGTGAATCTCAGTAAGTTTTTCTGCTAATTCTACTTCTTCAGGGCAATTTAATGTGCTTAGATTTCCATTTTTAATAGCTTTACTTACTGCATTATCAACTTTACTTGATCCATAACCTAAAATGTTTGTGCCTACACTCATTAAAGAAAAATCAGTAAATTTTTTTCCTGTAATATCCCAAATTTTACAGCCTTTAGCTCTTGAAAAATATGTTGGCCATTTATTTGGAACAAATAAATCTGGTCTTTTTGAAAAAAGCATATTTCCACCAAGTATTGTTTTTTTTGCTCTATCCCAAAGTAATTGGTTTTTGTCGATTAGTTTACCTTCCTTCCACAATCTACTATCTATTAATTCTCTATCATTACTCTCAGGAAAGTAAGATTTTACTTTCTTTAACTTTTTTATTTTCACTATCTGTTTAAGTTCTTCCAAACTATCGACTCCAATAATAACTTTATCAATAAATTTATTATTAAAAATAAAACCTAGACAGCTTTCAAGCTTTGAAATTTTATTTTTTTTATGCCAAACATCTATATCATCAAAGGTAGTTGACCATTTTTTAAAGTAGTCTAGTTTTTTTGGGTTTTGTAAAAGTTTTCCCTGTAAAAAAATAGATCTCACATGTATCTCTATATTTTTTTTTTTAATTTTTTTAGTAAAGTTATTTTTAAAAACTCTCTATTAAGATAGTTACAAGGGAACTGAACAATATCGATTTTAAAATTATCAACTATTTTTTCTAATTCACTAACCTCATAAACAGAAATTCCAATTTTTTTTATAATACCTTTTTTTTTAAGTATATTAAGGTTTTTCATTATAAATTTTCCATCCTTGGAGAGCAACTGAAGTGGGTCATGCAACATTAAACAATCTAATGTTTTTACTTTTAAGGTATCTAAAGACTTCCCTACATCAGAAATAATTTTATTTTTTATTTCTTTTTTTCCTCCATTTAAAAATTCAATTTTTGTAGTGATATTAAATTTAGATGAGATTTTACCAATTATTTTTTCTGAAACACCATAATCAACAGCAGTATCTAAGCTATCGATATTATTTTCTTTGCAAAATTTTAATATTTTATCAACTTTTTTTACTGAAAGGTTATTAAGTTTTTTTCCATAACCATAATTTCTACCAAAATTTGCTGTGCCTATTATAAATTTATTTTTAGGTAATAACATTATTTTTTATATCAAATCCTATTAGCCTATAATGATTTTTTAAACTCATTATAAATCTTATTTGTAACAGATCCTTTATAGATTTTATAATGAACGTTGCCTATTTTATTGACTGGAGTGATTTCAGCTGCAGTTCCTGTTACAAAGCATTCTTTTGCATTTTTGATATCTTTTTTCAACATATGTTTTTCAGCTACATTTATCTTTAATTTCTTACATAACTTTATGACTGTTTTTCTTGTAATCCCATTTAGAAAACAATCAGCCTTTGGTGTTACCAATTTATTATTAATCAAAAAAAAAATATTTGAACTTGTTGTTTCTGCAATATAATTTCTGTAATCAAGCATTAATGCATCATCATAGCCTTTTCTAAAAGCTTCATTTTTTGCTAATGAACAAATTTGATATAAACCAGAACATTTACTTTGGGTAGGAGCAGACTCATTGCTTGGTCTTTTCCATTTAGTAAAATTTAAACTTATACCTTTTTCTTGAATATCGCTGGAATAGTAAGATGGCCATTCCCAAATTGCTATTGCAGTTTTTATATTAATACCTATTGAATGAGGCGACATAGAGCCCGATCCCCTCCAGGCTATAGGTCTCAAATATCCATCTTTTATATTATTTTTTTTAATTAACTCATCACATCGTTTTTCAAGATATCTAACATTAAATGGTATTTTGAAATCTAGCATATTTGCAGATTCTAAAAATCTTTTTAGATGTTCTTTAATTTTAAAGGGTCTATAATTGTAGACTCTTATCCCCTCAAAAACTGAAGATGCAAAATGTAAGCTGTGATCAAGTATGTGGGTATTTGCCTTGCTAGACTTTATGAATTTTCCATCATACCATATAACACCTTTTAATTTATCAAATCTTGTTAATTTCATTATATAAAGTTACTAATTTTTGGCTCTTTTGTTATTGCTATCATGCGAGCATAAAAAGAATACTAAGGAAATTCTCTCACCAGAAACTATCTTGGTAACTTCATGCGGTCTTGAACAGTTGCTTATTATCATAGACTGGTAAAATGGCTTAAATACATTTGGATTATTGTCTTTTTGATTTGTATAAACAACATAATCTCCTCCTTCAAATTCTGCTCCTATTTGAATTACTACTGCTGCTAAATAATCTGGATTACTATCAATATCTAAATGATATCCAATAAATGAGTCTGCACACATCTTATTAATTTGAACTCTTCTTATATATAGCTCTTTTTTATATGAAACTATCTTTCCAAAAAAATTTTTGTATTTAACTTTGTTGAGTATGTTTAAAACTTTTTCAGAGTATTCATTATTAACAATTTCAGGTTTATCAACGTCAGTCATGAATCTTCCAACTTCAACTTTATTTTTTTCACCAGCATCACCTATTTGGACTGTTTCATAGGATATATTTTTTGATGCATTTTTTAATGTTTCAAAATCTATATTTTCAAAAAAACTATCTTTTAAATCAAATAAAACTGTTCCATTTTCTTGATAATCTTTTTTTAACAAGTTTAGATTTTTATCTGTAGGTATTGTCATAAATAAAGTTAAATTTTAGTAATTATTTAGGTTATATTATTTTGTAAAAAAATGTCAAATACTGTAAAAGGAAATCTTATTTATAATGAATTTAGGTTATTTTACATTTCCAATACATCCTATAGAAAAAGATTATTATCAATGTCTGATGGAGGATAGACAATCTGTAATATTGGCAGATAAATTAGGTTTTACAGAGGCATTTATTGGTGAACATTTGACTGACAAATGTGAAAAAATTACTTCATGTGCAAATTTTATTTCAAGTTTAGTCTTTGAAACTAAAAAAATTAAACTTGCAACCGGGACTCTGAATCTTCCCAATTCTCATCCAGCAAGTATAGCTGGTCAAATTGCTATGCTTGACAACATGCTGAAAGGTAGATTCATTATGGGCATCGGTCCTGGAAGTTTAACATCTGACATGGAGGTATTTGATACGTTAAATAAAAATAGAACAGAAATGTTTTTGGAAAGTATTCAGCATATATTTGATATTTGGAATGCAGAAGGTCCTCTAGACTTAAAGGGAAAACATTGGAATATATCAACGAAAAATACCTTTGATAATAATTTGAATATTGGCGTTATACCAAAACCATATCGAGAACGTAATCCTGAGATTGTAGTAACATCTTTAGGTTCAAGCAAAAAGGCTTTGAATGCTGCAATAGATCGAGGTTGGAATGTTCTTAGTTCAAATTTTTTAAACAATGAAAGATTACTAGAACAAAATAAAATTATCTCTGAAAATAAAAGAGACGATATTCACTGGAGAGTGGCAAAATTTATTTTTGTAAGTCAAAATAAAAATGAAGTAGAAAGCTATGGTTTATCAGAAAAAAGTCCCATATTTTTTTGTTTTAAGCAAATTTTTAATAAACTAAAAAAAGCAAATCGTTTAGATATATTTAAAAAAAATATAGATGATAAAAATGAAAAAGTAGATTTTTATAAAATTTTAAATGAAATTTCTATAGTAGGATCCACAGAAGAAGTAAAAGATAAAATTTTAGAGATCAAAGCAAACCTCACAATGATGAAAACACTTACTTATGTTAATGTAGATTGGAAGAATGTAACTTTAACTAAAAAATCTATGGAATTATTAGCAAATAAAGTAATAAATAAAATATCCTAATATGGACGCAATAAAAGCCAAAAAAATTATTAGTGATAATAAGTTAGTAGATAAAAAAAAAAGTAGAGAAATAATAGCCTTTATAAAAGATAAAAAAAAAAAATTAAGCTTTAAGCTTAAAAAAGATGAATCAAATAAAATTGAAAAAATAAGAAAAGAATATAACATAATTAAAAAAAAAAATAAAAACTATACTCCTCGAAATCTCCCATTTTATAAAATTATAAAAAGAAAATATAAAGATTTTACTTGGGATAAAATAAATAAACATTACGATATAAAATTTAACTCAAGTTATATTAATCAAAGAGTTACACTTGCGTCTCTTTTGCTTGAAAAAATCACTAAGAAAATAGAACCTAAAAATGCAAAAAATAAAAAAGAAAAATTGATTAAACAATTTTTAAATAGTGGTATTTTTGTCAAAATAAATGAAGAAAATAAAAAAATGTTTATAAAGTTGATTTCTTCATTGGGAAATTCTGATGAATTAATAATCGTTTCTCCCGTTTGTCCAGACTATTCTGCAATAAAAAAAGCTCCCGGCATATATGAATTTACCTTTAAAGAGCTAAATACAGGTGTTGGAATTGTTACTCAAAAAGTCTTAGATAATTTATCAAATTTGCACATTTTTTTTAAGTCATATGGTGTCAAATTCAGGCATATTGTGGCGATAGGGGACTTTGAAGCACTTTCAAAAGATAACCTAAAAAATTTAAAATTAACTGAGAAAAAATTTTTATCTAGATTAAAACTAAGTCAAAAGAAATTATTAAATTCAACAAAATATAAAATAGAAGTTCCACTTTTTACTGAAATAGATGGTGGTTTTAAAAATTGGAAAAAAATATATAAACAAAACTATTCTAAAATTAAAAAATTTAATTTTGGTGACTCAAAAATGAATAAAAAATTAATGCTTGAAATTGCTAACTCTAGAATAAAATTGTACGAAAAATGGTTTGGCAAAATTACTAAAAAAAAATTAGAGGAAATAATAATTAAACAAGGTGCAGAATATGCAACTATGGGGGACATGGTCTCCAAAAAATATTCAAAATCTCTAATTGTGGGTGCTGATCATTTTAAAATGTCTGAGTTTTATAAAATAAATACTAATTTACCAGTACTATATTTAAAGAATAAATATTACTAATTTTCTATATTTAATAAATAATTTAGAATTTTTTGATAATATTTTTTCTATCAACTTTTCCATTTTTATTGGTCTTGAATTTTTTCAGATAAAAAAAATCTTTTGGAATCATATATGAGGGAATAAATTTTTTTAAAAACAAAACTAAATTGTCAGTGGATATTTTTTTTTCAGACTCAATGATAGAAAAAATTTTATTTTCATTATTATCATTTTTTGAAAAACTTATTACGTCACTAATATTTTTATCAAAATCCTTAATATATTTTTCAATTTCTAACAAATCTACACGATAACCTTTAACTTTTATGATTCTATCAGACCTTCCTTTAATCGTGAAAACTTGATTGTGGACTTTGACTAAATCACCAGTTTTATACCAAACTTGATTTTCTATTTTTATAAATTTATTTTTATTTTCGTTTGTGACTAGATATCCAGATGACAACATTTTGCCTGAAATCAATAATTCATTTTTTCTTATAATTGCTTTTGTAAAATTAAAAGGTTTGCCAATAGGAATAAGTGCGTACTTTTTATATTTGCTAATTTGTTGTTGGTCACATTCATGAGAAAAAACCCATGGTGAAAGTTCAGTACTACCATAACAATTAAAGATTTTTTTTGATTTAAAAATTCCTAGAATAAATTCATATAGATCTAAATGAAACGGTTCACCACACATTATTACTAACTCAAAGCGATTTTTTATTTTTTGATTTTTTATATATTTTTGAATTCTTAAAATGGTTGAAGGGACAGTAATTAAAACATTTACTTTATTTTTTTCCATATGATTCACAGGCATAACTGAGTCATAAGGATTTGTTGATGGCGCTATAGTGTTCCTGGTTAAAAAACAAAGAAGAAGTATATTTAAAGAAATAACAAATGAAGGGTCATGATAATCACCAAATATAAGGTTTTTTTTATTTTTAAAGAGAATTCTTTTCTGCTCATACATTGAATGTAAGAAACCTCTATAATTTATTTTGACACCCTTAGGTTCACCTGTTGATCCTGATGTAAAAAAAATCATCGATATATCTTCTGAGTTGACTTTTCGCTCACTATAAAATTTTTTATTTTTTATTTTTTTTATATTTGAAAAATCAGTAACTGTGATGTTTTTTTTCTTACAAATTTTAATAATATTGGCTAGACTTTTTTCTTTTAAATTTTCTAAAATTAAAATATTTGGTTTACTTATTTCTATTATTTTTTTAATTCTTAAGATGGGTAAACTTGGATTTATGGGTATCCAAATATTTTTACTTACAATAACACTTAATATACATGCATAAAGATCAAACTTTTTACTTGATATAATGGCAATTTTTTTTCGCTCATTTGTAAATTTATACAGAAAAGATGAGAATTTTTTGTAAAATTTTTGAATATCCTTGTATGAAAAAACTTTTTTAGATGATTTGTAAAAAATATTCTCTAATTTCAAATTTTTATGACAAGTGCTAAAAAATTTAGCTATATATCTCTCTTCACTTAACATCCAGCACCATAAATTGTAATCTCCAAAAATTATTTTGAATAACTCTTGTTTCCAAATGCACCTGTTGCTTTCATAGCTTTTTTATAATTTACAATCTCTTTTTCTCCAAAATCTTCTTTAGGGCGAACTTCATCGACAAAATAGTCATTTTTTTTCCCACACACATGAATTGCTGAATCAATATTCTCTATTTTATGTTTTGTATTGGATGAAATATATCTAACTGCATAACCAATTCTATATCCTGACGAATTATTAACTCCACTTCCATGAACTGAATTTACATGATGAATTGAAAATTGGCTTCTTTTTAATTTTATTATTTCAGGTTTATTTTTTTTTATGAAATCCTCCAAACCCTGTTTGTAAGATAGCAAATCATTACTATCAGTTGTTTTTAAACCTTTCAGATATGCTTCTCTTGGATTATCAACATCTAAATTTTTGATTAATCCATATTTAGAAGATCCGGGTACAATTTCCAGTGCTCCATTTTCTTTATTGCTGTCTGTTAAAGCAATCCATGCTGTTACAACGTTATCTGTAGTAAGTTGCCAATATGGGTTGTCTTGGTGATAACTAACAATTTTGCCACCACCAGGTTTTTTTGGGAAAAAAGCTGAAGACCAAATATAAATATCTTCACCAATTATTTTTTTTACTTCTTTAATTATAGAACTGTCCATAGAAAGTTTATAAAAAAATTTTGATAGCAAATTTGGTTTTAAAGTAACTGGATTGCCCAATAATTTTAGTGCTTTTTCTTGAAATTCAAAATACTGAGTTTCTGGATCACTCAATTCTTCATTTAAATCAAATGGAAAAGCCATTCCATTATGTTGAAAACTTTCAATTCTATAGCTATTATCCATTTATTGTTTATAATTTATACTTGCGATATATCAATATTAATTTAATAAATTGAATACTCAATCATAACTTAAAATGAATAAAAATAAAATAACTGATATTTTAATTAATATTTTAAAAAAAAAAAATATTAAGCTTAATAAGATCAGTAAAAATAAAGATTTATATGAAAATGGAATAATTGATTCATTTGATGTAATTGATATTATTGAGAGAATTGATGATTTCTTTCAAATAAATATAAATTTAGCTAATAAAAAGAAAATTAAATTTAGTATAAATTATTTAGCTGATAATATTTTAAAAAAATTAAAATAGATAAATGAAAGCTATTAAAAATATTAAAGTAAACGGTTATCATATTTTTAAATCAATCTTTACTAAAAAAGAAATTCATGACTTTTATAAAGCTTTACCTAAAAAAAAAGCAAATTTACAAGCTAATTTCTTTAAAACAGGAACATTGCCTTCTTCTGCTAAAGCAATTTTAAATTTACAATCAAAAAATCCAATTTTCTTAAAACTTTTAACAAAAGATATATTTAACAAAATAAATTCATATTTTTTAAATGACAAATTCTATAAGGGTTTAAGCAAAAACTTACCTAACTATACTCTTAGTCAGTTTGCGGCTAGAAGTTCTGGTAAAGATAAATTGGTAATTCATATTGATGATAAAGCCCCTTCTTCATCAGATAATGTGAACTATTTACAGTGGGCAATTCCAATGATCGATGTAAATGAAAAAAATGGATGCACATCTTTGGTACCAAAATCACATAAATCTGGTTTATTAAAGCCTAAATTAAGAAAAAATTTAAAACAAAAAAATGTTATAATGAATGTTGGTGATGTTGCAGTGTGGGATGGCAGAATTTGGCATCAATCTTTACCTAACAAGAGTAATGAAGATAGATGGGTCATAATTATTACATTTTGTAAATGGTTTTTTAAGCCACATTATGACATTGCAAGAAATTTCCCAAAAAAATATTACTCTAAATTGAATAAAAAACTTAAAATAATCTTGGGTTTTGCTTCAATACCTAAGTTAAGTGAAAAAAGTGGCCTTGTTCAAAGAGGAGATCTAAAATCTGCTAATAAATTTATAAAAAAAAAAATTTTTTAAATTTAAATTATATTTGAGTGGCGAGTTTTTTATTTTTAAAAAAAAAACCCCAGCATTTGAGGGCTGGGGTTATAAAATAAAATATCAATCATTTTTAAAATCACTTAAAAATTTTTTTCAGTGCATAAATCAAGCCAATTGAGCTATTAGTACTGGTCAGCTACACGCATTACTGCGCTTCCACATCCAGCC
>MDTF01010910.1_pt1 | contig 35210 bp, 32 predicted proteins | sample 811191 | NCBI WGS metagenome assembly MDTF01 (sample SAMN05326649, study PRJNA326480) | marine metagenome | isolation source: seawater | place: Southern Ocean | collected 2011 | reverse complement strand
TAATCTATTTTACTCAGCTGGCATTAGATTAATTTAATAGTGATGAAGTGATGAAGTGATGAAGTGATGAAGTATCTTTAGCGATAATCTCCTGGCACTAGATCCTTTAACTTATGTCCGCAAAACTAGTAGATGTTGCTTCTAGCGTAGAGGCCAAGTTTCCTTAGGAACCATGCTTAAGCGCAACAGTCTTCTCGGACTTTGCTACACGAGATACGATACTACATAACATAGTGTATGTGGAGCTCTGAGGGCAAAAAAAGTGCGACGCACTAATTAAAAAATTGCTTTATTTTAGAAATATTCTTAGCCAGCAGACAGTATAAAGGAGGAAGCCCATGACGTTTCATAATTCTATAATCTTCCGACATTTTTAGTAACACAGTAGCCAAACTCCTATTACTGACGCCTCCAACTCGCATTTTAGACACTACTTCCGGTAGATAGAAGGTAGTTATCTGCTCACTCAGCAGGTATCTTAACAACGCATCATAGTCGCTTGAAATTTGGTATGTGGTATCAAAATTTCCTAATTTTGTGTAAGCACTTTTTTTCATAAAAAAAGCTGGGTGTGGTGGCATCCATCCTCGTTTTAAGAGAAATCTCTCATACTTTCGACTCTCCCAGCGCCTAATGACTTTTGAGCAGTCATCCTTAGCAACATAATCTAGATCGCCATAGACTGCATCACATTGTTCACGCCTAAAATGAGTTACGATACTTGAAATTGTAGTGCTCTTAGCAAAGGTATCATCAGAGTGGAGGAACGCGATTATATCCCCAGTAGCTAAATCAATTCCTTTATTCAAAGCATCATAAATACCATTATCTCTCTCAGATATAACCTTGGTATTCTTAATACCACTTAAGCCAACGATATCTAAAGTGTTATCTGAGGATTCTCCATCAACAATAATATGCTCTATATCACCATAATCCTGAGATACCACAGATTCAATAGAGTCTCGGATTGTTTTTGCGCTGTTCCACGTGGCTGTGACAATAGAAACCTTCAAACTATATATTCCCCTACTACGAAAATCCTTAATATTGCGGATAAATATGCTTAATAGGCAGTCTAACCTAGAAGCGCTTGAAATGTATTTTGAAAAAAACTCCGTTTCATCCAGATCCAATTTTACTGACGCTACAGCATTGAGGAGCAACCTAAAAGCGAGTTATCAAAATATGTCCATTTCTGTTAAAACTACTTTACTGTTCTGTTATAGATTTATATTTAGCCTAGGTTAGACTCTCTAGACAATTTCTTTTTCTTTTAATACTGCTCAAAGGAGAAATTCCCTGACTCATCATGGATATTTGTAATAATCACGATTGAAACTGGTAATGGGGATTCCGAGAGACCTTTGTAGTAGCAGTCATATTTTTGGCCCACGCACCGAATGAAAGACTTCTGATACAATTGTCGTGACTCAAACAATTTTCTGATGGTAAATTGAATAATGACCCTAGACCCGCAGACAAAAAACTTTCAATCACCTTCATCTTGGATTCTTAGGACTACTCTAGGCATCTCAATCTTCCTTAGAGGTTTGGATTTCGTCTATACAAGCACCTTCGGTGTGGACTCAAGTGCTAGCCTTGCCGGCAACATGATTGCTATAAGCGAAATGGCGGCTGGAGTCGGCATAATACTGGGGGGGTTCATATTTGGCGATGAGCTAAATGATCTAATCACTCGCCTTTCAGGCGCTCTGGTAGTCATGATCATGTGTGCCGCATTTTATTACTACGTCACACATTCAGAAATTATTCCCTCATTCGGTTTGTTCAAGAATGAGAAAATAGGTCTATTTGCGCTAGGTCTATATTTTGCGCTTAGAGGCAATAATTAAGCTATATCTCGACCAGATATATGATGTCACTGAAATCAAACATTCTCCCGATGTATAGAACCCATTCCTGTGGCAAGACCTATCACAGAGTAGCCAATAAGTTCGCGCCTATTAATCTTTAACGCACAAAAGTCCATCTGAATATCTATCGACTAGATCTCTCCTAATAAAAAAGCCCCATTGATCACGTTTTCCAGCCTTCGACACCAAATAGCAATACGTATATTCCATTCTAACTTTTTCACTGAACACCAAATCGGAAAACCAGCCAAACCCGTCTTTCCTCACTAATTCTGTAGCAGCTTTTACTTTTACTGCTGTGATGGAAAAATCACTATTACTAGCAGATATAATGGCCTGAGGATTCCACTTCTCCAGAGTTTTTGTTATATCCCACTTATTATGCCCAGGGGCACCCCATTTCACACGAGAACGAGCGATCATTTCATCAGCCTTACCTAAGAAGTCCGCAATCTCAAAAGTGGGGAGATGATAGGCTACTCCCAAGTAAAAGAAACCTATGGAACCATCATTAGGACTCATATTCTGCTCTATCCATTGAGAAATGAGATACTGTTGAGCTGTATTCGATAAGGCTTCTTTTTCAAGACTACTAGATCTCAATTTTTCTCTAAGAGCAGTTATTGATGCAGAAGTTACTAGAACAATCAGAAAAAACATACCTACTATTTTCCAAAACTTAACAAATTTACTTTTATAACCCACAAGCTTGTATGTTTCCGACAACACAAGACCATGCTTAGTACCTTGTTTTTTGTACTCAAAGAGTGCAGGGGACACTAAAGCAAGTGCACAAACCATAATACAACTAGATGTCCAGAACATTCGACCACCAAAAAAAACATCGCTATTAACTGCTGCTATTAACGATGTGACAAAACAGCCGATGATGATGGGTAACTGCGAATTGCCAAAAACCGATTTCCTATAAATAAGATAAATTACAAAGAATATAATGCATAGTGTTATCGACGAAAAGGACAAGACTGCATTTTCTATTATATATTTGGCCACATAATCCATGGAAGAGGCACCCCCAAACTTTAAACGAGTTGTAGTGGTCATCAAAGTGCCAAACTGATACAAATTAAGCATCAGGATTGCAACCAAGGCACTAACAAAGGGCAAAGCAACCCAGTGCAGAATACGCCCTTTAACAGAACTCGAGATAATCGCATAAACAATGATGGAAATTGCAATAAGTAATCCATCAGGCCTAAAAGCAACACCCAGAACCAACAATAACGATAAAGATAATAATCTTCGCCTTGAACCATTTTCTTTTTGGGCAATAACTACAGCAAGAGTCAGGAAGAAGGCCTGGAACAAATGATCCCATCCATTAAGGGCATGGATCAGATTAGTACTGGTTAATGTTAAAGCAAGAATGACTAGAGCGGCATTTAGCCAAGACTTTGCTAAGAAAAAAATATTTCCGAAAGTACCAAGTACGGCGCAAAAGCCCAGACCGGCATAGACAATAACAGCAAGGTTTTCAGGAAGGGAATACGCCAAAATGGCGAAAATATATGGCGTAAGATATGAGGTTGAGGGTTGAGATATGTCTGTTCTATTAAAGGAAGCAATTCCAGTATCGCTAAATATATTTCCTGGGCGTAAAGAAATCATCACATCATCATCGAGATGCACAGGAGAAGTCAGCAGCCTCATCAAGTTACTCAAATCCGGATCGGAAGCGAACCACCAGACTTGAGGCCAGTCTGACAACATAAGAGTTACGAAAGCGCAAACGCCTACCATCGCAACCGATGAGTAACGAGGTTCACCAAAAGGTTTATTAGACAAACTACTATTCCCAATATAGATAAATGACAACCTTTATTTTGTACCAGAATTCAATGAGGAAATTCTGACAAAAATCACCTCTGGTATTAGTTTAACGACTATCATGATCAGCCGCCAAAATCCGGGGACGTAAATGAAATACTTACCAGCATCTATTCCTTTAACTATTTTTTTGGCGGCATAAGTCGGCATCACCCACAAAAAATTTTTATTAAAATCTACCGTCATAGGCGAATCGATAAGTCCTGGTTTAATAGTAGTAACAGCAACATTAGATTTATGAAGTCGCTGTCGAAGACCTGAAGTAAATGCTGTAATCATAGCTTTTGAACTGCCATACACATAATTTTCGGACCTTCCTCGATCACCTGCAATCGATGAAATGACTGCAATCGCACCGCTATTTTTGGATTCAAAATAAACGGCGAGAATCGTTAGCAGAGCGATGGTAGATAAAGCATTAGTTTTTATTTCTGATAAAGTCAGATCAACATCGTTCTCACATAAACCCTGATCCGCGAGTGTTCCGTGAGCAATCAATACTACATCAATACTCTTTAGTGCGAATAATGCCTTATCCAAAAGTATTTGGTGTCCAGGAATATCATTAACATCGGTGCTGAAACATTCAACAATAGAAGAACTACTAGACTGGAGATTTTTCGTGATTGTCATTAGCTTTTCGGTATTGCGACCAACGAGAAATAATTCATCACCGCGCAGAGCCCACACTTTTGCGCATTTCTCTGCGATAGCAGAAGTAGCACCAATAACAAGTATTTTTTTCATAGATTCTTTAATCATCTGGACAGTGGAACACACTAAATCAAGCGGCCAAAGGCCCCAACAAAACTAAGCAAGGAGCCCTTTTAACAGACGAAATCCAAATTTAGTGTAGTTTAAAAGGGTCTTAGGTGAGCCGACAGATCCAATTAGTTTTTTAAAAATAAACTTAGGCCTAGCGTGATAAGACAGCAATATTTGCTTTCTAATATGCGTAATTTCACTGATATCTAAAAACTCGGTACCAGTTGTCGGCGAATTGAAATAATCCTTCCCTATAACTGTTTCATCAAGAACATTCGCTTTCTCAGCTTGTTTGAAAAGTTCCGTACCATAGTAAGGTACGGCAATATGGACCTCTATAAAATCAGCATCAATGTCGAAGATATGTTGTTTGGTATCCATTAAATGGACTCTTTCCTCCCACGGTAATCCAATTAAAAAGAAACCATATATCTTCAGACCCGCTTCTTTCGCAAGTCTTGCTGCTCTTAAATTGTCGCTTTTTGATGCGCCCTTCTTCATACGCTTTAAGCTATCGTCACTACCAGACTCAAAGCCAAAAGCCACTAACCAACAACCAGCCTCTCGCATAATCTTTAACGTGTAATCGTCTAATGGTCGAACTCTCGAATTTGCTACCCAGCTTATTTTACCCCCAAGCTCTGATTCATTAATTTTTTTACAAAGAGCTTCCACCCACTTTTTGTTAATCGTAAAGGTGTCTGACTTAAAGAAGAAATTTCTAATACCAAACTCCCAGTAACATTCCCTCAACTCTTTAAGAATACTATCCGGGCTTCTAAAGCGTGTCTTTTTCCCAGATATAATTGGAGTTAAGCAATATGTGCATGACGCGGGACAGCCCCGAGAAGTAACAATGGTCGCTTGGGCTTCTCCAGTATCTGGGCGGACATACAATTGGTTGTTAATAAGATGACGAGCAGGATGAGGTAAGTCGTCAAAATCTTTTTCAAAAAAACCAAACTTTGTTTTGGTCCAAGTATTGTCTTGTCTATATGCTATACCCGGAACCTCACCCAGCTCCCCCAATCGATTTTCAAAGTGTGTTTTGAATAGACTAGCGGCACTAAACTCGATCTCTCCTCCAATTAAATAGTCGACATCCTCAAGATTAAGTTGATTGATAACATCACCTGGCGCATCCCAAAAAAGTGCGCCTTTTACCACTACAACTAAAGCTGGGAGTCTTTTCTTAAGTCTGCCAATTAGTTTTAAGTCACTAACTATAGTTGAGTTAGTGATACTAATTAGCAGCGCGTCAGTCTCAAACTCTTCCACATCTCTCAGCATCTCACCTTCGGATCTCATCTCCGTTTGAAAATCAGTGAATCTAACTTCACACCCCATATTCAACAAGGTTGAGGCTGCATAACCCATATCATTGGGAGCCCTCATCACTGTCGCAGCTGATTGGGATATATTGCCCTGAGATCGATCCTCGCCCCTCTGATACATCGGTCCTGGAGGGTATGCCAAGAAGACACGTTTCCCTTCAATAGAAAAATTCCCCACCTCTCTGTCAGTGCAAATAGTAGACGCTTGATTCATTTTTTTAATCATTTAATGACAGCCATAACTTGTGATATTTAGACGAGTGACCTACAGGTTTTAATCGGTAGCAATAATATAGCCCACAACCAATCATAGGGCAGCTATTAAAAATACGATAACTGTAAATAGCATTAACAATAAACTCCCTCTATCCTGGAGGGCAAAGACAACAGGGTCTTCATAAATTTCTCCCCTATGCGCCTTCAACCATAACCTACTTATCCAGAGTAGTAATATTGGTACTGCAAGCCAGATCAGATAAGGTTGGTTGTAGAGGCTCTTAATCTTGTCACTATTCAGATAGAGTGATAGAAGAAACACTGAGGCATACCCTGCTGAAATACCCATAATCTGTAATACTGGCGCATCTGCTAAACTATAACCTCTTCCACTTACCTGGTCATTTTTATTTGAAATATGTACATTAATCTCTGCATATCGCTTTTGAAACGCAAGGGACAAAAACATGAATGAGGAAAAAGCGAGCAGCCAAAATGAAGGCTTAATATTAGTGGCAACCCCGCCGCCAATAATCCGTAATGCATACAGACCTGCCAGAAAAATACAATCTAAGAGGGCATATCGCTTAAAAACAAAAGAATATAAAACTGTGGATACAAAATATGTAGAAAGGCACCAAACGAATAATGATCCGACAACTGACCCAATCAAAAAGCCAAACGCAAGGCAAAGTGTCAATAAAATTAATGCATGTTTGACGGGGATAACGCCTGCAGCAAGCGGCCTATTACATTTATGAGGATGTCGTCTATCTGATTCCAAATCAGACAAGTCATTGAGAATGTAACCAGCGGAAGCGCATAGGCTAAATGATAAAAAAGCAGGAATAAGTGGAACAAGTGCATCCAAGTTTAAGAATTCATGCGCTGCAATTATTGGAACAAATAGAAGTAAATTTTTTATCCATTGTTCGATGCGAAAGAATTTTCGCCATGAAGAAAGAGTTACAGGTGGCCTCTTAAATCTCTTAACTACATGACAGACTTGCAATGCTTTACTTTCGACCTTCTGAGAGACAGCAACAAATATTGCTTTATTGGATCCCGCCCAAACATCAACATCATGAATAGAATTTCCCGCATAATCATAGCCCCTTACTCCAAAGCGAGAATCTAGGATAGCTCTTTTATCCAGTCCTGAGTTGTTAACCTTTCCATCGCTCCCAATTATATGGTCGAAAATCCCCAAATGGTCTGAAACCGCCTTTGCAACTGATATGTCACTGGCAGTGCAGAGCACGATTTCTCTATTTTGAGCTTTTTCATGTCTAATCCACTCGATTAAATCTGTATTATAGGGAATGTACTCTGGGTTAAACGGAATCATACTACTGATCTTAGCCTTAAAAGCGGCTTTCCCCGCTAGGAGCCAAAACGGAAAAAAAAGCACCAAAAATGGCTTAACAAATAATAACCTCAAGACAGACTCGTATAAGGTGTCTACCGAAGTAAGTGTCCCATCTAAGTCTATGGCTAACACAGGCTTAGAATTTAGATGACTTTTCAATTAGATACCTTTTGGGCTTTTTAGTAATACTAGATACGGAGTTAACATCAGCCATTTGGTAAGGGGATACTGATCTTGAGTTATCTGAAAAACCCAAGGAAGAGTATCTGTACTAATGTAGATAACCATAATGATAGAATTTTTCAAATCGATTACTCCGGCGAAAATAATTTAAATAGGGCCTTCACAATAAGGCACATAACTCTAGCCCAGAGAGGATTGGTATATTTATTAATCCAACCCGTATTCCAGTTCATAATTGTTCACCAAATTTGGATCCTGCTCTTCTTTATAAAGCAGATAATTGCCAATTGCCAAAACATCTAACTCTGTACCCATAAAACACCTAAAAGCGTCATCTGGTCCACATACGATAGGCTCTCCACGCACATTAAATGATGTGTTTACAACCATAGGGCAACCTGTAATTTCATTAAACGCACTTATCACAGCATGGTATCTAGGATTTGTATCCGCATGGACCGTTTGTATACGAGCTGAATAATCAATATGGGTTATTGCTGGAACGATCGATCTAGGTACATTAAGCTGATCGATGCCAAATAATCCCTTTTCTCCCTCAGTCATTATTAATCGTTTTTTAGCTTTCAAACTAGCAACGAATAACATATACGGGCTATCCCCAGAATGGTTGAACCATTCGGATATATGCTCAGATAATATACTCGGAGCAAAGGGCCTAAAGCTTTCGCGAAATTTCACTTTCAGATTGAGTTGTTTTTGCATTAGCGGCGATCTAGGGTCAGCTAAGATGCTTCGACCTCCCAAAGCACGAGGACCAAACTCCATACGACCTTGCATCCAGCCAATAGCCTTTCCTTGCGAAAGAGCACGAGCCACGCCATCAATTAACTCATTACTATCAACTTTATGGAACACCCCGCCACATACCTTCAATGAAGTTCTAATTTCATCATCACTGAACTCTGGCCCCAAATAAGAGCCCATCATTTGATCACGGCCATCCGACGAGTGTCGTCGTCTTTCTCCATGCCTTAAATGCCAGGCAACAAGGGCCGCCCCTAAAGCACCTCCAGCATCCCCCGCCGCAGGTTGTACCCATACATTGTCAAATATCTTTTCCCTTAGAAGGACACCATTAGCAACGCAATTAAGCGCTACACCTCCGGCAAGACAAAGATTCTTTTCGCCTGTTTCATAGGCGATTCCACGGGCAAGTTTAGTAATAACCTCTTCGGTAACCTTTTGAATAGACGCCGCCAAATCCATTTCTCGTTGTGTGATTTTCGACTCGGCTATTCGAGGCAGGCCACCAAACAAGTTATGAAATTTACTACTAGTCATAGTCAAGCCAGTGCAGTAGTCAAAATAACTCATATCCAACCAAAAGCTACCGTCTTCGGCGATGGTGATGAGCTTGTCTTTAATGATTTCAGCATACCTAGGCTCGCCGTAAGGCGCTAAACCCATTAACTTATATTCACCAGAATTTACTTTAAATCCGGCATAGTAAGTGAACGCCGAGTAAAGTAATCCTAACGAATGAGGGAAATGAATTTCTTTAATGACTTTGAGCTTGCTGCCTTTTCCGAGGGCTAATGAGGTTGTGGTCCATTCTCCAACCCCATCAATCGTTAAAATAGCAGCACTCTCAAATGGTGATGGATAAAATGCACTGGCAGCATGGGATAGGTGGTGCTCTGCAAACAACAACCTGTCATCCCAACAAACGTGATCACCGAGCGTATCATTTAACTCACTAATAAGTTTTGACTTCTGAAACAACTTATCCCTTAACCAAAGCGGCATTGCCGATACAAAGCTTCTCAACCCTCTGGGTGCAAACGCAAGATAAGTTTCCAAAAGCCGCTCGAACTTTAAAAAAGGTTTTTCATAAAAAATTACATTCGCAATCTCGGATGTGGCAATACCCGCTTCTTTGACACAGTATTGTATTGCCCTCCTCGGAAAGCCGGCATCATGTTTGTGTCTGGAAAAACGTTCTTCTTGCGCAGCGGCAACGATTTTACCCTCGTAAATAATACAAGCAGCGCTGTCATGATAAAAAGCCGAAACTCCCAAAATGTACATATTATCGATTCTCAGAATAAGGTGTATATAAAAGGCGCAACCACTGACCCTTGCGCAAGAACTAGAAGACCGCCCAACATCAGCATAACTATTATAATAGGCGCTAACCAAAGTTTTTTTCTTACTCTCAAGAAAAAAAACATTTCCTTTAAAAAATTCACAATTATAGCTCCTACTAAAACTGATTACTCAGTGAGTCACTAGATACACTTTCATTCCTGCATTTCCAGAATGACAATGCTCGCCGCTTTTTAACAGATAATTCGTCACGCCCAAAAAACCGAGTAACAATTGCCGTAGGTGTAAAAATACCAAAAAATAAAAACCCTAAGACAATAGGACTGACTACTGACCCAAGAACTGAACCAAAGTACATCCAAAGCTTATTGAGGGGCAACAGAAGACTATCATTGGTAATTATTATTATAACCAGTATCGCAGATAATCCCCCAAAGACCTGCGCAAGATGCAGAACACCTGTAGCGCCGAAGAACAAAGAAATCCCCATAAAAATACAACTAAAAAATACGCCAAACTTACGATTTGAAGGCAGTTTTATTTTTAAATCATTCATATTCACACCATTGTCTATTTAATGAAAACTTTCTGCCAATGTTCAAGATTACCAAACTACACTTACATACGATCCTAAATATTTGTATTCATCACAACAATTGCTTAACTGAGTTTTTTGTCGAGATGGTTCGCTAATCGTATACTAATCGCAATGATTGAGAGCGTAGGATTTACCCATCCATTAGTTGGGAACACAGAACTACCAGCGATATAAAGGTTCCCAGCCTCGAACACTCTCAAATTAGAATCAACAACGCCAGCGTCTTTAGTAGTAGCGGTAAACCTAACACGCATAGCCATTTCTGCGTTAGATTGCTGTATCAACCGACACATAACTACTAATACACCAAGTGAACTCTGAATATTAGGCCTGACTATTTTATTACCAAATCTTTTTCAGTAAAATTCTTTCAGAAATCCAGGTATCAGTTACTAATGCCAATCTTTAGCTATTACTTCCGCAAAATACGTTGCTGCGGTAGAGTTGAAGTGATTATCATCTCCTGCAAAAAAGTAAGGCGTAAAGTTACCTTCCTCCAGCCGAGCTTCAAAACTTCTTCTGATTTCGAATGCGGGATCATAGATTTTGATCTTATACCTCTCTCCAAGCGCAACAATATTCTCCCTTGGATTAATCGTCGCACAACTAAAGTCAAAATCAAGATAATTAAAATGTGGGTGGATACCTTTTTTATCAATATCATAAAGGATAGGGGAAATGACGATTTGGAATTCAGCACCTAACGACTTGGAGATATTACTCATTTGCACCAGGTTTTCTTCAAAGGAATCCCAATAGAATGTTGCTTCATCCCTGTACGCTTTGCTGCCATATGACCATGTATATGGACCTAAAGCGCCTATCCCCCTCTCTTCGCAGGACCCCGATGTTTTACGTATATACTTTCCTAAGTAATGTTGGGCGGTCCGGAGAAATACAGAATGATTACCATATTCCATACGCCACATGGCGACTTTTTTAACCACGTTATTACTTATCCACCTACCGTCATTAACTGTTTTTAGATCCTGCTTTTTAAACGGAGTAATGTCATTAAAATTAAATTGATAGAGGATATGAGAAACTTTTTTTCCTTCCAGCCTCGAAATCTCCTTTAGTGTGTCAAGAGCATTAACCATGCTATTCCCAGAGTATCCATAGGCTATAAACTGACGAGTATTCTCGCCTTTTACACTAAGTAATCTCTCTAACTTTTGCCACCATATATCTTCATATGCAGTACCATAGCCTTTGCTTATAGAGTCACCAATGACTATTACTTTTTCCTTGTTATTAGGCTTATAAGATTCAGCATTAGGTTTTCGCAAATGGAAAAAATGATTATCCGGAAAGAATTTACCTGAATAGAAATTGATATTCATAGTCTTATTGCTAGTAGTAATATCATTATTTGTTACGATATTGTGAATGTGATTTTTAAATTCAGGGAATACTAACCTAGCCAGTACCTCTAATGTCAGGAAAATGCCCACGAAGACAATTACATTAATCGCGAAAACTTTATTATATGACATCGGCATGACGATTGACCCTATAAAAAGGTAATACAAATCTACGGTTAATTTGCATTTTTTTGTTTAGCTGTCATCTTGCTACCTACTATTTCTTTTTCGATATCTAAAATTATTGAAATTTCATCAATAGAAAGATCGGTAGAATTCAAATTGACATTGGCCTCAATGAGAAGATAAAACTTGGTGTCAACCAGCAATCGATACCAATAACCTTGGTAAAAATGGAAAATAAACCCGTAGAATCCATCCAAAAACCCAAGCCTGACAATATACCTGTAAACGAATAGGAGTGTCGTCCTAATATAAATTGGAAGATTTTGATAAATAGTTTTTAGTCTCCGCCTGAATGCTGTGGCCCCTGATAACTTTGACTGACCTAAATGTGATTTCTCCTCAAAATACATTTCAAGTGCTTCAAGGCTAGAATATCTATTATGTTTGTTTATCCACCACGTCAGAGAGCGTTTATTATCATCAATAATTTCTCCCTCTAGAGTGCCAACTTCTCCTTCTACTAATATATGCTCATCCATCAATCTGTTTTCAGTTTTCCCGAAACCATAGCGGAACATTCTCACAACCTCAACAGGAAATACTCCGCCATATCTTATGGCGTTCCCGAGAAAATAAATCCTTCTTTTAAATGAATACCCATTAATCTTATCATCATCAACTGAAACGCATTTTTTTATACTGTGAATAAGCTCATCAGTAAGGTATTCATCTGAGTCAATCCTAACAACCCATTCACAAGGGTCGATTTCATCTATGGCCCAATTAAACTGTCCAGCGTGGGAATCAAATTTCCTAAGCAGGCAGCGAACACCAAGCTGCTCTGCAATAGTCCTAGTTTTATCACTCGAAAAGCTATCCACAACATAGATAGAATCACTTATCAATTTCGCAGAATTGATGCATCTCTCGATATGAAGCTCCTCATTAAAAGCCAATATTACGACGGACAATTTCATTTTGGACTTAACCTTTCATTTCGCTATTTATCAATGATCTGGAATGCAACATGGTCCGCAAGTCTTTCCATTAGCGCTAAATAAGGTAGCCCAGGGTTGGCACAACCACCAGTGGCAAAGATTGCCGTGAAAGAGACATTCAGATTTTCTATATCCCATACCCATAAATCTTTATTAAGTACTGATCTATTAGAATCATCGCCAAAAGGAAGGGATCCTGTGGAGTGATAGACATCATAATAATGATGCAACATTATAAAATAGATATAAAGACTTTTGTTTGAAGCAACTAACTCGACAACTATCTAACAAAAAAAACATTACCACTCGGATACTCTTCTTTTGATAGCGCTTCGCCACTCTTGCTAATTGCCTTAAACTTAAATTCATACAGCAGATCATATACCTCTTTATGATTGCGTGTAATTTCAACCATCAAACTACCAACATCGGGTAAAGTCTTTTTAGCCCCTTGCAATACATTAAGCTCAGCGCCTTCAACATCGATTTTAATAAAATCCGGGCTATATCCTACATCATTACAGATAGCGTCAATAGTGGTTACATCGACTTCGATTTTTTTCACATTCTGAGGAATTTTTCGTTGCGAGCTCGATAAAGAACTATTTGTAGTTTCTGTAAATTCACGCACTAAAGAATTTGTATATCCGCCAAACTCTTCAATGAAAAAATCCATTTTCCCAACTTCATTGGAAACAGCAACTGGCAAAACCTTTGTAGAAGGTAAAACATTTTTATGTAGAAAATATCGACTTCGAGGAGTAGGCTCTACGACGACTATAATTCCTTCATCACCAATTAGATACTCAAAAACTTGAGTTAGGTACCCTATATGCCCGCCAACTTCTAAAACACATCCTCCTTTAGGAATTAATTCTTTAAATCTTTCTACTTCCTCTTTTTCTCTGAGCCAGCCATAGTACCAATAGCCTTTATGTAACCAAGACATTAGCGTTATATGTCTTTTAGTAATATCGTGTTTAACGCGTAGCTCAAAGTCAAATTTACTTAGCAAAGGAAATATGAAAGACCTCAGAATATTAGATTCCGCCAACTTTTTTTTATAATTCACTTCTACTCCAATGTCTAATAATTAAAACGAATTTATTTCGAAATGTAATCATGGGCCAATCAATCGGCTTTCACCATTGCAAATATTTCCATCACACAACGCGTTGAGTACAGATGGACTACTTACAATTTATGTATCCCTTCATTACATTAAACAAGTTTGAGATAAAAAGTTACTCCTCTGAGGAAGATTTCTTCTTCATAAGCAACGATCTACCTAAAAAAAGGACATCCATATCAGTTCTTTCAAAGCAGGACAATGCCTGCTCTGGTCGATCAACAATCGGTTCATTTTCATTAAAACTCGTATTTAGAACAATGCCGAAGCCAGTTCTAACCTTTACTTCCCTAATTAAATCGTAATAAAGTGCATTTGTTTTTTTGTCAACGGACTGCACTCTACCCGTACCATCCTCATGTGTAATTGCAGGAAGAAGCCCTCGATATTTTTCTTTGATTTTTACAACATGCATCATAAATGGAGTGTAAACCTCCTGCTGGAAGTAAACCTTGACGTCCTCCGCTAAAACACTCGGAGCGAATGGCCTAAATGACTCCCTCCTTTTGATCTTACTATTAATTATCTCCTTCATATCGATAATTGCTGGATTGGCCAAGATAGAGCGATTACCCAAAGCTCTGGGCCCCCACTCACTTCGCCCTTGATACCAACCAACAACGTTCCCCTTGTAAATGAGCTCGGCCGCAGCCTGAATCAAACTATCATCATCATCGAAGGTCTGAATATAGAAATCACTACTCTGAGCTACACTCGACATCTCACTTTGAGGATATTCAGGCCCCCAAAATGCATGTTCCATGACAAATCTGGTTTCATTATTTAGGATATGATTCCACACATAAAATGCGGCTCCTACACAAGTACCATCATCAGAAGCTGCCGAATGAATAAAAGAGTTCTCAAAATCAGTTTCGGCCAAGATCTTTGCATTCGCTATTCCGTTCAAGGCACAGCCTCCAGCTAGAACAATATTTTTCGTATCTATCATCCCACTTATTTTTTTAACGATTTGAATTGTAATGTCTTCAAATTTAACCTGAATAGACTTTGCTATATCCATTTCTCGTTGTGTTATCGGCGAGGATCTATCCCGAACGAAGCCTAAAAGATCTTTCATCTTTTCTGTATACATCTTGCCTACTATAGGGTTATTACTTTCATCTACTTCACCGCTACCCCCACCCCTATGCATGCCGAAGTATTTTTTATTAAGCTTAAACCAGTCGTTTTCATCAAATTGCACCAGAACGTCCATTTCGGCGCTGTATTTATCTTCCCCGTAAGCAGCTAAACCCATTACTTTATATTCTTCACCAAAGTGGTCAAAACCGATGAACTGACTGAGCGCCGAATAGAAGAACCCAAGGCTATCAGGCAGTGTCACCTTATCAATGACATCGATTCTTCCACCCTCGCACTTAGCAATCATCATACTGACAAAATCACCCGAACCGTCATATGAAAACCCGGCGGTCAACTCTTGAAAAGGACTCGTGTAATATGAACTCGCAATATGAGCCAAGTGATGCTCGACATGAATAATGTCGGCTTTAATCGCTTTATGATCAACGCCAAATATTTTACCCAGCCTTTCTTTGTACGATAGCGACTCAACAGACCTACGATAATGTTCAAAAGCCGCTTTGGCCCCATCTAACGGGTTAGCAATCACATGACCTATTTTAGAAAGCCGATTTGCGTTAGCGTCTCTTGGAATCGCGATGTGGGTCACATCGGTTATAGATAGCCCATTATCTTCCAGAACAAATTTTATAGCATTTTCAGGAAAAGCCGATGAGTGTTTTACTCGATCTCCGACACGCTCTTCAGCTAGAGCCGCCTTGAGTTTTCCATCTATAATAAGACACGCCGCCGCATCGGCATGAAAAAAATTAAAACCTAGTATAACGTTCATCAAATTAATCCTATATTTATATTCATTAGCGAAATATTCCTTGAAGCGAAACCCTATAAGACCCTATATGCAAATGCCTTGATTTCTAGCAGAGAGCCGCTAGAACAGCGGTAATTTCATGCAAAAAAGTTCTGGTTTTCATTGAACACTAAGGCTGCCCCTAAGATCTAATACATCTTGATAGAGCGCATTGCAGGCCTCCGCATGAATTAAGCTATAGTTATTTGAGACCAAATAAACATCAATATCACCGGCAGCAGCCTCATTATTACGCTCTATCAAAATCAATTTTGGTCGGAATTTCACCCAATCATTACTTCTAAGCACTATTTCGTCCCAACCCTCTGCATCTATACTTAGAAAGTTAAATTTGCCTTTAAAATCCTTAAAGCAAGAGGCGATAACTAATGACAGGGGTAATATTGGCTTGAATGTTTCTCGTATGATTGTTTGTCCTTGATTCACCATCAGCTTTGCTTCGTCGTCGCTGAATGTTGAGAGAGCGTGATAGCTCATCTCATAGAATTTTCCTATTGAAGCCTCAGACCCTATAGCAGCGGGCACTAAAACATCTCCCGGACGAAGTAGAGAGTGCAGATCTAGTAATGTCTGATTTGGATCAATACATATCCCTCTCATTCCATTCAAATATAGTTTATATGTATTACTTAATTTACTTGGATGATTTGAACCAACATCGACATAAAACCCATCATTGTCTGATTCATCAAACAATGGTGCGATTCTTAAATCCTCGCCAAACTGTGAAAATGAGCGCTTACTCAGTGATGAATTTTTAGATAACATTATAGGGATTAAGCCAATATAGTTTTTGATAAAAAATAGCAAAGTTGAGGACGCAAAAATGCTTTGGATTATTGTTTTAAAGCGCATAGTAATTATTCCTAAATTGTCATTGGTTATTTTCCGAGAGTGTGCTCGAAGGAATATAAAATTGATGTAAATTCGGAGGGAAATTTCAAGCAATCAGACTCAGAGGCTTCTATCTCAGCGTCTGGGTTTTCTAAATAAAGCCTCTGTCTTAACTGACCTGGATACCAAATCACGGGCATTCGACCCAAATACGAAGCCCACATACTAAAAGTAGAACCCGAAGCAATCAAAACACGAGCCGATGACATACCAATTAAATCCGCTATACTCGACCCTAAAAATTCTCTTTTTGTGTTACTCATGCTTGTTAGCTCTTTTAGACGCTCTCCATCATCATCAGACCAAATAATAACTGGGTAATCTTGACCTAAAACATCACGCAAGCGCAAAATCATAGCTTTATACCATGAGATCGGCAATTGAGTGTTAGATGCACCTGCCTTTTGCGAATCGGTGTCGTCATTAGCCGATTTTGCGAAGTCACCCAGTCGAACATGTACTGATATGGAATTCTTACTAATATTTAGCCCTTTTTTATGCTTGGGCTTAGTTATTTTCAACAACTCTCGCTTTATTAGTACATGTTCATTAATTATCGATGAGAAAAAATTATCCATACCGCTAACATACACCACATAGGATGAATCTACCGGCAAGGATTGACTCAAAAGCTGAGCCTCTGTGACTTTTGTAAGTCTCATTAATGCATTTACTTTTTTTATCCCTTTGATGTAACAGTCATCATGTCTAAATAAATCACTATAAAAACGTTTATCTGGCTCATTCCGAATAATAGGCCCCAATTTAAACTGCGGCCAAGTTGGTGCGATTATAGGTATATTATAATTAGCTGATATAGAAACGGCTCTAGCCCAAGGAAACAATAAATTACCAAGCCCATCACCTAAAAGCCTAAAATAGACAAAATCATAACCTGAGAATTTTGGATATAAATACATATATAACAACAATCTATATTATTTGTGTCATGTCCGCGTCAATTGACGCGAGCCTTAAAAACTCTTCAACTCCAGATTCTACTGGGAATTTCCGAGATAACTCATATGACGACCGGCCCATTCTTTTTCGCTCCTCAGAATTCTTCGCGAGGCGTAGTATTTGCTCAGTTATCATACCAACGTTGCCAGCTTCGTGAATAAGGCCAGTAACTCCATCTTCCACTCGATCTAACGCGGCCATCGTATTATCTGACCCTAATATCGGCAAGCCTGCGGCCATAGCTTCTAATATTACAGCACCATATGGCTCCCAAATCGCAGGATGCACATATATATCTGCCGTATCCAGAATTTTGTAAACCTCTTCATGCTCTAGCCAGCCAGTAATAATAAATGAATCCGTAAGGCCTTCACGCTTGATCAACTCATCCAGGTCGCTGCGTAAAGGGCCATCACCGCAGATCACATACTCGATACATAAACTAGGCTCTGCAGCATTTACTTGTGCCGCCGCATGAATCAGCCAATCAAGCCCTTTCACCTCAACCAAACGGCCAATGGAAACAACTCTGATGGTTTTTTCGACATCTCTACTTTGTTTAACATGCTGCTCTTTCAAGGGTATCCAGAGGGGGAAATTGAAAACCTTCGATGGGTTAGCGCCCAAGCTAACGAGACGATCAACACATGGCTTGCCCATACCAAGCAGCGCAAAGCAATTTTTGAATATAAGCTTTAACCAAAAATTCCGAACAAATGACTTTATAATACCTCGCTGATGTAAGTCATTCGGAGTATCTGACCACACTAAAAATTTTGAAGCTTTGATTGACATAAGAAAAATTAAAAACCAAAAACTCGGATGCCAACCACCCAAAACAAAAACAATATTTTTGTCGGACAAAACCTGCTTTACTAGTTTCAAATCAAAACCAAGACATCCAGATAATTTCCTTGAACTATACGCCTCTCTTCCAGTTTTTTTCCACGGATAACTATCCAAATAAGTCTGTCGATACACCACCTCCAGATCAATATTGGCTCTATTATGGAGAGCCGTAAAAAGGCAACCGTTATATGGGGTTGGTGAACTACATAACCAGACTATTTTCTTCATTCAACATATCTCTTAATCAACATCTGAGCCCACTCACTTTTACAAATAAAACTCATTTAGGGTTATTGATAGCAAATAGGTCGGCACGACCTTAGAGCAGGCGAATCAATCTCTCAATCGGTATTCTACAAACCCAAATTCAACATATATCCAACTGATGCTAACCAATCTCTCTTTGTATGACCCTATAGGTGTTGTATTGAATGCTTTATTTCGGGACCAAGCGCCCAAAAATCACCTCTAGCAGCTTCGGTGTAAAATGAAGCATTAGCTATATTTGCACTCTCTGGCGATGAAACTGCTACCAAGGAACCATCTTGATCAAGATATGCAACTCCAAAATTTAAATCTCTGAATATCGCTAAAACCTCGTCGAAATTCTTAGTAATCTCAACATGAACCAAAATTTTAGGGTTGTTCCGCAGCAAACAAGTCGCGCCTCTCAATACGTTAAGCTCGTAACCTTCTACATCGATCTTTAAAAATCCAACATCAATATCACCACAAAAAGAGTCTAACGTTTCAATAGCCACCAACGTTTCATTCACATCGTCTCCGTTGCCCGGAACAATGGCTGCCATACCATCATAAGAGCATTGCTTTCTTAAGGAGCCCTCACCAGAAATGTCACCTAAAGCTAAATTGTGTAGAGACATAATTAGGTGAGGATTAAGATGGAAGTTGCGCTCTAATACCCGGTATGTTTCTGCGGCTGGCTCAAAAAGAATAAATTTATTAAAGATATCCGCTAGCTGCAAAGAATACAGTCCAGTATGCGCGCCAACATCCACCATCGTTGTCGCATTAACAATATAATTTCTGGCCACTTCCATTGCGAAATGCTCATAAGTACGCGTATACACAACACCTGCACTATTAGGTACATCAGGATCGATAAAATATTTAGCTCCGCTGCGGAGCTTCACTGCAAAAGCTTGTCTAAATGGTAACATCTTATATATTTTAAAAAGAATGCTCACAAGTAGACGGAATATAACCTGACCTTGATTACTTTCGTCATTAAATATGGTCTTTAAAACGCTTCTGACAACACTCATAAACTGCCTGCTATTATATTGTGTTAAAGTTATTTTCTACATTATTGGAAAGAATCCGCTGAGCCCATGCTACATCAACAACAGTTTTTAGCAGTCTATAGCGAACTTAGCGTCCTAGCTCATGGGCAGATCTAAATACTACTCGGAAGCTTATTTCGATAACGGCTAAAAGCGTCATTCCATTTACGGTTATGAACATTAGCTGATAATCTTTCTTCTATTAAATTAATTGCACTTGCACCAAGACTGCGGGCTAAAGGCTCGTCATCAACTAGAAGCTGCACTGCGCTGACAAATTGTGGTCCCAATTTTGCGATTAAAAGATGCTCACCATCTACAACCGGAAGACCATAAGTAGACTCTGGTGTTGCCACAATAGACTTACCTGCTGCTAATGCATATAAGACTCTTGTTTTCACTCCACATTGGAAGCTATCAAGAAAGACAAGAATATCAGAATTTAAAAGCTCCAGCTCATAGTTTTCGACCCAGTCCTTTACCACAATTTTGTCTAGATCTAGCAACACTTCAATGACCCTTTTTTTTGCACCACCTGGCAAGATGGTCAATTCTAAATCAAGGCCTGAATCAATTAATGGCTTGAAGACTTGATCAACGAAATTACTAAGCGCATTGAGAGCAGTATCTGAATCGCAACGTCCGGTATACAAGATATTTTTTTTAGATTTTTTTTCAACAACCAAATGTTTATGTTTTTTAAAATTATTAACTACCTGATCTGGCACCACATGAGATATAGCAAAAACGTCTAATCCTATATTATTCTTAAGGAGATGTGCCCGATCAAATTCAGCCACCACATGAGTAGCAGTATATTTTGGCAACAATAAAGACTCAGCTTTTTTTACTAGACCTAGTTGATACCATCGGTAAAGACCAAACAAAAAACTGTTGCTTTCCTCAGCAGCATGGCTATAAGTTAGAGACAACGCATCTGTAATCGAAATGACGCTGGAACTATTAATTAGGTCCACACCATAGCCAGCCAGAGCAAATGATTCTACGAAGACTAAGTCATAACCACCTTCAGCTTGAAGGCTACAAACCGATGCTCGAACCCTAGAGTTCGAGAAGCGAGCAAAAAAAATAGGCTCACATTTAAGGAGCGACCAAAATTTGGCCAAAATCAATCTCCAACCTTTATAAGGCGAAAAAATTGATAGCAATCTCCCTTTTGGGACGTACTCGGCGATTAGACTAGCTCCTGTCGTCGTATCCTCACCCCCTAGACTCACAATATCGCACGAGTGACAATTTGAAGCCGCAAGCAGAATAGAATGACACTTGACCCTTACTCCCGTAATCAAAGGATATGGTAGTTCCGGGAGAATAAAAAGAATGTTCAACTCACTAGCCTCATATAAGATATCGAAACCAACATACACCCCTTACCAGGAATTTTTGCTTCTGTGTTTTTGCCCCGAGCGAATACCAATACCATTCTCAAATTTAACCCTGGCAAGGAATTCACAAAAAATCATTGCTACAGCCACTATAAAAAACTTGAAAAAAAGCCCGTCCCACGTGCCGTCGGCTAGAATCACAAAATACCATGCTAAAAATATGGCCATCACTACTGGTCGTACCCGCAGTGAGAGACGGCATAACAATGTCCATACTACCATGGAGCCAAATACCAGAATAATCATGCCAAGAGCTAGCGCTCCTAACCCATCCAACAAATAAAGATAACCAAATGTCGAAGGGGCATAACCCATCGCCTGATCAATAGGCCATCCCATCACCTCATAAGTCATGTAATCAACAATAGTAAATCCAGGCTCAAATATCCTGTTTACTACAAACTCTGGCTCTCTGCCCATGATTTGTAAAAAGCTAACAGCGCCAGTAAATCGTAATAACAGGAAGAAAGAAACGTCAATCATGGTACTGAAAAAAGTATCTAGATCATATCCTACCTGCGATATAGCTTGCACCATCCCAGAGATAATTCCCTCTCTACCCCAACCACGTATCTCTCTAGATATACCCATTATGGGAACTGTAACTATGGTAAAAGCCACTGTCCACCCCAACACTTTTACCCTAAATGCATTTAATCTGTCCGACAGAACGAATAGCATTGTAGCCATCAAAACTATCTGTAATAGAAATCCACGAGATCCGCGCATCAACATATCACTCAACCCATGCATCACTAACAAAACCAAAAATAAGGCAAAGAGCTTGGAACGACCATTGACATCGGCAATCAAAATTCCATAGATAATAAGACTCGGGATTAACGTTACCCTAACAAAAAAGATTATCCCACTTAAACGGAAGGGCAAACTAACAGCCTCGCCTCCCATCTGGGATGTACCAAAAATTGCCATAATAGAACCTGACAACAGAGAAAGAACTACGATAAAGGCAATTAGCGCCCTAAAATAACTAGATGGATAATCGCGTATATTCGAAGTTAGTGGTTTTTTCGATACAAATGAAATAGTTAAGATTGAGGCCAAACAAAAGCTACAAAATCCAATTGTTACAGCTTCAAAATACCTCATTACAACGATAGGATCAGCTACAAAGTCATCAATCCACAAATCAAACCCTGCAATACGCGGATCATGAAGGACAATGTAAAACTGTAAAAAATAACTTATTAATATTGAATAAAGTATCAACCAAATAGGTGCATGAGCGACCCTAGGTTTTCCCAGCAGGATAGCTAGCAATGAGTATCCAAGAATATTTGCAAGAGAAAGTAATGTGTAATGCAGAGAGTCCTCGCTAGCGACAAAATTCACTGATAAAAAGTAAGCCGTTAGTAAGAATATAAGCACACCAGCTTGTATTGCTTTCATCGTTACATTCATCTCACAGCACTCTGGTAAACATCATTGTTTGCTGCCCCTGCTCTCGACTTGATAAATGTCATTAGTCCTAGTAATGAAGAACGCATATGCAATCGAGCCTACCATTAATAAAAAACATGCTATGGTTCTAGCGGCCACTACACCAGTTGCCCCGTGACTGCTGACCCACATTTTTGCTACGGCAACAAAAATAAGTGCCCATGAAACATTCATAACCAACTGACCCCATATCTTTCCTTTCGCGCTTAGGGTATTTCCTACAATAGTCTGGATAGAAACAAATATTCCCGAACACATTAGAATAATTAGTACTTTCGCACCATCAGAAAATCCCGGACCATATAGCCCCATTATAAATGGGCTGCACAGTGCGATTAATACAACTATTGGAGCCGTGACCAATAGTGATGATCCGCAAGCTTTTATTATAAGATCCCTAAAAGCTTGATTCGAAGAGGTGACCGCAAGGTTTGAACTCACAGGTAAAATGACTAACGCTAAAGACCCAGGTAAAAACGTTGCAATGGCATACCACTGCATCGCAGCACCCAAAATAGCCATTTGTTCAAATCCATTCTCAGTAGTGACCAGTAGGGCATTACAAAACCAAATTGGAGGGCCATAGGTAAGTCCAATCATTAATGAGGGAAAACTAAAATTAAATAATTTTTTAAAGTCTCCGAGCATAAGATTAGGTTTAATCGACAGAGGCAGACTCACTAAACACCCAGCTAAAACATACATAACTATAGCCAAGTTTACTATCGACAAACCGAGATTAGCCCAAAGCACTCCTTCTATGCCAAACAAAAGAGCCCCAGCAATTACTCCACCCAGATTTAAGCCACCCATTATAAGATTGATGACCGCTAATTTTTTAAACTGCTCTAGGCCTATAATTAATCCGCTTCCTAGTGATACAGCCGCTAAAAAGATCGGCTGAAAACTAATAATCTTAATGAACTCCTCTAGCTTGGGGGCTTCCAAATAAGACGCCACCTCTCCCGCATAAAAAAACAACCCAAATCCAACACTTAAACCCGAAAGCATCGTAAGAGATAAAAGAAAAACAAGAAGATTACCAATTTTTCCCGGATTCGACTCTCGATATTCCGAAATAAACTTAGTTGCCGTTAACCCCAGGCCAAGATCGACCAAGACACACACACTTAGAACAGTACTCGTAACTATGAGAAACTCGCCAAACGATGTTACTCCTACTATCCTGGCAACTATTATATTTGCCAGCAACAATGTTCCCCTACTAGTTACAGCACCAAATGAATTCCAAGCAAACCCTCCCAACAATCGTTGAGCGAATTTGGAGGGAAAATAATTAGCGACGATTGTGGTTAGAAAATTTTGCATTGATGTAAGGATCTACTTAAAGTTAGCAATCAAGATAATTTTGCTTAAGGTAAAATATCGACGTTTTTGAAACGCTAGTTACGTTTTATTGTTTACAAAATGGCTAAGGTAACGAACATAACTCAACTAGGATCTTATGTAGCACTCTCGCCAACTAAAAAAATTTCTTTTACGGCAGTCTCCCAAGAAACACTATCGATAACATCTTCTTCACTTTTTTGATAATAAATAAACTCTTCTCCACTAATACTTTCCTTAAAGTAACCATGCTTTTTCCCAACTAACAGCTCTCTATGCGATGGAATATCAGTCGCAATGACATTTTTTGAAAACATAAGTCCCTCAAGTAACGCATTAGATGAATTTTCAATTTGCGATGCTGAAATGTAATAATCCATACTATTCATCATAGCCACTAAGTCCTCCCTACGCTCGAAAGTATCGACTACCACACTAGTATCTAGTTTAATTGCCTCTGGAATTAATCGAGGAATATATAGGATGTCCCTAGGTCCAGCAACCACGTAAAGAGTTTTAATATCTGTATTTGAGGCCTGCAGTTGTTTGAAAATTTTATAGACAACATCTAGTCGCTTATATGATGCGATACCTATAGTCATCGCGTATTTTTCACCTTGACAAACCTGTCTTTTTTGGTCGACCATAGATATGTCTTCAGAGCTGTAACCGTTTCTTACAATCTGGTATCTAATCGGTTTCTTCGTGCGCACTTCACGCTGAAACAAGTCAAGTGTATATTGAGACTCGCCGGAAACAACGTCTATATTGGCAACTGTTGCCTGAATTCGGCGCTTCAGAAGTAGCATTTTAATTCTTGTTTCCGCAGGAAGTCTTATGTTTTTCACTGTAAGCGATAGGGCATTACTAATATGCAACCAATTAAGTTTTCCAATTTTTTGATATATAGGTATCCCATAAGAAAAATAAATATCTGGCTGCCCACATTCGGTTACCACCTCCCTAATATAATCCTCATTTTTAAGCATTCTTTCCAAAAACGTCTGATTAACAAAGAAATATCTATTTTTATGCCTATATTGCAAAACGTCATTTCGGAGGGAAGAATTGAGTACAAATATAGCTCCCCCGTTTTCGTCATAAAATCGGATAGTCGGCATTATACGGCGCATAGAGCCTGTCTTATCCGATACTGAGAAATTAAAAAGCCAGGAAGTCAAAAAACAGACTCTCCCTTTATAGATTCTTTGATCCCTTGAGCAAGGCTATACCGTGGCTCCCAGTCAATAGCTGCCTTTATTTTGGTTATATTTAACGAACCGTCTAGGATATCGGCCGTTCGTCTATTGCCTAGAATTTTCACTGGCGCTTCAATAGAAAAGTGCTGACGCACTAGTTGAGCCACTTCATAGTTGCTATGGGATACGCCAGAGCCAACATTAAAGGTTTCACCTATTAATCGACTACCACTTTCTACTATACGAGCAATCAGGCGACAAAAATCTGCGATATAAAGATAATCTCTTTTGGGGTCGGGATCATTTAGAACCACTTCGCTATGATCTTGAGCCGATTGAAGTAAAGAGCTGATCAACATCCCCTTTCGCTGTCCATACCCATAAATATTAGATGGCCTTATAGTAACCAAACCTACATTTAACTGATTAGACAGATCGGTTAGTATCCTCTCAATTGCAATTTTACTTCCCATATAAGGGTTCACACTGTTTAACCTATCGGTTTCTAAAGCAGGAGGATTCTCTACCCTACCATAGACATATGAGCTAGTATTTAATAATACGGCTCTCGCTGCAGATGCCATTTGCATTGCAGCCAATGCTATCTCTATATTTTTTTTATAAACTCCAACCGCATCAGAAAAACTTTCAACCACTGACGTTTTTCCCGCAAAATTGAGAATCCAATCGAAGTCACCGACCCCGACTTTACCAGCTATGCTATCGACAGATACATTGGTAAAAGTGGTCACACAATGTCCATCGATTTTCAGACTACTACATATATTTGAGCCAATAAAACCTTGAGCTCCAAGGACCGCAACTTTCATTTTTTACTCCAGCGCCCGCCTTTTTACACTAGTTACTAGGGCGAACAGCACTAGGTCGCTACCTAATAGACAACGTTTTTACAATTGATTGAGCGCAGAGGATTTGTCATAAAATGAGTCAATGTAACGCTTGTACCAATCAACGGTTTGTTCGAGACCTTCATCAAATGATACCTTCGGAGTCCAACCTAGAAGCTCTTCTGCCCTTGAATAGTCAGCACACATTCTCCAAATCTCTGTTGGTCTATTCTGCAACGCCCCAATCTTAAGTTCGGAGGCCGAGTCACATGCTTGATGAATCTTAACAACCAAGTCTCGTATCGGAATTTCGTGATTGGAACCGATATTAACAACGACTTCAGGCATCGGATCTTGAATGCCTAGGGCTATAAAGCCATCAACAATATTATCAACAAAATTAAACTCTCTGGTTTGTGTCCCCTCTGTCGTTTCAATCGTTTCCCCCATAAGGCACTTAATAATCAACTCTGGGATCACTGCTCTCTCACTTTGGTATGGACCAAATGTGTTAAATGGCCTTACAACACATATTGGAGCATTCTCTTTGACTCTCTTCATTTGAGCGTAAAGCTCACCAGAATATTTGCCTATAGCATAAGGAGATATTGGGAAGGGAAGCATGTCTTCCCGGAATGGAACCTCTTCCTGGAACCCATAGACTTCGGAGGTCGCAGTATAAACAAATCTATCATACTTGATCCCGCTCTCCATTAGATTCGAAGTCGCAAGTATGTTGGACGTCAGCGACTCTTGGACATGAAGAAAGCTATCTCCCACATGATTATAAGCTGCAAGATGAAATACAATATCATAATGCTGATCTTTGAACTGGGTACATGAATCAGAATTCCTTAGGTCGACCTCAATCACGTCGAGCTTTTGCCAGACTGAACTAATTCGAACATTGTCGATTATGCTTTTATATTTGACGGTAACAGACACCTCCCACCCCATATTCAATAAGCGCTTAACTAAATTTGAGCCAATAAATCCACTACCACCAGTAACCAATGCTTTCATCTAACCATTCCTTATTTATCTAAAATATTTAATTTAACGTGAAAAAATTCTTAATCTTTTCTTCCGCTATCTTATGTTCTTCCATCGTATTGAACGTAATCTGTGTTCCAGAGTGTTCAAATGAGCCCAAGTAACCCATACCAATAAGCATTTTAAAAAACATAACCAAGCCTTCGCCATCGGGCTTCTTGACGATAAACTGAGGCACAAAATCGAAAGCGTTTCTACTTATGACGTGGTACCCAATATAGTAATTTAACACGGGTTTTTCTTTAAAACTTGTTATAGAAGAGTCAGATGCTATTTCCACCAAACCAAATGGATTAACAATAGGCGCCGTTACAATCGTCACAGCGCTATCAGACTTGCTATGTCTATCTAATAACTCATTCAAATCGACGTCAGTAAAAGTGTCTCCGTAGGTGACAATTGCATCACCTTCAATTCTATCTTTGACCCTGTCGATACGTTCCAAAATACCGGCACCTTCGCCAGCATCTGAAAATTCTACATTTATTCCATCAATTTCATTAACTGCATCTACAATTAATTCGCTTTTGTATCCTACACAAAAAATGAAATCAAGAAATCCTTGGTTTTTATAAAATTCTATTTTATGCTTTAAAATAGACGTTCCTCCAATTTCGACAAGAGGCTTGGGAATCGAGGTTGTAAGTGGCTCTAGCCGACGTCCGCGCCCACCACACATAATAATTATCTTTACAGTCACACATGACTCCTTGTAATGAAGTATCTAATCACTCAACAGTAATTTATCTTTGCAATCGTATCCATATTTACTTTCTAATATTTTCAAACAAGTATCATAAATTGGGATTTTGGGTGTACGCTCTAGCATGCGGCTCATCTTGCTGATATCGGCTTTCCAATGGGCTTCCGCGAACTCACCTGAGGTTTTTTCTGTTACGTGATTCCGATAATCAAGACCGAATGCTAAAAATAATGATTTTACCAGATCACGCGCAAAGACAGTTTCACCGGATGCAAATATGAAGTCCTCATGCAATCTTCTATCACTCGCGCTAATGGCAATATCCATTAACTCTCCCGCATCGCTCCAGTCAGCATAAAAGTTTAGTGTAAAAAATTCTGTGCTATATTCAGGAACTTCTATAGCAGATGCCAAGCAATCAACGACCTTAGGGATGAAATATTCGGACCCCCTACGAATAGACTCGTGATTAAAAGTCCATAGAACACTTGCGGATATACCATGAGTGTTTCTGTAATAACGAACAAGATCAGTTGCTGCATTTTTTGTGATGGAATAAATACATGAAGATTGTCGTTCAGCAGTCTCCGATATCAGCGCAGGAAGAGGCAAGCCAAAAGCCTTAGATGAACTTAAATAAATTAGGTTGCCCACAATATCCGCACATCGAAAATACTCTAAGATAGCGTGTAGCGACAAGGTATTTACGCAGTGCGCCTCCTGCCATTTACCCTCGTAATTAAACCCGAACGAACCATGAATAGCTGCAACATGAAAGATCTTATGCGGTGACAACTCATCTAACAACAGCGCGAGTCCCTTGATATCAGTTAAATCCAGCTGCCTATAACTAAAGAGCTCACTATTTTGAACATATCTCGAAACTTCTTGGCGCCCGACACCAACTACTGATCTTCCTTTTGCAAGAAGCGATTCCGCCAAATAACTACCGTCTTGACCATTGACACCTAAAACAAGCGATATCTGCCTATCATTGTTGATGTCGCACTTAGATTTCAAAAAATCACCTACAGTTCAATAATTGTTAATTCAGGAAGAGGAAAGACCAATGTGACTCCCTTCATCGCAGGATTCGATAAGAAAAAATCTCTGAAGTGCCAAGGTAGAACAACTAAATAGTCGGGTTTACGTTTCAAAATATCAACTTCTGACACGATAGGTATTAATGACCCAGGAGTAAACTTCCCAAATTTATCTTCGTTGACATCCCCAATGGCAGGTAACAGGTCTTCTTTGATGCCGTAATACTGAAGTAGAACATTACCTTTCGTTGACGCTCCCAAACCATAGGTTTTTTTACCCGCTTTTCGTGCATCTTCTAGAAACTTTAATAACTTATGCTTTTGAATCTCTACACGCTCAAAGAATGAAGTGAAAACCTCAATATCATCCAACCCCATCAAAGTTTCTTTCTCAAGCATATTGGATATTAGACGCTCATTTACCTTATAGCTAGAATCCTTTTTAGCTGCGGTAATCGAAAAACTTCCCCCATTTATGTCATTTAGCTCAACATCTAAAATTTTAAGTCCTGCTTTATTTGCGATGAACATAATCTGCTTAAGAGCATAGAATTCGAGATGCTCATGACAAATCGTATCAAACGAATTTGTTTCAATCATTGAGGGCAAATAACTTTGCTCAAAAACCCATATGCCCTCGTCATCAAGAACTTTTTCAATATCTATAGCAAAAGCTACAGGATCTTCAAGATCATAAAACATTGAAAAAGACGTTATTATCTTCGCTTTTTTACCCGGAAGCCTAGCTTCAAGAACATCCGATGAAAAGAAATCTGAAATTAGCTTTATTGAATCGGGATAGTAATCAATAAACTTAGCTCCTGTGGGATCTACTCCGATCAACTCATAGGTATCTTGAGGGTACTTCTTCAACGCAGTCGCGTCATTACTGCCTATATCTACAACAAGATCTCCAGCGGCAGGAGTATATTCATCAAGTATCCTCAGTATTTTAGATTCTATATGCCGTGTCATACTCGGATTTAATCCAGTTCTGTACCCGTAATTGTCTCCATACATTTCGCTTATATCATAACTTTCCCTGAGCTGGACTAAACCACAACCCTTATTATCGACACATTTTACTAACCCAACGTTACCTGCAGTTACAAAAGCTTCGCGACTTGCAGGAAAAACTCCAGTCAAGCTTTGATTTTTTAACTCAAATATCAAAGCCAAATTTTTTGATCCACATACGCGACATTGATCTACGATAGTTACCATTTCTGTCTTCTCTATTTAAGTAAGTTCAATTTATAAATTAGTGTCACGACCTGCGGAAGTAATTAGGTCAGATTATTTAAGACCAATTATCCCAATGACCAAGTGCCGTTATTCTATCATTTGACTCTTTTTCTACTCAACAGCCATTTGCGAGGTGTAACCACTAGCGCCGAGAAGAGCGTACTTTTTAGCCTCTACCAAGTCCGCTTTCACCATTTCAGCACACATCTCCTGCGCCGTTATCTCGGGAACCCATCCAAGCACTTCCTTCGCTTTAGTGGGGTCACCCAGCAGCGTTTCTACTTCGGCTGGACGGAAATAGGTAGGATCAATCCTTACCACAACGTCCCCTACTTTAACTCCAGGGGTATCATTGCCAGAAACCTTTACTGCGGTAGCGACTTCTTCGACTCCAGTACCACTAAATTTTAAAGTGATCCCCAATTCTGCAGCCGACCAGGTAATGAATTCTCGGACTGTATATTGCAAGCCTGTTGCAATCACAAAGTCCTGGGCCTCATCTTGCTGAAGCATCATCCACTGCATCTTGACATAATCTTTGGCGTGACCCCAATCGCGGAGCGAATCAATATTACCCATATGGAGACATTTCTCCAGCCCCTGACTTATATTAGATAGACCTCGGGTAATTTTTCGCGTCACAAACGTTTCTCCGCGCCGCGGACTTTCGTGATTAAATAGAATTCCATTGCACGCATACATGCCATAAGCCTCTCTGTAATTAACAGTAATCCAGTATGCATACAGCTTGGCAACCGCGTAAGGACTTCGCGGATAGAATGGTGTTGTCTCCTTCTGCGGAGTTTCTTGCACTAAACCATAGAGCTCAGAGGTACTGGCCTGATAAAATCGAACCTTGCCCTCCATTCCCAGAATTCGAATAGCCTCTAAAATACGTAAAGAGCCCATTGCATCAATATCTGCAGTATATTCAGGACTCTCGAAGCTAACTGCTACATGGCTCTGCGCACCCAGATTATAAATCTCATCCGGCTGAGTTTCCTGGATAATACGGACCAAGTTACTAGTATCACTCAAGTCACCATAATGCAGCTTGAGGCGGACGTTCTCCGCATGCATATCCTGGTAAAGGTGATCCAAACGCTGGGTATTGAAAGAACTCGCACGACGCTTGACACCATGCACTATGTAGTCTTTTTCCAATAAAAGTTCCGCCAGGTATGAACCATCTTGCCCTGAAATTCCAGTGATTAGTGCAACTTTCTTTTGTTTGGCCATGGATATCTTTTTACCTTATAACTATCAAGAATGTAGATTTTCGCAAAAATCTTTGTATGCAACATCTAACCCACGGGTTAAGTTAAAATCCGGACTCCAACCCATTTGTAACAATTTTGAGCTATCGATAAGTTTTCGAGGCGCCCCATCTGGCTTGCTCTCATCAAAATTAATCTCACCTTTGAACCCGACACATCTGCTTACAGCTCCTGCTAATTCTTTTATCGTAACGTCTGTTCCGCTCCCAACGTTGATATGACTCAGCATTGGTGATGTGAATCTCTTATATTCATCCACGCTTTTATTCATAACAAGAACACAGGCTCTCGCCATGTCGTCAACAAATAGAAATTCTCGCTTGGGAGTACCAGACCCCCAAATAGTTACAAATGGTAATCGTTGGATTTTTGCCTCATGAAAGCGCCTTATCAATGCGGGAATTACATGGCTGTTAACTGGGTGATAATTGTCACCAGGGCCATAGAGATTGGTTGGCATAACGCTTCTGTAATCGACGCCTTGGAGCTCACCATATTGCCGATTATAGCTCTCACAGAGCTTAATTCCAGCTATCTTAGATATCGCATAGGGCTCATTCGTTGGCTCTAACGACCCAGTCAGAAGTGTATCTTCGGCCATTGGCTGAGCAGCTAATTTCGGATATATACAGCTTGAGCCAAGAAAAAGAACTTTTTTTACGCCGACTTTCCAAGCTTCATGAATGACATTTGATTCAACCATCAGGTTTTCATATATAAATTCAGCGGGAAAAGAGTTATTTGCATGAATCCCGCCTACTCGTGCCGCGGCTAGATATACCTGATCAGGTCTTTCCGACTCAAAAAACCCCCTTACCTGCTCCTGATTGACCAAATCAAGTTCAGAGCGTGACCGTGTTATAATATTTGACTGTCCACTTTCTTTTAACTGACGAACTATTGCAGAACCAACCATCCCTCGGTGCCCTGCAACGTAAATTTTGGGTTGTTTATTCATATAACCCTGCCAACTCAAATCGGATTAGCCGTATAGAATTCATCACGAATCTCGACCATATCTGTCTTCGAATCTAACGATATCGTCCTCACCCAAATAACTTCCTGACTGGACCTCTATCAACTCGAGGTCAACTTTACCGGGATTTTCCAACGCATGCACGACACCAACAGGAATATAAGTAGACTCATTTTCTGAAAGTAAAAAGGTTTTATCCCCATTTGTCACTCGAGCAGTTCCCGACACCACCACCCAATGTTCTGCGCGATGATGATGCATTTGCACACTTAACTTAGCACCTGGATTTACTGTAATCCGCTTAACTTGGTATCGCGAGCCATTATCAATAGAGTCATATTTTCCCCATGGACGATACACCTCTCGATGCAACTCCCACTCGCTTCGCAAATCACTCTTTAACTGCTGTGTTATAAGCTTTACATCCTCAACACTATCTCTGTGTGCCACCATTAACACATCTTTAGTGGATACAATCACTAAATCATCTACGCCGAGGGCAGCAACCAATGCTCCATCCGTCCTAATATATGAATTACTTGAGTTATGGAGCATAACCTCACCATAAGTCACATTCCCACTGCAATCCTTTTCACTAACATCCCAAAGTGATGACCAAGACCCTATGTCGCTCCAACCCGCATCCAGAGGGACAACGACGGCATCTTTGGTTTTTTCCATAACAGCGTAATCGACGGATTCACTAGGACATAATTCAAACTTCGCTTTATCAACTCTCAAGAAATCCAGATCTACGTGAGTATCAGCCATTGCAGACTCACAAGCATCGTATATATCAGGGCGAAAGTTCTTTAGTTCCTCCAAAAACTTACTCGCCTTAAATAGAAACATACCACTATTCCAGTAATAATCTTTCGAGCTGACATAATCTTGAGCCAATTCAAATGACGGCTTCTCTACAAACTGATCCACTGCAAAACCAGCACCATTCTCTTCACCTTTTTTTATGTAGCCGTAACCTGTATGCGGTTCATTTGGCTCGATCCCGAAGGTTACAAGCTTTCCTGAATCCGCTAAAGGCACAGCAGCAGATACTGCGTTTTTAAAAGCAACAGCATCTTGCATTACGTGATCGGCAGGAAGCACTAATAATAAGGGGTCATCTTTCACCGAGAAAGACGCAAGAGCAATCGCTGGAGCAGTATTACGGCCTATGGGCTCCAAAATAATAGAATCTAGCTTATCAATTTCACGAAGTTGCTCCGCAACAAAAAATCGGTGCTCTTCATTACATATCGTTACAGATGACTGAACATCTAGCCCTGCTAGCCTCTTTACGGTTGCCTGAAGCATAGTATTGTCGCCATGAAGGGACAAAAACTGTTTGGGATGGGAAGATCTCGATAACGGCCACAACCGACTACCAGACCCTCCGGCCATAATCACAGCACAAATGCTCAAAATATTCTCCTTTCTTTTTTGCTAATAGACTTTTAACTAAAATAACCCATCATTTAAACTAAGAGGCTAATTTTATGAGGTGTATAACAAGAACTTTTTAACTATCGATAAGGTTCATTATCGCGCCCTAACCATCAGAGCTCTCAATCAAGGCCTTCAAGTACGCCCTAACTTTAGGATCCTGCATACCCACCGCGACGTTGGCACCCAAAAAACCCTGCTTATTGCCGCAATCAAAGGTCACTGCATCGGTCTCAAAAGCATTTAGCCCTTCACTTTTTAATAGGTCGTCCAACGCATCAGTCAGCTGAATCTCACCACCAATGCCTACCCCTGTGTTTTCTAACAGATCAAGGACACCGTTTGGAAGTATGTAACGACCAAGGACCGCCAAGTTGGAGGGTGCATCCGCAGGAGATGGCTTCTCAACCAACCCCTTGAGCTTGACGCTTTTAAAGGGATCGATTATTTTATTACCCACATCTGCGATACCGTAATTTTCAACCACATCTGAACCCACAGACTCGACCATGACCTGACCGATGCCGGTATCATCCCAGGCCCCTACCAACTGGGCAAAGCTGGCGTTTTTGCCTCTGGATTCTTTATCAAGTACCAACACATCCGGCAGCAACACCGCGAATGGTTCGTTATTGAGAAGATGTTTTGCACAGAGTACAGCATGCCCAAGTCCTAGCGCATCGCTTTGCCTAATCGAGGTCACCTTGACCCCCTTGGGTAAAATATTCTTAACGGTGCCAAGGATTGTTTCTTTTCCCTTCCTTTCTAACCGATGCTCGAGCTCATAGTGGGCATCAAAATGATTTTCAATCGCCTCCTTGCCACTTCGGGTGACCAAAATAATCTCGGTAATACCCCCAGCAATGGCTTCTTGAACCACATGCTCAATAATGGGCCGATCATAGACCGGCAGCAATTCTTTGGGAATCGCCTTGGTCGCTGGCAGCATGCGGGTACCAAGTCCTGCAACAGGGATGACAGCTTTTTTGATCTTAATAGTCACGTTCTACAACCTGTGTTAATGAGAAAGACATAAGGTCTAATCATTATCAACCACCCGGCACTAGATGCCAAATTGGGTCTTTATGTTATTAAACTCCTGCGCCTCAAGGCGGGGCCCAAACTGCTCCACGACTCTAGCGGCACAGTCATTGGCAAGGTCCGCCGCCCAAGCATAATCTCTTCCAGAGGTAATTGCGTAAAGAAACGCTCCCGCGAACATATCGCCGGCGCCATTAGTATCAATCGCTTTAGCCTCAATACCAGCGGACTGATGCATTGATTGGCCATCAAAGGTCATGGCACCCTTTGCGCCATCGGTAATGGCAAAGGTTTTGGTGTATTGCTTTAGGCCCTCTGCCGCCGCCTCAAGCGACTCCGCACCCGTAAAGGCCATGGCCTCGTCTTTGT
>MDTF01001759.1_pt1 | contig 35217 bp, 33 predicted proteins | sample 811191 | NCBI WGS metagenome assembly MDTF01 (sample SAMN05326649, study PRJNA326480) | marine metagenome | isolation source: seawater | place: Southern Ocean | collected 2011 | reverse complement strand
TCATAAATTTAATTTATAAAGAAATTAAATTTAAACTAATATAAATCAAATGGCACAAAAAAAATTATTAATATTCATGCCCTCTATTGAGGGTGGTGGAGTTGAAAAAAATTTTTTTATAATATCCAATTACTTGGCTGGCAAGAATATTGCCCTAAGCATCATAACTGCTGAAAAAAAATTCAATCATTTATTTTCAAATAAAATAACTATAATTAATCCAAAATCTTACTATTGGTCCAAAAAAGGTAGGTACCCTAAATATTTTATTTGTTTGATGCTTTTAATAAAAGAACATCTAAAGCTAAAAAAATTTCTAACACTTTCTTTTCAGGCAAATATTTACTGCATAATAATAACAAAAATATTTAACAAAAAAATTATATCTAGATCGAATTCTGCGCCTAGCGGATGGTCAAAAAATTTTGTTAAGAACTTATTATTTAAATTAGTATTTAAAATTACAGATAAAGTTATTGTAAACAGCAAAGATTTTAAAAAAGATTTAGATAAAAAATTTGATATAGAGAGTTACTGTATTTACAACCCATTTAATAAATTAGAAGTTATTAAATTAAGTAAAAAAGAAATTAATAAAAAAATTTTCGAAAATAATAAAAACATTAATATTATAAATGTTGGAAGACTCGTTGATCAAAAAGATCAAATAACTCTATTAAAAGCAATAAATTTACTGAAAGAAAAAATACCTATGCAAGTATTAATTGTAGGTAGTGGTATTGAGCAAAAAAATTTGAAAAATTATATTGTAAAAAATGGTCTATCAAAAATTGTTAGGATAACTCATTTCATGAGCAACCCATTTCAGTATATGAAACAAGCTGAGCTATTTATTTTAACTTCTATATACGAGGGGTTACCCAATGTTTTACTTGAAGCACAGGGATTAAAAAAATTCATCATCTCATCAAATTGTCCAACCGGTCCTAGAGAAATTTTGTTAAATGGAAAAGCGGGCTTTTTATTTTCTACAGGGAATGAGGACCAATTATCTAAAAAGATTCTTAACTATTATAAAAATAAAAAAAAATTGAATAAGATGATTAATCTAGGGTACAAGAATATTGATAGGTTCGATAGTAAAAGAAATCTTCTAAAATATTATAATTTAATTAATAAATATCTATAATAATCTTCTAAAAAAATTCTTGATTGAAAATTTTCGCGTTTTAATTTTCTTTGGCATAAGTAAATCATTATTGGATCTTTTAATTATCTTTGCTAAACCCGACCCTATAAATGAGAAATACAATTCTATATTTTGTGAGTTTCCATAATTAATTTCCATTATCCTTTCAAATGTTTCGTTATTATTTCTCTCACAATTAAAACTATTTCTTTTTGCATCTTTTAAATAAGGTACCCAGGAAATATCGTCTATTATAAACTGACCATTTAATTTTAATTTAGGATAATAATGGTAAATTATTTTTTCTATATGGTTGGCGTTGTGAAAAGAATCCAAATAGAAGAGATCAATATCACCTGGAATTTCTTGATCTAGATAATCAAAATTATCGTCTCTTGTAAGGTGAAATTTCCAGTGATTGCTATCTGAAACATTAGTAAAATCCTCACAGTCTATGGAGTGTAAAAATCCATTATTTTTTTCACAAATATCAATAAACATTTTTGTTGAAATCCCCTTTCTTACTCCAAACTCTACTACTTTGGGGGAATTAACTAATTTAAGATCTTCAATAAAAAAGTTTTTTAATTTTTTGTCATACTCAGTCATGTTATTCCTAGTTTAGGTTTAATATCTTATTTAAATTTTTAAAATGATTATAAATTGAAAATTCTTTCGATTTTTTTTTTGCATTAATTCTTAAAGTTAATAGTTCATCAGCACTAAGGTTGTCAAATAATTCCATTGCCTTTAAAAAACTGTCTGCGCTGTTTGATTGAAAAAGTAATCCATTTTTTCCATCATTAAGTATCTCTTTTGGCCCACTTTTGCAGTCAGTAGATATTATTGGTGTACCTGAATATGAGGCTTCTACTAATACAAAACCGGGATCTTCCCATAAAGAAGGCATTACAAAGCATTTACAGTTTTTTAAATATTTATAAACATTTTTTTGATAATTAATAATTTTAACATTTTTAGTTATTTCATTTTTGTCAATATATTTTTGTAATTTTTTGAAATCTTCTCCTTCTCCAATAATTAACAAATTATAGTATTTTTTTTTGTTAAATTTGATGAAATTTGATATCAAAAATAAAAAATTTTTTTGTCTTGTAAGTCTTCCTATTGCAACAAAAGTTTTTTTTAAATCAAGCTGGCCTTCATATTTTTCTTTTGTTTTTAAAATAATTTCTTTGGTGCTAATAATTGGATCATACAGTGTGAACAGTTTTTTTCTATCAATAATATTTTTTTTAATTAAATATTTTTTTGTTTCATTAGTTGGACAGGTTAGGGCATAAATATTTTTAAACGTAATTTTCCAAAAGTAATATCTAAGTGTGTTTAATTTTGGTAAACCAGATATCCTCATTATAAAGTGAGTTTTAAAACTCATAAAAAAATTTACGAATAAAGGTAAAGATGTAATTAATTGGGCTATAAAGAATTTTGGTGGGTCTTTTTTTAATAATTTGATTAGTGGGATTAAGGCTATAAAAAAAATATAGATATATAAAAATCTACTTTTCATAAATCCAGAATAATTTTTATTATCAATTATTTTTGAATTGGTGAGATTGATTACTCTAATTTTTTTGTTATATAAATAATTTATGTGAGAATTCCATTCTCCTGCTACATTAATTATATATGGAATGTGCTTAATCTTTGAATATGTGTTAATTGAGTGTGCAGACTTAATAACAGCTTCGACTGTGGCAACTGAGGAAATAAATGGTGACCAATAATAAATTTTATTTTGCGTAGACATTTTAATTTATTTTATATTACATTTACTTAAAATCTATGTTAATTAAAAACAGCAGCGCTTTAAAATGAACTCTAATAAACCTATATTCACTATTATCACACCTACACTAAACAATAAAATTGAACTGCTAAAAACAATTAATAGTATAAAAGCACAAAAATTAACTAACTTTGAATTCATAGTTGTGGATGGAGGCTCTACCGATGGCACTATTGAAATTTTAAACGAAAATAAAATAATTACTAAATGGATAAGTGAAAAAGATAAAGGAATTTATGATGCAATCAATAAAGGTATTAAATGTTCTAATGGCAAATATATTAATACCATTAATTCAGGAGACACATATTTTTCAGAAAATTCGTTATCAATAATTAAAGATTACTTTGATAAAAATGATATTTCTTTTGTTTTTGGTGCAGTAAAAAAAGATAAGATTCACTATAAATATAAACCTGAAAAAATGAATTGGTCTTTTAATTTTTATCCTGCTCATTCAGGTGGGTTTTTTGTTAAAAAAGAGGTTCATGATGAAATTGGTTTATACAATTTAAAATACCCTTGCTCATCTGATTATGATTTTTTTTGGAGATTGATAAAAAAAAATAAATTTAAAGGCATCTCAACTCGAAAAGATGAACTAATTAGTATTTTTGCCCCCGGAGGGTTTTCTTCAAAATATTCTTTTTTTGAGCATTTACTGGAAGAGACGTTAATAAGAGTAAATAACAGCCAAAATAAAATTGTAGTTCTAATAATTTTTTTTCTAAGGTGTATTAAAGGATTTAATAAAATTTAATTAATTATTATAATTTATAATTTTTATACCAATCAACTGTATTCTTAAGACCAGTATGTAAGTCTAAGAATTTATCTTTTTTAATAATTTTAAGTATTTTGCTATTATTGCCATGTGTTTTAATAACATCTGCCATTTGTAATTTAACTTTCTTAATTTTTGCTTTATTTTTAGTTAATATATTGAGAATATTAACCATCTTCATGAGTGGTATAGGTTTGCTTGAACAAATATTATAAACTTCATTATTATTTTTAATTTTCGCTCCAAGTAATTTAATAAGAATCTCAACTACATCACTAATATAAGTAAAATCCCTTGAGTGATTGCCAAAATTATTTATTTGTATTGTGTGTTTTTTTCTTATTGCCTCAAGGTATTTTAAATAAAACATATCTGGTCTACCCCACTCCCCATAAACAGTAAAAAATCTTAATCCTACAGTTTTTATATTGTATAAATTGGCATAAATTTTAGCTAAATCCTCATTAAACTTTTTACTCAAGGAGTACATATTTTTTTGTGAACCAATACTATTTTCTACTAAGGGAAATTTCTTCATATCCCCATAAACAGAGCTAGATGAAGCGTAAAAAAAAACTAAAGGTGGGTTCTTTTTTAAACATTCTAAAAGATTAAAATATGCACAAATATTATTATCCAAATAGCTTTTTGGATTATCTATAGAATATCTCACGCCTGCCTGTGCTGCTAAATGATAAATATAATCAAATTTGGATTTTTTAAAAACTTTTTGTAAATTGTTAATTTCACAAATATTAATCTTATGAAAATGGAAATTTTTCATTTTTTTTAAGATTTTTAATCTATCTAATTTAAGCTTAGTCGAATAATAGTTATCAATATTATCAATACCAACTATGTGATACTTGTTTTCTACAAGTAGTTTTTTGGCCAAATTAAAGCCTATAAAACCTGCCACACCAGTAATTAATATTTTTTTTTTCAATTTAGTAATTTTTATTATTTATTATTTATTATTATTTTACTTCTTTAAAGGTTGCTTTTCAATCTCATTAAGTATTTTAATTGTGAATAAAGATCTTTTTTTATTTTTTAGATTATTAATTTTGTCAGTAAGTACATCTTTAATATATTTCAGCAATTCATTTTTTTTGGTTTTCCCATTTTTTTCAACTAAACCATAGTAATTTTTCGTTTTACCAAAAATATCCTTGCCATAAAATTTTTCAAAGCTTTCCCTGCTCACCGAAATTTCATTTAACGTTTTTTGTGATCTTGGATAATGAAATCCATGATGAAATCTCTGCTTATTATACCTAGATGCTAGCTGCATAATATCGCTTTTTTTTTCATACAGATAAATCTTGTTAGTTTTTTTGGTGTATTAAGAGATTTAACAAAATTTAATTAAACATTTAAAAGATTTTTGTAAAGATCAATATACTTTTGAGCAATAATCTTCGAACTAAAATTTGATATTTTATTTGTTGCATTAATACTCATTAAATTATTTTTTTTTATTTCTTTTGAAATCCAAACAATTCCCTCTTTTAATGAGGTTGGATCAAATTCTTGAACTACATAGCCATTAACCTTATGGTCCACAATTTCAGCTATACTTGTGTTATCGAAACATATAGTTGGTGTTCCACAATACATTGCTTCAGCAAATGTTTTTGGCCATGCATCTTGAATGGATGAGGCTACAAAAATATCTGCACTACGGTAAGTAGCATTTAATATTTTTCTATTATTAATAAATCCAAGAACCTTATATTCTATTCCGATTTTATCTAATACTTCTTGGGACCAAAAATTTCCAAATATTAAAAGAAAAAAACTGCTTTTTTCTAATTTTTTCAATGAATTAACAAATATATTCCATCCTTTTCTTTTACTTTGTGGGTTTTGTGCTCCATATAAAATTATTTGTTTTTTTGTATTGATGTTCAAAATTGACCTTGCTTCTTTTTTTGTAATTAAATCAAAATTTTTTAATTCAATATTATTGTCTATTTTCATAACTTTATAATCTGCTAAAATTAAACTTCTTTTAGCTTTATTTTTTAACCAATTGCTCACTGCAACAAATTGAAAATTTTTATTATATTTTTTTCTTTTATATTTTTGAATTACTTGAGATAAATAACTATTTTCGTATTTTTCAAAATCCATACTATAGTGAGACCCTCCCGTGAATGCCCACATATCTCTCATTGTCCACACAACTGGCTTATCAATCTTAGAAAGTGATTTTAGATTTATAAAGCCTTGATTGAGCCAATGAATATGAACTATATCAGCTTCATTGTATTCTTTTAATTTAGTAATATCGAATCCAAAAAAACCAAAAGTAAAAGTTTCACGAGGACTATGAAGAAATATTGATTTTAAAATTTTTTCAGAAATAATAAAATATTTATTTATAAGCATTTGTAAAAAGTTTTTTATTATAAAAATAATACTTTTATCAAAACTATTTATTTTTATTTGATCTTTTTTATTGCAAGTATCATTTAATAATTTTGAACTTACTCCTTGATCTAATAAAGCTTTGTGTAAAATGCTTGCGCCAATGTATGCTCCATTAGTTGTAGACCCTCCAACAATGTGTAAAACTTTAATTTTCACTTAACTAGTTCCTTACTTATCTTATTAGAAATATTGCTTAATTGACTAAATCTGATGAGATATACTGTTGTATTCAGTTTTTTTTTTAAAAATTTAATAGTATAAAAATATTTTTTTATAAAATTTCTGTTGTAATTGAAACTATTGCTTTTACTTATCATATATTTTTCTAAATTCTCTCTAACAATATCTTTGTTAATTAAAATATATAATTGATCTATATCTGGACATAAATTTATATAATCTTCGATCTCTTTTTTATCTAAATTAATTCTTATAATTAAACTTAAACAAATTTGATAAAATCCTTCAGAATTAATCATTATTTTTTTTGGGTATTCTTTTTTAAGCTCATATCCACTAATTTCAAATTTAATCCAATCAAAAATATTTTTTAATTCCTCTTCAGCCGCATATTTGTGACTTAGATGTTCAATAAATTTAATATATCTTAAATGTTTGCCCTTATTGAGATTGTAAAGATCATTAATTTTTAATGAAAGCATACTTCTACTTGGTAACAATTTTTTAAAGAATTTTTTAATGTTATTATTTTGTTTTTCTTTTATTAATTTAAAATCTCTATTTAAATTTTTTTCTCTTTTTTTTTCAAAATACAACCAATAAACATACTCAATATAAGAGATTTTATTCTTTTTGAATAAATGATAAATTGTAACCTGTCTGTAATTTGTAATATCCTTTTTACCATTAAGTGAACGAATTAAAATTTCAACTATCGATGATTTTCCACTTTGTGGTAATCCAAAAAACTCTATAATTTTCATTTTTCTCTACTAAACAGTAATATGATTCTTTTTTCTAATATATACTCAGATTTAACAGTATATCCGTAACTTTTAAGAATTGTTAAACATCTTTTTTTTGTAGATTGTTCTAATTTTCCTCTTTCAAAGCTTACATCCACAACAATATAATCTATTATAAATTTTACATCTCTTAATCCTAATAGTATCTCTGGCTCAGCACCCTCTGCCTCAACTTTTAATAGTTTTACATCTGATTTAATTATTTGGTTTAATGTTTTTGTTTTTACATCAACTTTTCTCACAAATTTTTTTGGTTCAATTAGAGAGGAGTCAGCTGAGTCTTCTGATAAATAAAATGTTTTTTCAGAATTTTTATTAAAAATTGCAAAATTAAAATGTGTTTGCTCAGGAATACTTTTAATTATACTTTTGTAGCAATCTATAGAAGGTTCAATAGAAATATATTTGATATTTTTTTTTAAAAGTAAATTAAAAACGTTATAGAATTCTCCATAGTTAGCACCTATATCTATAATTAAATCTCTATCTTCAATATTAATTTTATTAATTTGATAAACATCTAGTAGATATTGTGCTCTTTTACTCAAACCATCTATATTTCTTAAAAGCCTATATTTATTCTTAAAATACCATAAATTTTCATTATCTTTTAAGAAATACTCTTTATTTTGATATCCTACGCTAATATCTTTTTTTTTTATAAAGTTTCTAAAATTTACAAGAATACAAAATATTTTTTTATTTGTGTTATTAAGAAAAAACATCCAAATAGTGCTAGTAATTTTTTTCATGTTATTTAAAATTTATCACTTCAATTTTTATTATTTTCAAAATAATTAATATTTGCTAAATTTGCAAAATCTCTATCACATGAAAACATTCTTTTTTTATATCTCTTGTGTAAAAGTTTTATCAAAAAATTATCAACTTTTCGTCTTTGATTCACATCTTTTAATTTATCATGCAGATCATAAAAGTGCCCTCCATCAGTCATGCTAATTCCTGAAACAAAGATATTTTTATCTGGATTTTCTTTTAAAGCTAAAAGTATGGCAAAAAATCCTGTGGACACCCCAAGTAAGCCTTTTTTATAAACAATATTATTCTTAAAATTTATTAATCCTTCTTTAAAGCTATTTCCATAAAAAAACTCTGAAAAAATTAATGAAAAAAAACCATATTTAAAAAAAATTCTTTGAAATTTCCATTGTTTTTTTTTATCAAAGCATAGCATTTCACAATTTTCATTTAGTTCTTTTGGTTTTTCAAGATTACCTCTTCTAATAATTAATCTATTAAGTTTTGAACTTTTCACTCTGGTTGATGTAGGTGGATCATACAGAAAACCTCTCAAACTACAAACAGAATTAATTTTAATTTTTTCATTAATCTTTTTATAAATCTGTGCCTTTTCGATTGCAGCATTTGCGGCATATAAGCTTTGAAATTTTATTTTTAAAATTTTTTCGTCTGGTTTTGATCCCAAAACAATAACATTGTTTTCGTTCATACTAATTTTGTGTTTATTTTACTTGATTAAACTTAAATTATATTTTTTTTAAGAAAAAGTATATTAACTATTTGAATAAACTAAAACTTAATGTATTAAACAGCCATAAAATATTTAAAATGATTCAATCAATTGATTTAAAAACCCGGAAAGTTTTACATAAGATTCATGTCAATAGAATAAAAAACAAAAAAGGATTAAAAAGAGTCAGCTCATACATTGATACGAAAAGTCTTGGTTTAAAGAAAGATTTCTTTAAAAATAAATTGTGTGGGGAATTTGGATGTGGAAGTCACGGTGGTGGGGCTTTTAATATGCTAAATCTTGGATCAAAATTTGTCCACTTATTGGATGTTGATAAAAGTGTTAAAGTAGGAGTAAAAAAACACCTAAAAAATTATAAAGATAATCATAAAGTGCATATTGGAAGTGTAGACAATCTACCTTTTAAAAAGAACTATTTTGATTTTATTAATTGTTCTGGTGTTATTCACCATATTAAAAAGCCCTATAAGGCATTTAAAGAAATTAATAGAGTATTAAAAAAAAATGCTACAGCTTTAATTGTTATTCATGGAGCTGGAGGCATAATGACAAGGTTTACTATGGAAATTTTGAGAGACGAATATTACAAGTCTAAGTTTTCAAAAAGAATTCTTGATGAAATTATGGATGGTAAGCTTAAAAAATATTTAAGCTTATTTAAAAATAACCTTGATAAAAAAAATTTTTTAAGAGTTAAAAAAATTTTAGGTCTACTTGATGATAATGATCTACGTATGACTATTAAGGATAGAATATTGTCTCCTAAGTATGATCTTTATGATGAAAAAATTTTAAAAAAAAATCTTTATTCTATAGGTTTTAAAAATTTTAAAAGAACCCCAATTAAACCTAAGTTTCAAAATATTAGAGATCTATTGGTGCCATTTTATTATAAATACAATCACGATCTTTCTAAGTTTATTTATGGAGATGGGCAAATAAGATTTACAATCCAAAAGAAATAATTTTATTTTTTGTAATAATTTTCTATTTTTTCTAAGGCTATCTCGGCCTGGATGGTATTCATTTTAATACCATTGATAAAATTTAATCCTAATTTTTTAGTATACTTATAAAGTAATGTTTTTTTAGGATTATAAACTATATCAAATATGGTTATATTTTTTTTACAAAAGTTTAGTTGTTTTAATGACAGAGGACTTTTAACTAAATAATCTTTTTTTAAATTACTACCTAAGGGTGAACAATTGATAAAAAGATCACAGTCTATTAAATTTTTTACCATTATTTCCTTAGAAAATCTTACTTTTTTTGATTTGATATCCTTAGGTTTTTTTTTTTTGGAAACTATAACAAAGGTAGACTTTTTATATATCTTATTAAAAACTCTAAAAATTGCCTCTCCCGCTCCACCAAAACCAAAAATTATAATTTTTTTTTTATTGCATTTTTTTATACTCTCAATTGCACCATACACATCCGTATTAAATCCATACAAAACACCATTCTTATTCAAAATGAAATTTATTGCATTCGCATATTTTGATATTTTATCAATAATCAAAACTTTTGATTTAATTCTTTTCTTGTATGGCATTGTAATTGCCGATGCTAAAAAATTAGGATCATTTTTTAATTTTTTAATTTGTTCATTAAATGCATTATTAGTTATATCCATAGGGTACATTTTTATTTTTAAATTTTTATTTTTAAAAAATTTTCTCCAAAGAAAAACAGATCTTGGTTTTGTTAATGGATGACCAATAATTGAACAGTACACTAGATAATTTTTTTATTAAAAATTTTTGATATTTTCTTACTAGTGTCTAAAAATTTTTTAAATTGATTAAAATTTAATGGTTGTAGTGGGTCAACAGCGGATTTAGAGGGATTTGGATGTGTCTCAATTATTAAACCGTCACAATTTGCAGCTATTGATGCATATGCTAGGCCAGGTACGTATGGTGCCCAAAAACTTGCATGGCTTGGATCAGAAATTACTGGAAATCTAACTAATTCTTTTAAAGCAGAAATGGCTTGAACATCCAGGATAAATCTTGAGGTTGCTCTATGAGTGTGTGGTGCGGTTATACCTCTTTCACATAAAATTAATTTATCATTTCCTTCTAATAAGATGTGTTCTGCTGCTCCTAATAAATCCCTTAAGCTTGCACCAAAGTGTCTTTTTAAAATGATGGGTTTGTATGTTTTTGCTACTTCTTTCAATAATTCCAAATTTTGCATATTTCTTGATCCGATTTGTAAAATATCAGCTGTTAAACAAATTCTATCTAGAAATTTTATTTCTGTTACTTCAGTTACTATAGCTAATTTTAAATGCCTTTTTACTTCATCTAACCAATCCATACCCTCAAATTGAGTTTCTAAATATTGTTTTGATCTATATGGAAATGTTAATGGCTTAAAAGCATGGCCTCTTAATATTTTTAAACCATTCTTTTTTAAAAATTTTCCAACTTTAAATATAAGTTCTCTACTTTCAACTCCATTTGGTCCAGCAATAATTGGAATATGTTTTTCAGAAAATGATATTTTACTGTTTATCTTTATAATTCTTTTTTTTGACGAAGTGACTAACGGAATCTTATATTTAATATCATCTTGAGTAATATCTTTAGTCGGCTCTTTATTACTTAAATTTTTTACAAATATTTTGCTCATTATATTCCTAACTGGCTTTGTTTTTTTTTTACTAATAAAAAAGTATTTTTTTTGTTTCGAGCAGCATTATATACTGAATGAATAATGTCTAAAACATGTAAATTTTTTGATATTTCTAGGTTTTTGCTTGACTTTAAATTTTTTGAATTAAAAAATTCTTTCAATATTTTATAGTGCCCATTCCCCATTGCACCTATAACACTACTTCCAGACTCAAAATCTTCACTATTTTTTTTATCTTGTATGGTATTGTTATCTTTAAATTTATGAAAAGTATTTAAGCTAATTCCCTTTACTAAAACTCTTCCTTTTTCACCAATCACATCTATAGATGAGCTATAATTATTATTTGCTCGCGTAGTTGCTTTTAGAGATGAAATTATTTCATTTGAATGAACAAGGTTTAAAATAATTAAATCCTCAGCTTCAAGCTTTTTTTTATTATAGTCTATAAGGAAATTAAATTTTTTTACTTTTTTAAATATATAAACTAATGCATCTAACAGATGTATCGCTTGATTTGATAGAACACCCCCGTCTGATTTATATTTGCCGCGCCAACCAACTTGATAATATTTAAAATCTCTACACCAAAATAATGCTGCATCTATAAGGGAAATTTTTCCAATTTCTTTTTTTTCTATTACTTTTTTTAACTTTTCAATTGCTAAATTATGTCTATTTTGAAAAGCCACCCAACATTTTAATTTATTTTTTTTTGTTAAATAAATTAATTTTTTTGCATCTGTTAATTTTAGCACAAAAGGTTTTTCCATTAAAACATTTATATTGTGCTCTAATAAAATTTTAGCGTATTTAAAATGAAGATTTGATGGAGTCGCTACAATAGCATACTTGATTTTTTTTGTTAAAATTTTATTTATATCAAAATTTATAATTTCATAATATTTTGATTTTTTTATATTTTTAATATCATTATCAAAAACATATATTTTTTCTATGTGATTAAATCTTTTTAAAATTTCTAAGTAAAATTTACCAGCTGTACCAAATCCTACAATAAGAACATTCATTAAAAAAAATATTTAACCCTTTTTGAGAGTATTAAAAGTTGTTTTTTTTGTAAAATTATATTTTGGTGCACTTTGGCAACATTAATTCTTTTTATTACAGTGTAAAAACTATTAAATTTATCTGTAATTGATGAATTAACACCACTTCCATCAAAACCTATATTTTTGATTAAAGATTTATTGGGAAATATTATTTTTCTTTTCCTAATTAAATTATATTCAATAAATTTTAAAGACCATATTTTTTTATTTTTTTTTTCTGCTATTTTTTTTATTTGTGAAAATAATTTATCATTTTTTATGAAATCTTTTTTTGCCGTACTTTTAGAACTTCTGTATTCATTCCAATCTTTGTAGGTTACAAACCAGCCCCAGGGTATAAAGTATTTAAAAAATAATGGATAAATTTTTCTATCTTTAGCATTTTCTATTTCTGGTAATTGATACCCACAAATAGGTACAGTATTTTTTTTGTAAAATTGTTTTTTAATTATATCTAGAATAAATAAAAAAAATTCTCTCCGAGGAATACAGTCATCCTCTAAAATTATCACATTTTTCTTTTTTTTTGTTAGATAATCAATCCCAGATATTATTGATTTTGCTAAACCAACATTTTTTTTAAGTCTTATTAATTTTATATTTAATAATTTATTATATTTAATCATAAAGATTATTTCTTTTTGTAAGATTTTATCTTTTAAGTTCTTTGGACCATCTAAAAATAGATTTATTTTTTTAATTTTGTAGTCTTCTAAGCTAATCAAGACTCTTCTTAAGTGAGACGGTCTATTGTATGCAAAAACAGCTATAGCAATATCGTTTGGTAATCTCATTAAACAACCATATCTTTTGTCATTTTATTTTTTATTAAATATTTCATAGCAAAGTCTGCTAACTTTAAATCATGTATATTGTGAATGTCTATTCCGGTTAGCGTGTCTTCGTTTACAATAAAATAAACTTTATTTCCTATTCTTTTTCCCTTACGCCACAAACTTGATCTTGATGCTGATGCTAAACCAGTATCTTCTCTATAAAGTTTTTGACCAATTTGCCTAGAAGTATAGTTTTTCATCCAACTAGAAACTTTAGATGGTTTTTTATTTTTATAATGCCAGAAATGCTTGTATAGACTGTGAACAGAAAATGCACTTTCATATTTATCATTTTTTTTTAAAGTGTTTACAGCTTCTTTAATCCAACTAATCTTTCTAAAGACATTAGTTGGCGCCAGAAAGACACAGATATCAAACTTAGTTTGATAATAATTCTCAAACTCCAATAATGCATCTTTTAATGTTTCTTCTGTGGTTGTAAGATCTTTAGAAAATTTTTTTTTTCTTAGCATTGGAACCTCTGCACCATATCTAATGGCAACTTTAGCTATTTTGTTAGAGTCTGTAGAAACACAAACTTTATCACATACGCCACTTTTAATGGCTGCTTTTATGGGAAAATAAATTAATGGCTTGTTATTAATTTTTTGCAAATTTTTTAGCTTAAGCCCTTTTGATCCACCTCTGGCAGGTATTATGCAAATTACTTTTTTTTTCATTTTAAAGTATTAACCTTGATTTTTTAAACGATTTAAAATCTTTAAATCCTCCATTAATCATACTTGATGTTAGCTCATCTTTTAAAATTTCAAAAATATTTGTTACACCTTTGTGTCCATTATTAATTAAACCATGAATAGCAGGTCTGCCAATTCCAACAAAGTCAGCTCCAAGGCACATATACTTAATGATATCACTACCCTTCCTAACTCCACCATCAACTATTATGGTTATATTTTTTTTTTTTAGTTTTTTCATGACATCTTTAATTGAATCAACACAGCTAATTCCTGAGTTAAACATTCTTCCACCATGATTTGATATCCAAATGCCATCAGCCTTATATTTTATGGCATTTTTTGCATCTTCCGCCGTAACAATACCCTTAACAATAATTGGTAGAGAGGTGTTCTTTTTAATAAACTTTATCAAACTCCAGTCATAACTTGTAGCTAACATCGGATTAGGGGATATTGGATTTGTTCTTTTACCAACTTTCCTTGCATCATATCCAGACTCTCTATCGGAATATCTATGAGACCTTGTATTTGCATCTATACATACGGCAATTGCAACACACTTGTTTTTTTCAGCAGAAATAATCTGATTTTTTATCCACTGCTTGTCTCCAAAAGGAAAAATCGTCCAGCCAATTAAAGCATTTTTATTGGCCTTTCTAATCTCTGATAATTTCATTCTACTTTGAGTTCCAAAAAAAGCTACTGTCTGTATTTTTGACACTCCATGTGCCATTTCTATTTCTCCTGTTTTATGAAATTGTGTTTGGTGGCCCATTGGTGATAATAAAATTGGACTTGATATCTTGTTTTTAAAAAAAATGGAGTCTGTAGACAGTTTTTTAAATTTATTAAGATGTGAGGGTTTAATCATTATATTTTTTAAGTCATCAAAATTTTTTAAATATGTATGATTATCTTCTACACCTGATTGAAGCCAATCAAAAATTCTTGAAGATATCTTAATTTTTGCTATTTTTTCAGCCTCTCGAAGTGTTACAAATAATTTGTTTTTCATAAAATATTATTATTTGATTAATTTTTTAAAAAAAAGTTGTTGGAATGCATTAATAAAACTATATATATTAATTGTTTTTTAAATACAAATAATGTCCTAAAAAAGACTAAAGCTTTTTAGAGTAAAAGTTAATTGGCAATAAAAAATAATGTATATATCAATTTTTAATTAATGTGTGGAATAGCTGGCATCTCGCCATTTGAGAATGATCAAGACCATGTTTCAATCAAAAAAATGGTTAACTCCATTACTCATAGAGGGCCTGACCAAGAAAATATATTTAAAAGTCAACTTGGTATATTTGGTTTTTTAAGACTAAAAATTATTGATCTTTCAGAAAAATCTAATCAACCCTTTTTATCGAAAGATAAAAAAGTTCAAATAATTTATAATGGAGAAATTTATAACTATAAAGAACTTAAAAAAAACTACTTTCCAACTATTAAATTTATATCTGATGGAGATGGGGAGGTAATCTTGCATTTGTATGAAAAATTTGGAATGAGTTTTTTAGATAAAATAAAAGGCATGTTTTCAATTGCGATAATAGATAATAGAAAAAATAAAATTTTTTTAATCAGAGACCGTTTTGGTATAAAGCCTCTATATTATAGGTTAAATGAAAATAAACTTTATTTTTGTTCAGAATTAAAAGGTTTAACTGAATCTCAACCAAGAAATGAAATCAATAAAAATGAAGCTTATAAATTTTTTAAACAAGGATTGATTAATTCTACCCATGAAACTTGGATTAAAAATATTTTTCAAGTTAAAGCTTCTCATTACTTAGAATTTAACAAGGGTAAATTAATTGAAAAGAAATATTATAAAATAGAAAATTTTATTAATGAAGATCTTGATGATCAAAAAAAATCTTTCAAGTACTATACGGAAGAATTCAAAGAAAGATTGCTTAAATCTTTTGAGGAACACAATCGTTTTGATGTAATAGCAGGTGTACATCTATCTGGAGGTGTCGACTCAGCTATATTGTCAGCATTAATGAATTATAGTAACAAAAACTATAAATCATATACTTTTGATTTTAATGATAAAAAATACAGTGAGATAGATTTTGCAAAAAAAATTGCAGCAAGTGCAAACTTAAGTAATGATTCTTCTATATTGAATGAAAAAAAAATTCCAGAATATTTACTAAAAGTTTTGAATAGAGAGTATGAACCATTTTCATCTTTAAGAATTTTAAGCCAACATAATCTTTATGATAATTTTAAAAATGACTGTAGAGTTATTTTTGATGGTTCGGGTGGTGATGAGATTGGAGCAGGTTATAGTTACTATCTGGTCCCATGGTATTTAGACAATATCAAAAAATTTGATAAAAAAAAAATAAAAAAAAGATTTTTTAAAAATATAAATTATATTAAAAATGATACATTGTCAGTATCAGATTTTATTAAGGGTTCTTTTGCCCAATTTAAAAAACCAGGCTCATCTACAATCGATGGAAGTATTTATCAAAATGAGTCTATATATAGTCAGGAGTTTCATGCTTTTAATAATAAACTAAAAATTGAAAAGCCTTTTAAAAGTTATTTAAGAAATGCACAGTATGCTGACCTATTCTATTTAAAATTACCCAGGTCTCTAAAGTATGCAGACAGAAGCTCTATGTATAACTCTATTGAAACAAGGGTTCCTTTTCTTGATCATAAAGTGGTGGAATGGTCACTTCAAATTCCAAGTAAATTTAAGTTACTACAAAATCAACAAAGAATAATTATGAAATATCCTTTTAGAAACTATGTAAATAAAGAAGTTTTATATTTAAATAAAAGAACTATTGCAGACCCTCAAAGTGAATGGTTAAAAACTCATTTAAAACCACTATTTTATGATACGGTAAATTCTAAAAGTTTTAATGATCATGGTTTTTTTGATAAAAAGAATATAATTAATTATTATGAAAAATTTACCAAATCATCAAAACATTTTAATACTTTTTTACTTTTTCAAATTTTAGTAAGTGAGCTTTGGTCACAGAATATTTTATCAAAATAAAATAAATTAATATTTTTTTAAAATTTTATTCTTTTATTATTTTTCCACCTGATAATGTTATTACTTCATCGCATATCTCTAAAGTTTTTAATCTGTGTGCCACAATAAAAATTATTTTGTCTTTTTTTAATTTTTGTATCTCGTTTGTGATTTTCTCTTCAGTTTTGTAGTCTAATGCACTAGTAGCTTCATCGAAAACTATGATTTCTGTATTAACATAAAGTGCTCTCGCTATTCCTATTCTTTGTTTTTGACCACCTGAAATCTTAATACCCTTTTCACCTACAATCGTATTGTAACCATCTGGTAAATCATTAACAAATTCAAATAATTTAGATTTGATTAAAATTTCATTTAGTTTAGCAAAATTAATATCATTATAACTCAAACCAAAGGCAATGTTTTCAGCAATGCTAGCATCTGTTAAATAGACTTCTTGCGGTACATAACTGGCATAACCCCCTGAAAAAGCAATATCTCGATCTAAGTTTAAGTTATTTATAAGAATTTTTCCCTTTGATGGTTTAAGCAATCCCAAAATTAAATCTATAAGAGTAGTTTTGCCTGAACCTGATTCACCTTTAATCCCATAAATTTTATCTTTTTTGAACTCATAAGATATGTCACTTAAAACTTCTTTAGTATCATAATTATAAGAAAGATCTTTAACATCTATATTTGTAATATTTATTTTTTTAGTAGCAAAAGTTTGATTGTTACTAAATTGATTTTTAGAAAAATTTTCTTTTATAAGTGAAATTTTTTCCAAAGATGAAAAATGAAACCTAGTATTATTTAAATTAGTATTAATATTTATAAATGCGGGTAAAGTTCTAAGAATTATTAATACCACTAAAGATAAAATTGGAATTGATTCTTTTATGCTATTTTTATCTAATAAAACAAAAATCAATAAACCTGCCACAATAGACACAGCAAGAACTTCAAAAACTAGTCTTGGTAATTTACCAATGATATTAAAATTGATTACAGTGCTTTCTCTTTGATTCATCTCTTTAAAAACATTTTTTAGAAAAAATTCATTTTTATTAATTAGTTTTAATATTTTAATTGAGGAAATTGACTCCATCAAATTTTTCAAAGTTTTTTCAGCATTAATCTTTACCTGTACACCATATCTTTTAACTCTAGTCGCTATAGCTTTATGAAAAAATAATGATGTGATACCCATCGTCAAAAATAGTAAAGCTGCTAATTTAAAACTTGTAATTAACAATAATGTTAAAAGAAAAATTAAAGTAATTGTCTCTCTAAAAATAATTATTAAATTTACAATAAAATCTGATACTCTTTTAGTTTCCGCTATAACTGTGTTAACAAGAATTGCTGGATTGTGATCTTTATGAAATTTATAAGGCATAAGTAAATATATATTAAAAATTTCCCTAGAGAGCTTAAGATATAAATTCTTCATCACTCTTGCTTCGCAGTAATGAAAAAGAATTAAGATGATATTTTTTATTAAAAAAATTGTGATTAAAACTATTGATGCATTTATAGCTAATGTATTTAGGTCTAAAGATAAAATATAGTTTTTTATAAAATCAACAGGAATTTTTTCCGCTACAGTTTGTGGTTCTGATACTATTGCTATAAAGCCTACCAAAGAACTTATGCTAATAGTTTCAATTAGCCCTATAAAAACTGCAAAAAGAAAAATTATAAATAAATAAAATTTTTGTTTTTTGGAGGTTAAATAATTAACGTGTTTATATACACTTTTCATAAGGCTGGCTTATTAAAACAACATCATTTAGTCAAGATTATGTTTTGTTAGTTGGTTTAATCAAAATTTTAAAATTAGTAGACTTATGATAAAAAATTTATAAAAGTGCATTATATAGGTTTGTTTTAAAGATATCATGAATATAAAATTTCCACAAAAATTGAATAAATTACAAATAGAAAAATTCTTCATAAAAAAAGGGCTGAGTGATTTAGTAAAGTTAAGCAAAGGACCAACAAAAAAAATAAATGATATGGTGCTTAAAAGTCCCTATAGACCTGAACTTGACGATTTATATTCACTTTATCAATTTATTATTCTCAATAAAAGAACAACAATATTAGAGTTTGGCTCAGGGTGGAGCTCAATAATATTTGCAATGGCACTTAATGAGCTTAAAAAAAAATTTAGTAAACAAGTTGAGGGTTTAAGAAGAAATAATCCATTTGAGCTATTTATATTAGAAAATGAAAAAAAATTTCTTGGTATTACTAAAAAAAAATTATCTAAATTTATTAAAAAAAAATAAATTAAAAACAAAAATTAATTACTGCTTTTCAGATGTTATAATGACTAAGTTCAATAATAGAATTTCAACTGAATACGTAAAATTTCCTTTATGCAATCCTGATTTTATTTATTTGGACGGACCTGACCAATTTAATGTTAAGGGAGATATAAATGGGATAAGCACAAGACACAAGGACATGATGCCAATGGTTTGTGATATTATTAAATTTGAATATTTCTATACACCAGGAACAATAATAGTTACAGATGGTAGGGCAGCTAATGTAAAATTTTTAAAAGATAATTTTAAAAGGAAGTGGTCTTATAAAAATGATAAAAAGAATGATCAGCACATATTTTATTTAGATGATCCTTGTTTAGGTAGATATAATAAGCGTCAATTAGAATTTTATAAATAATAAGATATTTTTTAAGATTATTATTTAAATCAATAATTATAAAATAATGAATAAATTTCATAAAGAATTTCTTAAAATAAATAAAAAAATTTTAGATAATGAAAACAAAGAAATAAAAATTTTAATTGTAGATAGGGGAAGATTTTTTGACAGTTTAATTTATTCTATCTTGGGAAGTGCTTTTTGTAATAAAATTAAATCAAATGCAATAATAATATCTGACAAAAAAAACAATACCTATAAAAAAATTTTTAAGAGTTTTGGTTTTAATAATTTTTTTAATACCATTTATGGATATGGTATTTCAAATTTTAATATTATAACAAAAATAATAAAAAGTTTAATATGCTTAATCAGAGATTTGTTAATCATTAAAATAAATAGCCTTGATTGGTTTATAGAAAATTACAAAATACAAAATATACCAATGGGTGATTTGATCTATAATACTTATGTCCGGTACGATCACTCTTATTTAAAAAAGAAAATTGATATAAAATTTGTTAAAATATTATATAGCACCATATATAAAGCATCTCTATTTTTTGAAATAATTAATAGAAATGATTTAAAATATATTTTTGCATCTGGAAGTGGCTATGCATCAAATAATGGAGTTTTATATAGAATTGCATCATTTAAAAAAATAAAGATTGTAAAATTAGATATCATTAATGGTAATAGAATAGGATTTAAAGTTGTAAGAAATTATTTTAAATTTAATTCTAATAATTCTTTTTTACATATAAGTAATAAAAACTTTTTCAAGCAAGCTAACAATATTAAGTACACAAAATTAAAAAAGTTCATAAAAGAAAGAAATGCCGGAAAAATAAAGGGAAACTTTTCTAATCCAGGTGATTTAAAAAATGCCAATAAAAGTAAAATTTCTTGGAGTAAAAAGAAATTAATTGAAAAAATCTTTCAAAGTCAGGAATTTAAGAAAAAAATTGTAGTGATTGCAGCACATGCTTTTTCAGATGCACCACGGAATGAGGGACTAATAATCTTTAAAGACTATTATGAGCATTTAAAAGAAACACTAGATTATATAGAAAATAAAAAACTTAAAAATGTATTTTGGCTAGTAAAGCCCCATCCTTCTAGCGCAAGCTATAATGAAAGTGGTATCGTAGCAAAATTACTAAGAAATTATAAGAATGAAAACATAAAGGAAGCTCCTCAAAATTTAAGTGCAATAAATACTAACAAAATATGTGATTATGTTGTTACATCATGTGGTTCTATATCACTAGAGTTCGCAAATTCGGGAAAATATCCTATACTTGCTGGCAAAGCGTTATATTCAAACCTTGGATTTACAAAAGATCATATAACTAAAAATGAATATTTTAAAACTTTAGTAAAAATTCACAAAATACCTAAATTAAATAAAAAACAAATCCTTACATCTATGAAGGTTTTATTTGGACTTGAAAGTTTAACAACACATACTGTTCTTAAAAATAGTGATATATTTGATAATAAAGTTTTTAATATGATGAAAAAAAATAAAAATAATATTTTTTCAAAAGAGTTAATAAAAAATTTAAAAAAAATAGATTTTATTGAGGATAAAATGGTTAAAGACTTTTTATCAGTAAAAATAAAATAAAGTTATCTAAATTTTGGTTTGTACTGAGTTACTTTATTATTAATTTTGTATAACAGTGGATATTTTAATAACACTTTTTTAATTTTAGTAATTGAGAAATATTTTTTTTCATTTTTTAAAAAGAAAAAAAGTTTTGAAAAAAATTTAAAGTCTTGAATTGTATCAACAGTTAATCTATATTTTTTATCTAATAAAAATTTTTGTGGTAGTTTTATATTCTTAATTTTAAACTTTTTCTTACCAAGAGTATAAAAATAAAGTGTTGGATATTCTCTAAATATTTTTTTTCTCTTTAAGTTCTTAATTAATTTTTCAACTATTTTTAGCTTATTAAGCTTAAAAATACTTACATCTAAACCCATCGCTATTTTTCTTTTTTTAAGATCTCCAAAATTATTATTTGTTAAATAATCAGTATTTCTATCTTTTAAGTAAAAGCTCAACATACAATCAATCATTTTTGGATCTACTAACGGATTATCTCCTGTTAACCGTATTATTATATCGGCATTATATTCATCTCCAGCTCCAATTATTCTGTTAATAATATTTTTTTCACTTCCTCTATAAAAATTATATTTATTTTTTTTTAAAAAATTTTCTAGTTTATTGTCTTTTTTGTTTTTTGTTGTAGCCACCACAATTGAATCAATTTTTTTAGAATATTTTAATCTTTCAAGGATAATTTTTAAAATTTCCCTTCCTTGAATTTTCATCAAAACTTTATTTGGTAATCGTTTTGAGTTTAGTCTCGCTTCTACTATTGCTACAATCTTTTTTTTCATTATCTTTATATAAAATTATTTCATAAAATTAATCAAAATCTTTTGAATTCTTTCAAGACCTCGTCCATCAATTATTTTACAATTATGTTTAAAGTATTCTTTTTTATTCATTTTATAATATTTATTCACAAGTAAATTTATTTTTTCTTTATTAGTATCTTTAAATTTTCCTGCATTAATAATTGATTTTTTTTTATCAAAATATTTAATCGCGTATTTTTGATGGTCGTAGTTTTCAATAATAATTGGTAATTTACCTGTAGATATTGCCTCAAACATTACTGTTCCTCCAGTACAAACACATACATCTGATTTTTGAATTAAACTATATAGATCTTTAATACCAGTTTTTAACTTTACATTTTGATCTTTTATTTTAAAGATTTTATTGTTCTTATTAACACCTGGGCCAATAATAGTATCAATTTTAAAATCACCCAGCTCCAAAAAAAGATTTGTCATTTTAAATAAAAAGTTTTTGTAATCTGCGCCTCCACTAATTATCAAAACTTTTTTCTTCTTGTGATTAGCAAAAAACAATTTTTTGTTATATTTTTCATTCAATAAAATAAATTTCTCGCCCTGAAATACTTGTAATTTTTTTTTCGTTAATATTTTTTTTTTAGTAAAAAAAATACCATTAATTATTATTCCTTCATTAAATATATTTGTATTTATTTCATCAAAACTAATTATTTTACTAACCCCACACTGCTTTAATTTAGAAACTAATTCTTTTTCTGCTCCTAGTGTATCAATTACAAATATATCGTTTGAATTGAATTGAATTTTTTTTAGAATTTTTTTAGAATATAAAATAATTTTGTCTTTAGAATTTTTCTTTAGGTAGTCAATTCCTACTTTGTAATTTTTAGATAAAAAAACGTAATTAAATCTTTTATTAAAATTTTTTTTTATTGCGTGGTGTATTCTTAATGTTCTTATAAGATGACCAAACCCTGAGTTCTTTCCATGATCTGCATCTACTCTAAAATAAACTGTTTGCTTCATATTAGTTTAATGCTAAATATCCATTCTTATGTCAACAAATAAAAAAATCTCCCGTTTTGAAGTGAAGTTTTCAGAAAAAATTATAGATATAATTAAAATTTTTGAAAAAAATAATTGCAACTTAGCTGTTGTAGTGGATAATAATAAAAAGTTTATGGGCGTTATTACCTCGGCTGATATTAGAAGGGGTTTTTTAAAAGGGTATACATTTAAGAGTTCAATTAAAAATATTTTTAATTCAAATGCTTTATTTATAAAAGGAGTAGTTAACGAAGATAAAATTTCTAATATTATTTCTTCTAAGAAATTTCCAGAAATTGATCCTGCCCTTATCCCACTTATAAACGAAAAAAATAAGCTTTACGATTTAGTTAAAAAAGATGAGATTTTTAATTATCCTAAAAAAACTAAAGTAAATATTTCGCCAAGAATTTTGGTTATAGGTGGTGCTGGGTACATTGGTAGTGTCCTTATTGAAAAACTAGTTGCACTAAAATATCAAGTCACTTTATTTGATAAATTTGTTTACAATGATATTAGTTTTTTTAAATCGAAATATAAAAATACTAATCTAAAAATTCTTAGTGGTGATTCTCAAAATATTAGTAAAATATTCAATGCTGTTAAAGAAAATGATATTGTTGTTCACTTAGCTGAATTGGTTGGAGATCCTTTGTGTGAAAAACGTCCAGAAAAAACTTACGCAATTAACTATTTAGCTTCAATTACTATTGGTGCTATTTGTAAAAACCTTGGTATTGATAAGTTTATATATGTGTCATCCTGTAGCGTTTATGGTTCAAATAAAAAACTAACTAATGAAAAATCTCCAATAAATCCACTTAGTATATATGCGAAACTAAAAGCTTTATGTGAAAAAAATTTAATACGTAATCTTGGAGATAGTACGAAGCCATGTATTCTTAGACTCGGTACAGTTTACGGTGCTTCAGACAGGCCTCGTTACGATCTAGTTGTAAATTTATTTTCTGGATTAATTGCAAACAATAAACCAATTTCTATAAATGGTGGCAATCAATGGAGACCCTTTGTTCATGTTAAAGATGTTGCTGACTCAATAGTAAAAGTCATAAAAGCAGATAAAAAATTAGTTAATGGTCAAATTATGAACCTAGTTGGAGAAAATATTAGGATAGGAAAAATAGGAAAAATTATAAAATCGTTATTTCCAAGAGCAAAAATTAAGCTTGATAACAATGTTTCTGATCATAGGGATTATAAAGCATCAAATAAAAAAGCTAAAAAGATTATCAATTTTAAAGCAAAATTCAAAATTACTGATGGAATAAAAGAGATAGTTAAACAAACTAAAAAAAATAAAATTAAAAATTTATATCACAAGAAATATATTAATATTTTAAACTACAATAAGTTTTAATGAAAATTATTAAACTATCCGAACCTTTAATTGATAAGAAAGAAATTAGTGCAGTTACAAAGGTTTTAAAAAGTGGATGGCTTACCTCTGGAAAATTAACACAATTATTTGAGTCAAATGTTTCAAATTTTTTAAAATCTAAAAATGTAATAGCTACTAATTCATGCACAAATGGCTTATACGCAACTTTAAAAGCTCTTAATTTCAAGCCTGGAGATGAGGTTATAACTTCTCCATTCACATTTATAAGCACAATAAACACAATACATCAATTAGGATTAAAGATTAAGTTTGCAGATATTAATTTAGATAACTTTAATATTGACGTTGAGCAGCTTAAAAAAAAAATTACGAAAAGGACTAAGTGTATTCTTATTACACACTATGGTGGTATTCCATGTGATTTAGATAAAATTTATAAATTATCTAAAAAGGGGATTAAAATTGTTGAGGATGCTGCAACAGCCTTGGGTGCTGAATTCAAAAATAAAAAAATAGGTAGCTTTAATAAATCAATTACTGTTTTTAGTTTATATGCAAATAAAATAATTACTACGGCTGAAGGTGGACTCGTTTCAACAAATGATCAAAAATTAGCAAATAAAATTAGAACCTTGATTTCAATAGGAATAGATAAAAATCCATGGACAAGGACTGCTGAAAAAATGAGCTATAAATATGATTTAAAATATCCAGGCTATAAATTTAACTTTACAGACTTACAGGCTAGCATAGGAATTGAACAATTAAAAAAAATTAAAAAAATTATTTTATATAGAAAAAAAATTAGAAAAATTTATAACAAGAACTTGTCTCATCTGGTTGATAAGAATTTTATAAATATTTATAAAGCACAAAAAGATGTTAAAAGTGCAGAATATATTTATACAATATTAATTAAAAATACTAAATTTTCTAGAGATAAATTAATAAACTACCTAACACATAAAAAGATTATAACTTCAGTTCATTATATTCCAGCTATATATTTAAGTTATTATAAAAAGATGTTTAAAAATGAAAAATTACCTAACACAAAATATGTATTTAAAAATATTATCTCATTACCTTTTCACAACAAACTTAAAGAAAAAGATATTAAATACATTACAAAAGTAATTTCAGAATATTTTATTTATGAAAATAAAAAAAAATAAAACTTATATTATTGCAGAAATTGGGATTAATCATGAGGGTAAATATAATCTTGCGAAAAAAATGATTTTGAGTGCTGCGAAAGCTGGAGCTGATGCTGTTAAATTTCAATTATTTAATCCAAAAACACTAGCAGGTCCTCAATCTATAAAAACATCTGAACAAAAAAAAAGAACAAGTCGTAGGGAAAATTTATTACAGATGTGGGCAAGAATGACTTTTAATAAAACTCAATGGGTAAATTTAAAAAAAATAGCAAAATCTAATTCGGTTGATTTTATCTGTTCCGTATTTGATTTTGAAAGTCTTCAACTTTCCAGAAAAATTGGGCTTGATGCCTTGAAAATTGCATCATCAGATCTGACGGATTTAAAGTTGTTTGATCACTTAAAAAATAACAAAAAACCCATTATTTTATCAACTGGAATGGGGTCGGTTAAAGAAATAACGGCTGCAATTAAAAGGATTAATAGTAAAAAGATTTATATATTACATTGTGTATCAATGTACCCCTGTCCTAAAGAATTTATAAATTTAAATAGAATGCTGTCTCTAAAAAAGAATTATAATTTTCCTATTGGCTACAGTGATCATTCAAGTGGTGTGGATGCATGCATAGGAGCAATTACAATGGGTGCAAAAATAATTGAAAAACACTTCACACTTAATAAATCTTGGAAAGGCAGTGACCATGAGTTATCTGCAGACTTTAAAGATCTTAAAATAATTTGTGATTATGCCAAAAATATTAATTTAATTAGTGGTAATGGAATAATAGAGCCATCTAAAAAAGAGGCTCGTATGAGAAAATTTTTTAGAAAATCAATTTTTGCTAAAAGGGATATACATCCTGAGGAAATTATTACTTTAAGTATGATCGATACTAGAAGACCAGCTTCATTCTTAGATGCTGGTAAAATGGATTTGGTTGTTGGAAAAAAAGTAAAAAAGAAAATCTTAAAAGATGAAAATATTAAACTCTCCAGTATTTATTAAGCTACTATGTGCCTAGCTCATAAGATTTAGAGGTCTAAGGAAATCTAAAATAAAGTCTAAACAAGGAAAGTTTATGTTAAAGATGTGAACACTAAAGTTTTTGCGATTGGTGCCTTTTTCATAAATACACCTTAAAAAAGAGAAAAAAATTATTGCCTTCTTTTAAAAAAATAAAGATTAATTAATATAAAAATTGTTAAGCCATGTATAAAAATGTACTATCATGGAACCAAGTTGAGCTCGTTCGTATATCTAACCACTAAGGGCCTTAAATATGTTTTTTATAATTTATAATTTTTTTCAAAATCTAAAATAACCCTAACATATTCATCTATTATTTTTTTATGATCTTTTTTATAAAAGGAAGGAAAGCTTATATGATTTTCGTGAAACCATTTTGAATTTTTAAGATTTTTTTCTTTAAAATTAGAGAAATAGTTTTCAAAAAAAGTAGAGTTTTTTTTATTTTTAAATGTTTTAGTCATGTGCAGTGGTGGTGTTACTGTTTGTCTAACATCTAAATTTTTTGACTGCAGAAGTTTTATAAACTTTGTCAGACTAAACTTATCATTTTTTTTCATAACCACTTTGTAGCCAAAAAAACCACCTCTTTTAAATCCTTTAATATTTTTTGGAGGTATTAAAATTTTAGATTTTTTTAACTTATTTGAAAAATAATTAAAAATATTTTGACGATCTAAATTCATTATTTTTATTTTTTTTAGTCTTTCGAATGCAATTTTTGCAGCAATAAAATGAATTCGGTATTTAGTACCTATGCCAGTTTGGATAAAATTTTTATATTTTTTTATTTTGATTTGAGTATTTAATCTTGGGCCAAAATCTGAAAATAATATAGCTCGTTGATAGAGATCATAATTATTTGTTGTCAAAATTCCGCCTTCACCGCTGGCAAGCAACTTTTGATTGTCTAAACTAAAACATCCAAAATCTCCAAATGTACCCACATTTTTATTTTTAAATTTTGCTCCTGGGGCATGTGCACAATCTTCTATTAATTTTAATTTATATTTTTTTGCTATCTTACAAATTTGGTCCATCTTGCAGGGTTGACCCCACCAATGCGTAACTGTGATTGCTTTAGTTTTTTTTGTGATTAGTTTTTCAACTTTATCTGGATCTATATTGGCAAAATTTTTATCAACATCACATAAAATTGGCTTAGCACCAATTAGAAATAATGGGACTACTGTTGCCGGAAATGTATAATTTGAAACAATTACTTCATCTCCTTTTTTTAAGTTTATAGACAAATAAGCTGTGTGTAAGGCTGCTGTGCCGGAGGATAATGCTAAGCAATATTTACTTTTATTTTTAATTCTAAAACTTTTTTCTAGTTTTTCTATTATATCTGGTAATCCATTTTTACCATTTTTTAAATTAAGATAATAATTGGAAATTTTTTTTCCTATTTTTAGATCTTTTTCAGGCCAGCTAAAATGTGGCTGTTTATACTTTACACCTTTAATTTTATTTAAACCAATAATCTTTCTAAATGCCATTTTTAATTTATGAATTTGAATCTTAATTTTAAAACTCTTAGAAGAAAATTATGAATAATTTTAGAAATAAAATTATTTTTTTCTGTAAAATTTATTAATGGCCAAAACATCTTATTAAGATAAACATAAAGTTGAAACTTATCATGGAGATGTTGAAGTTTACTTTTATCAACTAATAAATTTTGCATTGGTGTGCTTGTTAAATTATCTTTTGAGTTTTCTAGTCCTTTTGAATTTTTACTTAAATAATTTTTATCAATTGAATAGTCTCTAAGTGCAACTCCTTCCCAAGGTTGAAAAAAGCCAACTTGACAATAAGGAGGTTTTACTATGTGGTTAACTTCGATTGTATCATATACCATATCAGCTGTTTCTTCAGGGAAACCGACCATATTAAATACATTAAAACTTATTCCGTATTTTTTTACTAATTTTAAATTTTTTATAGCCTGTTCGTTGGTAAAGTTGGGTTTTTTTATAACTGTCTTTCTCAAGTTTTCATTACCACTCTCTAAGCCAAAACTTATACTTAAGCAGCCCATCTCTTTTAGGGCTATAAGTTTTTTTTCAGTGACCGTGTTAATTGTTGACTCGATTATAAATGGAAGATTTACTTTCTCTTTATATTCTTTTGCTAATTCAATTAATTTGTCTTCTTTGATAGATAAAAAAGTTTCATCTTGATACCTAATTATATCAAGTTTATATCTTTTTTTTAAATAAGAGATCTCTTCTATAATCTTCTTTATAGATTTTTCTCTTCTAAAATTTTTAGGTGACCCATATGTGTTTCTTTGAAAGGGGCTTATGCAAAATGTACAATTATATAAACAACCTCTGCTTAATTCATAATCCATACAACGATAAATATTACCATGATAAGGCCTATAAAAAGTTCTGTCATCGTAAATATCAAAATCTGCAAAAGGTAATTCATCAAGAGGTATTAGTGGTCTTAGTGGATTGTTTATTAGCTGATCACCCTCTAAATAACTTAAATTTTTAATATTTTTAAAACTTTCATTTTTATCAATAGAATTAGCAATATCTAAAAAAACCATTTCTCCCTCGCCACGCACCACATATTTAACTGGAGAATTTCTTAATGTATCATCGACATCTGCTGTTGGCGCAGTACCACCTACAAAAATGGGAATATTTCCAATTTCAGCCTTATCAATAATTTTAATTCCATGGAAGAACGCAAAAAATTCTCCTTCACCGTGTAATTGGCTTCCCCAATGAGAGAAAGATATAAAATCTGGTTTAAATTCTTTAATTTTTTGGTTAAACGCTTCAATAACATCAATTTTTTTTTTACTAAAGTCGTAATTTTCTCCCTTTAACTTAAAATTTTTAAAAAAACCTAGCTCTACATTGGCATCTTCATGAGTGGTACTTTTCTCATACAAATAATTTGTGTCCATGAAGGTGGTATCAAATAGTTCCACATCATGATTGTGTTTTTTCAATAAAGAAGAAATTAGTGTAGTTGGTATCGACTGCCTTCCTATTGAATCAGTATTTGGTTGCAAAATTAAAAGCTTAGCCATAGAATAATCGCAGTTATACTAGCAATAATTAATATAATCAATCAATTCATAATCTTAACATTAGTAGTACATGGTCGCTTTTCTTTGTTGAAATCTTCATATATTAAACTAATAAATATTTATTTATAAACTCTAATGAAACTTAATAAAATATCTCAAAAATCTATAGATAAAAAAATTTTTGAGTTAAATGATATTGGGTACACAACTATAAAAAATTTAATTCCGCAAAGAATAATTACAAAATACCTAAAATTAACTAAAGCAATTTACAAAAAAAGAAAGACAACAAGTAAACATACACCTAAGATTTGGAATACAGCTGATGTAATACATAATTTACAAAATAAAGATTTAAGATATCTTAAAATAATACAATCTGATTTATTTGATAAAATTCTAAGAAAAAAATTAAACGATCCCCATTTTAGAAACTTAAAAAAAAATCAATCAAATTTTATATTGAACAACTACCAAGCTAGATCTAGCGGAAAGGGTCCGTTATTCTTACATATTGATAGTGGTATTCCAACAGGAGATGTTACAACTTTTGTTCAGATAGCAATACCTCTAGAAGAAACTAATAAAAAAAATGGGTGCACTGTAGTTGTTCCAAAAAGTCATAAAAGCAAAAAATTTAGTGATCGTGAAACAAAAAATTATAAATACTTAGAAGGAAAACCTGGTGATGTATTTATGTGGGATGGTAATTTATGGCACGGTAGCTTACCGAATATATCCGATAAAACACGTTGGTCATTAATTGCAACTTTTTCTAATTGGAAATTTAAGGGAACTTTTGATATACCAAGAACAATGAAGCAAAAAGATTATAAAAAATTAACCTTAAAAGAGAAAATTTTATTAGGCTATTTAAGTATCCCTTCTCATTCTGAAGATCATAGAGTTTCTAGTAGCATTAAAACTAATAGATTGCATAAAAAAGTTAGTGATTATTATCAAATAAACTAAAAAAATTAATTAAATTTTTTTAAAAAAATTGCTGTATTAAATACACTAAAAATAAATTTACTATTAGCATTATCAGTTGATTTTTGATTTTTTAAATAAGAGCAAAAATTTTTTACATTTATAAATTCATTTAATTGTTCATTTTTACTAAAAAAATCCATTACTTTTTTACTTTTTAGATTAATTAAAGAATGTATGCTTGAATTAAAACCATGTTTTTTTCTATCTAGTCTAACTTTATCGTTTAATATTCCTTTCATGGAGTCTCTAAATAAAGATTTTCCATAACCATCTTTGATGTACATGTTCTGCGGTAATGATAATGAAAAATTTAATAATTCTTTATTAAGTAGAGGACTTCTATTTTCTATAGACATTTTCATTGAATTCATATCATCTTCATTACAAATTAATGGTACAAGCTCATGAAATAGTTCGTTTAACATTCTGTTTTTTAATAGTGAGTTTGAATATTTTTTTTCATGAAATGGTTCAATACTTTTATTTGTAAACATTTTATTAATAAACTTTTTATCAAAGTCTGTAACTAGATATTCTCTTTTTTTTTTATTTTTGAATAAATCTAGATTTCTTAAATTTTTATTTAAAATTAATGGTTTAATGTGCTGTTTCCAGGATCTAAGATTTATTTTATAGTCACTTTTATTTAGCTCTCTTAAATGCATTAAAAAATGATCGTAATAGCCAGTAAACATCTCATCACCGCCCAACCCTGAAATTATAACCTTTATGTCGTTTTTCTTTATAATATTATGCATAAAAGAGTGAGTATAATAATTCAAAGATGAAATTGGCTTATCGTGATAATCGATAAGGTCTGTTAGTCTCTCAAAGAAATCTTCTTTATTCGGAAATTTGATTTTAATTGTTTCACAATTTAAATCATTTGTTGTTATATCAATATTTTTTTCTTCATTATATCTGGTATCTGCATCAATAATCGAAAAACATTTTATTTTTTTATTTAAAATCTTTGAAGAAATTGATGTTAAGGATCCCGTGTCTACTCCACCACTTAAGTAAAAACCTACAGGTCTGTCTGAAATAAGTCTACTTTTCATAGATCTAATGACAATATCTCTTATTTGTTCAACGGCTTCTTCTCTTGAAATTTTTATTTTTTTATTAAATTCTTTTTTTAATATTTGTGTTTTTTTTTTAAGATTTAGGTTAATTAAAGAAAATTTATTAATCGTTCCAGGTTCTATCTTTAAAATATTTTCAAAATATGTTTCATTTTTTTTGAACAGATATTTATAACCATGCTTCAAGTATTGGTTTAAATGGTTTTTATTAACTCTTTTAATAGAAGAGCCCTCTTCAAGACTCAGTAAAAACTTAAGCTCAGATCCAAAAACAAGTGTGTTATGGTTTTTATATATATATAATGGTTTTTCTCCAAATATGTCTCTGGACAGTATCATTTCGTGTTTCTTAAGATCATAAATACAAACGGACCACATTCCATCAAAAAGCTTAAAACAGTTTTCACCCCATTTGTGATAGGCTTTGATTAATACTTCTGTGTCAGAAGTTGTTTTGAAACTATAATTGTGTTCAATTAATTTTTTTTTTATATCTTTAAAATTATAGATTTCACCATTGTAAATTAGAATCAGGTTTTCAAAAAAAAATGGTTGATTTGATCTTTCATTATTATCAATTATTGCCAGACGGCTATGGAATAGATTAATTGAATAATCTTGATTTAAATTTTTATAGGCACCTTTTCCATCTGGACCTCTATTATTCATTAAATTAAAAATCTTATTTTTGTCACAAAAATGATTTTTCTTTAATTTGATAATACCAGCTATTCCACACATAAATCTATTTTACTTATATATAATTTATAAAAAAAAGTTCATTCTTTTTTTGTTGTCTCTTAACTTCAAAACTTTTTTATTAAATAGCATGCCATTTAATTTAATTTTCTCTCCCAAAACACAAAATTTTTTTTTTTGAATTATTTCCCATGAAAATTTTTTATAAAATTTAATTAAGCTATTTTTACATAAAAGAAATCCAATTTTTTTTGATCTTAAAATAGTTTTGTTATTAAAGTTCATCAAAAAATTTCCTAATTTAGAGTTTCTCATTTTTTGTAAAATGATCACTGTATCAATAAGATAATATAAATTTATTTGTTTGTTTAATATCATTTTTCTTTTTCTTAAAAGTGTGTAACCAATTAGTTCTTTTTTGATAAACATGCAATTATGAATATCATAACTTTTAACATTCCTTTCAAACCATTTTAGTTGCAATTTTATACCAAACTTCCAAAATTCATTTTTTAAAGAACAAATCTCCTTAATTCTTTTTTGGGAAAGCTTTCGACTAGGTATTGATAAATATTTAATATTCAATTTTTTATTTATCATTTCATTTTGATAGTTTTTGAAAATTGATAACATTTTTCAATTAAACTAACTATATATAGTGAGTTTTTTAATGATGTTATTGGTTTATTTTTATATTTAATCATTTTATAGAAATGACTAAATTGATTATCGCTTGCAAAAGACTTTATTTTTATTTTTTTTATTTTTCTAATTTTTTTTCCTTTAATTAATTCATAATCTAAGTTTGGCCAACTAATAAAGCCATTTTTAAAAAAAAATTTGATTGAAAATTCACTAATAGATTTTTTTAATGAATATGATGTTTCAAATTCAAAAAATTTTCTTTTTTCAAATTCCACATTCAATATTGCAGCTGACTCAATATTAAAGGTTAACTTTTTGCTTTTTTGAGGTTTCCTTACAAAAATACTGGAATTCATATTTTTTATTTTTGGATATTTTAATATATTTGCAACTAATCCGATAATATGTGATCCTTGATCAATTAAAGGTCCTCCTCCTGATATATTTTTATCAGTAAAAGAATTATTTATTTGTTTGGGAGTCCTTACATTTGCCTTGCTACTTATCTTTAAAAGCTTACCCAAACCTTTTTTGTTATTTTTCATGAAATTCAATAATTGAAATGTTTCATCTCTAAAACTTTGTTGCTGAAGACATAATATTTTTTTTTTAAGTTTTAAATTAATTTTGATAATCTTTTTTAAGTCTAAACTTTTTAGAACCATTGGTTTTTCAACCATTACATCCTTGTTCTTTATGATTGATTCTAAGATTTGTTTAAAATGAAATTTTGGTGGACTACAAACATCAACAATATCAATCTTGTCATCTTTTAATAGTTCGTTTGTAGATTTATAAATTTTTTTTATATTATGTTTCTTGCTAAAAGCTTTTGCTCTAGTTATTTTTTTATCAAAAACACCTATAACATTAAATTTTTTTTTTAATCTTATAAATGAAGGCATGTGGAAATCTGAAGCATGTTTTCCACACCCAATAATAGCTATATTTAAGATAGAACTCATTTTTAATTTAAACTTGTATAAGATACTGTTCTTCATGCAATAATAAAAAAAAACAAATCTATAAAAAAAATAAATATTTTTGATGTTAATAATGAAAAAATTTTTAACAAATTACCAAAGTATAAAAGTTTTATAAAAAATTTTAATGATATTAAATTCAGAGAGAAGCAGAAGCTATTTAATTTCCTTTTAAAAATTTTTTTAGGTTATTCGAGTTGGAATTCATCAAAAAACTCAAAAAATACTATTAAAATTTTAGATAATTTTATCAAGAATTATTTAAATTAGTTAGATGCTTAAAGTTATAAATATAGATAAAAATATTTTAAATGAATTAAGAAAAGATTTTTTAGAAATTTCTTCATCAAATAATAAAAATTTTAAAAATATTGAAAGCGTAATTAAATCATTTTCAAAAAATTCAAATTTTAAACAAAATATGTTTGATGCATCCAATATGATGACATCACTTGGCTTCGCTTCATTTAAAATTTCTAATAAACTTCAAAAAATTCTTAAAACTAAGCTAGTTAATTGGACTTATCCTCAAATAAGAATTGACGGTCCCTTTTCAAAAAAATTTTCTACCCCAGCACATAAAGATGCATGGGTTTTAGATAAAAATAAAACTGGATATACATTTTGGTTTCCTTTGAATGAAAAAGGAGGATCTATATATTTTGCTAAAAATCCTAATTCAATCAACAAAAAATATAAAATTAGCAACCATTCTTATTGGTACCAACAAATTATTGGTGATATAAATTTTCAAAAACACCATATCGAATATGGACAAGGGCTTATATTTTCTAAAGAAGAAATACATAAAAGTGATTACTCCAACCCCAGAATATCAGTTCAATTTAGATTTGAAGAACTTAGGGATATAAAAAAGTTCAAAAGATCTGTTAGTCAAGTTTTTGACAGTAAAGTTCTATCTTATTGGAAGAAGAAAATTAACAAATAGCTGTTTACTATTGTTCATAAATTTTTTGTAAAAAAAACCCCAACTGTTTAAGGGCTGGGGTCATAAAATAAAATATATTTATCCTAAAAATTTTTTTCAGTGCATAAATCAAGCCAATTGAGCTATTAGTACTGGTCAGCTACACGCATTACTGCGCTTCCACATCCAGCCT
>MDTF01013765.1_pt1 | contig 35284 bp, 36 predicted proteins | sample 811191 | NCBI WGS metagenome assembly MDTF01 (sample SAMN05326649, study PRJNA326480) | marine metagenome | isolation source: seawater | place: Southern Ocean | collected 2011 | reverse complement strand
GACTTTCACCTCCAAGTCATCAACTCACCACCACAATGAGTCGAACAGTGCTTTCGCACTACGCGCCATGCCCGGCGCACCAAACAAAAACAGGCCTTTCGGCCTGCCTGATTATCTGAAAAACAGATGACTAAACGGATTGAGTAGTCGGGCAATCCCCGACGTAAAGTGCAGCGGTTGATCCACAATACTGAACACCAGGCAACCTTCCGCGGCTTCTGATGCAGGAGCATGAGTGTGCTCGCCATTCAGATAAATAAAATCACCTGAATCATATTCGTTCATTCCGTCAGAGAACTCGCCATTGATGACCAGCGTCATCTCTGAGCCGCGATGAGTATGCTCAGGAACGGAGCCGCCTTTCTCCATATAGATAAAATTGGCCACACCGTCGTAACCCATATCCACCGGCGCTTGCCAGAGTTTACCGACCAACGATGACCAATTGCCTTTTTTCTGGATCAAACGATGCAGGGTATTCGGCAATTCGAACGTCTTGCCATCCAACTCAATTGATGTACTCTGCGCATCCATCCCCGGTGATTTCCTGAGCGAAACATCAGGCGCCTCAGCCGCAGGCTGCTGGGTAATATTGGCCAGCATTAGGTCAAACTGAGGATCGTAGCTTTCCACTACATTCTCAAGTTCCAGATGGTCCATGGCAAACTCAGCCGTTTTTTCATCGACCAGTTCCTGGCAGTATTTACACATATCGCAGTGGGCAGACACCATCAAAGACTCTGCTGGTGCCAGCGTTCCCGTCACAAACTGCTCAATGAGATCAGGGGTTGGGTGGAACTTAATCATAATCGCTTATCATACCTTTGAGACGCTGTAACGCCAGCCGGGTTCTTGACTTAACCGTACCAAGAGGGATATCCAATTCGTCAGCAATTTCCTGCTGTGACTTCCCGTCTATATAGATCGCCTCTAATACAACTTTTTGTTTCTCAGGCAAATCTTCAAATAAGTGCCCGATTTGTTCTAGTGTTACTTGATCATCAAGCGCTTTCTCGTTTGCATCAGGTGTTTGCTCGCAAAGAACCGGCCACAAATCATCAGCGCATATATCTTCTTTGCGGTTTTGTACTTTACGAAGCATATCGAAGCGGATATTTCTGGCAATGGTAAATATCCAGGTGGAAGGAGAACCTTTCTCAGCATTGAAAAGGTGCGCTTTTTGCCAGACGTTAGACATGGTGTCCTGCACCAGCTCCATGGCCAATGCTTCATTACCAAGCTGTTTAAGAGCGTATGAGCGAAGTCTGGGAGCAAAAAAACCGAAGACTCTGGCGAAAGACGCCTTGCATCTGTCCTGGGCTACCTTCACAAGGTAGTCAGACATTTCTACTGCACATTCTTTCGGTTCTACAGCGCTGTTTTCGTGTTCCAATGGTATTCCAACAAGCATAGTTTTCGGTCCGATTTATTCCGTATGTGCTAATGCATACGCAACAAAAGATGATCTGGATCAAAAATTTTTACCGCACCAAATCATTTATATAGTTTAGCACCTTATCGCAGTTTTGTTCGCTTAAAAACGCCTGCTTGTTGGCTGCGTCTACCGGCAGTAGTTCCAGCCAGCGGTAGATTACCCATAAAGGTTCCGAGAACTTAAGCTCCGGATACAACCGGGCAATTTCGGGATATTTATCATAAATGATTTGCAGCTTATCCCGCAGGGGCTCTATTACGCCATCGTCAATTTCCGCCGTCCAGTCAGTAATTCGCTCTACAGCTCCGGTGCGCAAGCCATCCTCTTCGGTAGCAATGGAGTTGACCCGTACGCAATACTCGCCTTCAACCTTGATGCCCAACAGGCCGTCTTCGAGCAAATCGAAATCGATGATTTTACACAGCGTACCGATAGGAAAAATATGTTCATTTTTACTCAGATCGCCACGGGAATTGAGCATACACAACACAAAACATCCATCACCGGCACAGGCTTCCTTAACCATCCGAACATAGCGGGGCTCAAAAATCCGCAGCGCCATGTGGCCACCCGGCAACAAGTGAGCAGATAACGGAAACAAGGGCAAAACGACATCTTGCATAATTAGTATCTTTGTCAAAGTGGTTAACGGATTCACTGTCACATACGCCGGGGTTTCTGTTTTGGATCTTAAAAGCGCAAAGAGATTGTTGCAGCGGTGAAAATAAATAGGTAAATGATGATCTAAGGCTTCGCTATGTCGGTATTATCAAGCACAAACCCCAGTTATTACGGATTTTTTTGCAGTGACTTTTGAGAAACGCTTCAGACAGCTCTATGCTGATCTCGCGAAGATCAATATCGACGACCTTAGCCAGGTTTACCACCAGGACATAGAGTTTGTCGATCCGGTAACAACTCACCGAGGTATTGAGGCGGTAAAGGGCTATTTCGCAAATCTGCTGGAATCGGTCGATTCATGTCAGTTCAACATTCATTCGCTTCTTAACACGGGAGACTCCGGGCAAAGCGGGTATAGCCATGTCGTTGAATGGACCATGTTACTGCAGCTAAAAAACAAACCAGGCACTATTTCTGTGGATGGTGTTTCGATGCTTAAAGTCCGTGATGACAAAATTCACTACCACCGCGACTATTATGATCTGGGTGAAATGGTTTACGAACATGTGCCAGTTCTCAGGTCTGTCATCGGTTTTATCAAAAAGAAGCTCGACTCATGAAAACGATTCTAATTACCGGCGCAACCTCCGGCATTGGCGAGGCTTTAGCAAACCATGCAGCTTCGCGTGGTTATCAGGTGATTGCTTGTGGCCGCAATCAGGAAAAGCTCGACAAGCTTGCAAAGCACCAGAATATTCAGCCACTGCAATTCGATGTTACCGACGAGCAAGCCACCCAGTCGGCGCTGGCCGATGTGCGCTTTGACATAGCCGTGCTCAACGCCGGCACCTGTGAATATGTGGATTTACCTGTCTTTGAGCCGGATATGTTCAGGCGGGTATTGGAAGTGAATTTCTTTGGCATTATTAATTGCGTCAGTGCACTGTTGCCAAATTGTCAGGCGGGCAATCAACTGGTCATTATCGATTCCATGGCAAGATTGTTTCCTTTTACCCGTAGTCAGGCATATGGCGCCAGCAAGGCGGCAGTTCATTATTTTACTCAAAGCATGAAAATCGACCTAAAATCGAAGGGGGTAATCGTTCAGTCGGTATCCCCTGGTTTTGTCGAAACCCCGTTAACCGATAAAAATGATTTTGAAATGCCAATGAAGATTACTGCGCAGGAAGCGGCTGAATCCTTATTAAAGGGTATTATCAAACAACAGAGCAATATTTACTTTCCAACTGTGTTCGGACTAATACTCAGAACGTTGTGCCGCTTACCTGGTAGGCTCCAGGTGTGGCTTTCATCAAAATTACAATAAGAGACCTGGCGGATTTTCACATGAAAAAGAATATTGCCATCATTGGCTCAGGCATTTCAGGGTTAACCTGTGCTCACCTGTTGCACCAACAACACAACATTACTTTATATGAAGCCAATGATTATATTGGAGGCCATACCGCCACCAAAGACGTTACGGTAAACGGGCAGTCCCGGGCTATCGATACCGGTTTTATTGTATTTAACGACTGGACCTACCCCAATTTTATTAAATTACTCACCAGACTTGGCGTGGAATACCAGCCTACCGAAATGAGCTTTTCGGTTCGTCATGAAGGCACTAACATTGAATACAACGGACATAACCTGAACACCCTGTTTGCCCAACGGCGCAATCTTTTCCGGCCCCGGTTCTGGAAAATCGTAAAAGATATCGTACGCTTTAATAATCTGTGCAAAGAGACCATTGAGCAGGAGCAGGATACCAGTTCACAAACGCTGTCGTCATTTATCAGGGAACACGTGTTTAGCGAAGAATTTAGCGAACATTATATCTATCCGATGTGCGCAGCCATCTGGTCTGCCAGTCTGGAGCAGACCAAAGCCTTTCCACTGACCTTCTTTTTACAGTTTTTCAATAATCACGGGTTGCTCAATATTAATGATCGACCACAGTGGTACACCATCAAAGGCGGTTCAAGAGAATACGTAGCGCCACTGATAAAACCATTTGCTGACCGTATTCGACTGAGCACCCCGGTAAAACGGGTGGAACATAGCAATGGTGGCGTTACTGTTACTTCGATGGACGGCCAGACAGACCAGTATGATGAAGTGATTTTTGCCTGCCATAGCGATCAGGCACTGGCGATGCTTGCTGCACCCACCGACGACCAGCAACGCATACTCGGTGCCATAGGCTATGCCGAAAACGATGTCGTGCTGCACTACGACACCAGACAACTGCCGCAACGAAAGGCGGCGTGGGCGAGCTGGAACTATCGTTTAACCGGCGACCCGCAGGAGCAACAACGCCCTGCAGCGGTCACCTATGATATGAATATACTGCAACGGTTAGATGCCGAGGAAACCTTTTGTGTGAGCCTCAATACCCAGGGGATACAAGCCAACAAAGTACTGGGCACCTACCGCTATGCGCATCCGCAGTTCAGCCCGACAATGGTAAGCGCCCAACAGCAACGGGAGACCATTTGCGGGGTGGATGGGGTGCACTTCTGTGGCGCTTACTGGTATAACGGTTTTCACGAAGACGGCGTGCGCTCTGCACTGGACGTTTGCGAACGGTTTGGAGCCAGTCTGTAATGGAAAGCGCGATCTGCACCGGTGTAGTGAATCACGAGCGGTTTAAGCCCACTCAGCACGCCTTTGAATATGGCATAGCAATGATGTGGCTCAACCTTGATGAAGTCAATCACCTGGCGCACACCGTAAAGGGCTTTTCCAATACCGCAAGAGCCGCTTTCGAATTTCGCCGCAGCGACTACCTTGGTGACCCGACACTGCCTCTCAAACAGGCGGTGATAGCCAGAATGAATGAGCTCAATAAAGCAAAAGTTTCACTGACTGGCGATATTTTCCTGCTCGGTCAGGCAAGGCACTACGGGCTGTACTTCAGTCCGGTTAATTTTTACTTTTTGCGCCACAAAGCCTCCGGCCAATTTACTCATATGCTGGCCGAAGTCAGCAATACGCCCTGGAATGAAAGACATCATTACCTGGTTGATTTAAACAAACAGGAAAATACCCCCAAAGCATTTCATGTATCGCCGTTTAACCCGGTGGATATGGTGTACAAGTGGCATATCCAGCAACCGTCCGATGCCTTCTCCGTGGGCCTGAGTTGTTATAAGGAAAACAAGCACTTCACCGCAATAATGCATTTAAAGCAAAAACCATTAAACTCAAATACAGTTAGAAACGTAATTAAATCAATACCGAATATGACACTAAGAACTGTCATCGGAATTTACTGGCAGGCGGTTAAATTATGGATAAAACGCACGCCGGTATATTCACATCCGATAAATAGTCAGGAATAACTCATGGCAAATAGTGAAACTGCGCTCGCTGCGCCCCTTACGTTTTCTTATGTTGAGCGATACAGTCGCCAAATTTTTATTAGTCTGATGCAATCTCTGCCTGAGGGGCATCTGGTGATTAAAGAAAATGGCAAACTGGTTGCTCAGTGTGGTAATCCGGCAAGTGATCTGCACGCCGAAGTCGATATGCATTGTCCAACCGTTTACAAAAAGCTGTTGCTTGGCGGTAGTGTGGCCTCTGGTGAAACGTACACCGAAGGATTATGGACCAGCCCGGAGCTGACCAATGTTATCCGTATTTTTGCCCGTAATCTGCCGACACTTGATCGCTGGGAGTCGCGGTTTAAGTGGCTCAGTTTCCCGTTTGATAAACTGGAACACCTCATGCGCCGTAATACTCACGAGCAGGCCAAGAAAAACATTGCGGCCCACTACGATTTAGGCAATACCCTTTACACACACTTTCTTGATGAAAGCATGATGTATTCGTCGGCCATTTATCCGGACGTTAATTCGTCTCTTGCTGACGCCCAGTTTCACAAACTACACACCATCTGCAAAAAGTTACGTCTTACCGCCGATGACCACCTGATTGAAATTGGTACTGGCTGGGGAGGCCTCGCGGTCCATGCTGCTAAGCATTTCGGCTGTAAGGTAACCACGACTACCATTTCCGAGGAGCAATTTGCCTACGCCAATGAGTGGGTAAAACGAGAAGGCCTCGAAGACCAGATTACGCTGCTCAAAAAAGACTACCGGTTGCTGGAAGGCACATACACTAAACTGGTTTCTATCGAAATGATCGAAGCGGTAGGCAAGCCTTATCTCAACCAGTTTTTCAACAAGTGCGCAAGCCTGCTAATCCCAGATGGTCTAATGCTGTTGCAGTCGATTACTATCGATGATCGTCGCTACGACAGTTACCATAAAGGCGTGGATTTTATCCAGAAACACATCTTCCCCGGTGGTTTCCTGCCCTCTCAACTGGTATTAAATCAGCACATTAAGCAAGCAAGCGATCTTTCCATACGCGACATGCAGGATATTGGTCTCGACTATGCGCGTACTCTCAGAGATTGGTTTAACGCCTTTGTGGCAGCAAAAGAAAAGCTGGCTGTGCACGGCTATGACGAGCGCTTTGCCAGAATGTGGGAATACTACCTTAAATATTGCGAGGGTGGCTTCCTGGAGCGTTCCATCAGCACCGTGCAATTAGTGCTTAGCAAGCCGCGTTACGTTGATGAGCTTACCCGCTAATCGGGTAAGCTTACATTGATGACCTGTTTACTGGCCTTGCTCTAGTACTGAAATAGGTTTCGAGCGAATCGGCTCACCCTGATTAATGTTAATCTCTACCCTGCGGTTGCTGGCCAGTTCTTCCGGCGTTTGCGGATCCTCAATCAGGGGCTCGTTAGACGCCTTACCTACCACTGACATTCGCGCTTCATCAAACCCCGGAGCCGAGCGCAGCGCTTCGGCAACGGCAACCGCACGTTGCGCAGATAAGTCCCAGTTAGAGCTGTACAGTTCATTGGAAATCTGTTGCTTATCGCTATGCCCAGACACTTCTATCTGACCCGGCATATCCGCCAGGATCTCACCAATCTGGCGGATTACCGGGCGAAATTGCGGTTGTAAAAATGCCGAACCGGCAGAGAAAGAACCATTCTCACGGATGCGTATGGTGATCTGCTGGCCAAGGGATTCCATTTCAATCGAACCATCAAGAATTTGTTTTTGTAGTTGCTGGGCAACTTTTTTCATCATCTCAGCCACCTGCTCCTGATTAGCTGCATGCTGGGTAGAGGCTGACTGATCGGTTGAGGTTTGTTGAGATTGCCCGCCGCGCTGAGTTCCACGCTGCTTCTGACGGCCCCCGGCTGAGTCTTCATCGCCGGCCTGAAACTCCAGCATCTGCTGGGTCATATCAATGGTTTGCTGCTGAATGGTGTCAATTGGTGTCGGGTCCGGACGGCCCGGACGAAACTCCATGGCAATGACACTGGTGCCTTTTGGGATGTCTTTCACTTCAATTTTGTTTTGCACACCAAAAGCAAACTTCATGGAGCCGGCTATCTGCTTAAATTTAAGCACGTCCATTTCGGAGAATGCCAGCAGCAAAACAAAGAAGCACATCAGCAGCGACATCAGGTCCGCAAAGGTCCCCATCCACGCGGGGAGACCTTCGGGGGGGCATTTAGGGCACTCTTCTTCCTGCGCCATAATCTTTACTCTTCTTCCGCCGCACCACGTTTACTGGCGGCGAGATAGTTTTTCAGGATCCCTTCAATGACCCGCGGGTTCTGACCATCGGCGATGCCGACAATCCCGTCGAGAATCAATGACTGGTTGAGTTTCTCTTCATTCAGGCGGTTGCTGAGCTTAGCGGCGATTGGCAGACAGATAACGTTAGCCAGAAAGGCTCCGTACAATGTGGTTAACAAGGCCACCGCCATAGCAGGGCCGATGGCTTTGGGGTCATCCATGTTTGACAGCATGGCTACCAGACCAATGAGCGTACCAATCATACCCATGGCCGGCGCGACATCACCAAGGCCTTTAAAGATAGAAACGCCAAACTCGTGGCGTTCGGTGGTCATGGAAATGTCTTTTGCCAGGGTTTCGCGCACCACGTCGATATCGTGACCATCCACCAGCATATCCACCCCTTTTTGCATAAAAGGGTTAGCAATTTCAGCTTCTTCGAGGGCCAGGAAACCGCCTTTGCGGGCGGCATCTGCCATCTCAACCACTTTCTCGATGAGGTCTTCCGGCGTGTCGATTTTAAACATAAACGCCTTGCCGGCGATTTTACCTGCACCAAAAAACTGGCCAAGCGTGAACTGCGACATAACAACGAAAAGACTACCGCAAAATACGATCAGTACCGAGGGAACGTCGACAAACATGCTGAGATCCCCACCGAGGATCATGGCCATTACAATAAAGCCAATGCCGCCTAACATTCCAACCAGGGTTGCTAAATCCACTTGTTTCCCTCACTTCATCACTTATTCAGGGCGAAACTGAACACTTGGTGTTAAATATAGCTGCGAATTTTTCACAATGCAGTGCTGAGTCTGACAAAGTCATTCACACCAGCGAAGTTGTTATAGCATTGAGCCGACTAAGAATACTTACCGTCACCAGACATCCTAGCACTCAATACACTGTAGTCATTCTATCGGCAGTTATTTTTTTTTCTACACTGATATCGTTATAGATTTTATAACCGGTTATCACAAAAGCACTGCCCGGCACTGCCAGACAGCGCAAAACCTCGCAGACAGCGGCTAAACTATTTGACCCTCGCGCGGGCCTCGGTTAATGTGCCATCACTACGCAAAATGAGACCAGAAGAGGGATCCGTGAGCGATAAAGCCACTGCAGCCAGTCCGTCATTTGAACAAACCATCAGCGAACTGGAAACTATCGTCAATGAAATGGAACAGGGCGATTTGCCACTCCATGAAGCACTGAAAAAATTTGAACGCGGTATCGAGTTATCCCGCCTGAGCCAGAAGGCCCTGGTAGAAGCTGAGCAAAAAGTCAGAATACTCACCGAACAAAACGGCGAAGCCGCATTACAGGACTTCGCGGCAGACAACGAGGACTAACATGCAACTTGCTTCATTGCATCAGCACATCAAGCAACGCCTTGATGCCAGCCTGCAAGACCTCATCAACGATCTGCCCGATGCAGCACCGCGCCTGAAAGAATCCATGCTGTACGCCTTAACTAACGGTGGTAAACGGATGCGTCCGTTACTGGTTCATCTGGTGGGTAATATGCTCGACATTCCGGATAACGACCAGCGGGCTATCAGTATGGCCATCGAGTGTATTCATGCCTACTCCCTGGTTCACGACGATTTGCCGGCAATGGATGATGACGACCTGCGCCGGGGCAATCCAACCTGCCATATTGCGTTTGACGAAGCGACAGCTATTCTCGCCGGTGATGCTCTGCAAACCCAGGCGTTCAGTATTGTTGCCGAACATCCTATGAGCGCCTTTGCCAACCATCGCCGCGCGCAACTGGTTGCAGTGCTGGCTCGCGCTGCCGGTTATTCTGGTATGTGTGGCGGCCAGGCGATTGATTTAGCCGCCACGGGTAAACAAATCACACTGGCCGAACTACAACATTTGCATCAGCTAAAAACGGGCGCACTACTTACGGCCTGTGTAGAAATGGTATGCCTGGTAACCGAACAGCTCGATAGTAACCATCAACAATTGCTGTGCCGTTTTGCTAACCGTATCGGCCTGGCATTTCAGGTTCAGGATGACATTCTGGACGTCACGGCAAGTACCGAAACACTCGGAAAACCGAAAGGCTCAGATGAAGCCCGGGGCAAAAATACCTTTCCTTCACTGCTGGGATTAGACGGTGCGCGCCAGGAGTTGGCAAAATTACATCAAGAGGCGCTTCAAGCCTTGGACGGTTTGCCCTACAATACCGATTACTTAGTTGCATTTACCGATTTAATGGTGAGTCGCAGTCATTAACGGCCGCGACATCCCGCATAACGTATCAGAATAATAAATAATGACTCTAGATTTAGCGCACTATCCTACTCTTGCTCTGGCCCGTTCTCCCGAAGCTTTACGCAAGCTTCCCCAGGACAAACTGCGGACTCTGGCCGACGAACTTCGCCAGTACCTGCTTACCTGTGTCAGTCAGAGCAGTGGTCATTTTGCCTCCGGTCTTGGCACCGTTGAACTTACCGTGGCGCTGCATTACATCTATGACACCCCCTTCGATAGGTTGATCTGGGATGTGGGTCACCAGGCCTACCCGCATAAAATTCTTACCGGCCGGGCCGAACAAATGTCGACCATCCGTAAAAAAGACGGATTACACCCTTTCCCATGGCCACCGGAAAGCGAGTTCGACACCTTCGCGGTGGGTCATTCGTCTACTTCAATCAGTGCCGCACTGGGCATGGCCATCGCCGCCGACAAAGAACAACAGGGCCGCAAGGTGGTCGCCGTTATCGGTGACGGCGCAATGACTGCCGGGATGGCCTTTGAGGCTATGAACCACGCCGGCGATATCAGCAAAGATTTAGTGGTGGTACTGAACGATAATGAAATGTCGATTTCAGAGAACGTCGGCGCATTAAACAGCCACCTGGCCCGCCTGTTAACCGGCAACCTGTTTAACAGTATTCGCGACGGGGGCAAGAAACTACTGAGTAATGTGCCCCCCATCAAAGAATTTGCCAGCCGCGCTGAAGAGCATATTAAAGGCATGGTAGTACCGGGCACCATTTTTGAAGAGTTGGGCTTTAATTACATTGGACCCATTGATGGCCATGACATCAACGGCGTGGTCGACACCTTGCGAAATATGCGTAAATTTAAGGGCCCGCAACTGCTGCATGTGGTTACCCGCAAAGGTAAAGGTTACCCCGAAGCTGAAAAGGACCCGATTAAATTCCATGCCGTGCCGAAGTTCAATCCGGCTGACCAGACCCTGCCAAAAGCCAAGGCTTCCAAGCCTACGTTTTCGGCTATCTTTGGTAACTGGTTGTGCGATATGGCTAAACAGGATCCCAAGCTGATGGCCATAACGCCGGCGATGCGTGAAGGCTCAGGCATGGTTGCCTTTTCCCAACAATTCCCCGAACAGTATTTCGATGTGGCTATTGCCGAACAGCATGCAGTCACCCTGGGTGCTGGCATGGCCAAAGACGGAATGAACGCGGTAGTGGCCATCTACTCAACGTTTTTACAGCGAGCTTATGACCAACTGATCCACGACGTCGCCTTACAGAATCTGCCGGTATTATTTGCCATCGACCGTGCGGGGATTGTTGGCGCGGACGGCCCAACTCACCAGGGAGCTTTCGATATTGCTTTCCTGCGCTGTATTCCAAATATGATTGTGATGACCCCGTCGGATGAAAACGAGTGTCGGCAGATGCTTTATACCGGTCATATGGCCAATGCCCCGGCAGCGGTGAGATACCCCCGCGGAGCCGGCAAAGGCATCACCCCGGAAGAAGTCATGACAGCCCTGCCACTGGGTAAAAGCCGAACACTGCGAACCGGTAAAAAGATCGCGCTGTTAAACTTTGGTACGTTACTGCCGTTTGCCGAAGCGGCAGCCGAAGAATTGGATGCCACGCTGGTAGACATGCGTTTTGTGAAACCTTTGGATACCGACGTGCTCAACACTCTGAAAGCCGATCACGATTGCTTCGTGACACTGGAAGACGGCTGCATCATGGGCGGTGCAGGTAGCGCGGTAAGCGAGTACGTAATGCAAAACCGGTTAAAAACCGATGTGCTGACCCTTGGTCTCCCAGACAGCTTTATTCTGCAGGGTACCCAGGAGGAAATGTACGTCGAACTTGGCCTTGATGGCGCCGGTATCATAGCCCGGGTAAACGACTATCTGGCCTGATTATCCTGGCCAATTTAACCTAACCGGCACCGTGCCTGCGGTGCCGAGACACCATATAGCTCCCCCCTTGCCCACTTTATAAGACAAAACCATCGTAATTACCTGCCTACGATAAGCCTGGACGCATTGAACTTAAAAAACAAACACGGCATGCAGGGAAATAAAAAGTGGCCGCGAAAATAGAAGCGTTACAAGCCGGTGAGCAGCAACACCGCATGGAGGCTGACACAGGCCATAACACCGGCCACTACGTCATCCAGCATAATGCCGAGACCACCGGCCAGGTACTTATCGATGGGTTTGATTGGCCACGGCTTCAAGATATCGAAGAAGCGGAACAACACAAAGCCCAACAGCACCGTAAGTGGCGATAGAGGTATCCATAGGAAGGTGAGTAAGATACCGGCCACCTCGTCCCAGACAATGGAACCGTGGTCGTGAACCTGCATATCATCAGCGGTTTTACCGCACAGATAAATTCCTACAACACTGGCTATCACCGCGGCAATCAGCAGTGCGTAGGGTGAAAGCCAGATAAACGGAATGAGCAATGGCAAAGCCGCCAGCGAGCCAAACGTACCAGGCATCAGGGGGATTAAACCACTGCCAAAACCCAGAGCCAGAAAGTGCACCGGATTTTTCATTGAGACCCGCTTGCGGAGCGTTTTATCCATTAAAACTCGTGCTCGTAGCCAGTGCTTTCATCGAGCACGTATTTTTCATCGTACAATCTGAGGTCAAGCTGACCAGCATAACCATTAACCTGACCAATACAGGTTGCTTTCACATTAGCGTTAGTCAGTGAAGTTTCAAGGTTACCACGCTGCTCTTCGTTCACGGTAAAGACCAACTCGTAATCATCGCCGGCTGCCAGCGCGTACCGATAGGCCTGCTGGGCTCCCACGGTTTCAAACAACGCCGATGACACGGGCAGTCTGTCAACGTGAACCGTAGCACCGCAGCCAGACATCTTAAGAATATGGCCTAAATCAGACACCAGACCGTCAGACACGTCGATACAGGCATTTGCTGTACGACGCAGGGATGTGCCTGCCATCACTCTGGGAGTAGGATAATAATGACGATTAATCAGGTAATCACGGTGCTCACCAACCGCTTCGATTTCCCCTTTTAGGATATCCAGACCAGCCCCCGCATCGCCGAGGTTGCCGGTCACGTAAATCCAGTCGCCGGGCTTGGCATTGCTGCGGCGTAGTTCAGTGTCTGGTGGCACAAATCCCTGGGCAGTAATGGTTAATGCCAGTGGTCCGGTGACCGTATCGCCACCAATCAGTTGCACTGAATAATACTCGGTTAGCTCGTACAAACCGCTAACGAATTCATCTATCCAGTTTTCATCATATGAGGGCAGCGACAGCGACAAACTAATCCACGCTGGCTCTGCTCCGGAGGATGCCAGGTCACTCAGGTTAACCGCTACCGCCTTATAAGCAACGGAGCGCGCGGGCGCATCAGAGAGAAAATGGACACCGCTGATCAGCGTGTCAGTGGTGACTGCAAGGTGTTGGTTATCGGGTACTTTGGTCACAGCACAGTCATCGCCAATCCCGAGGATCACGTCTTTTCTAACGTGACCACGTTGGGCAAAGTACTGTTTTATCAGATCAAACTCTTTCACAGTAATCCGGAAAGTTAAGAAATTTAAAAGAAGGGCATCCTGCCCTGGTTTCAACGGTAGCTGGCCTAGCCGCGTTCATGAGGACGCAGGGTTTTCACCGCTTTGTCCAGCGCACCATTCACAAACTTGTGGCTGTCTTCGGCGCCAAAAGATTTGGCCAGTTCGATGGCCTCGTTGATAATTACTTTGTATGGGACATCGATTTGTTCGGTTAGTTCATAAGTGGCTAACCGTAAAATCGCTTTTTCGATAGGATCCAGTTCTTCGGGCAAACGACCAAGATAGGGCTTAATGGTGCTGTCTAACTGAGACGCACTGCGCACTACCCCACGCAGCAAAGACTGAAAATAGTTCATATCCACTTTTTTCATGTCATTGCTTGTCGCCAGAGCGAGTTCAATCTGGTCGATCTGGTTCTGGGTCATTTGCCAGGAGTAAACGCCTTGCAGCGCTATTTCACGGGCCCGACGGCGAGGAGAAACTTTCACGTTAGTTTCCTTATGCCAGGTCGTCTAGGGCAGACATAACATTAACCATTTCAAGCGCGCCCAAGGCAGCTTCAGAGCCTTTGTTACCGGCTTTAGTACCAGAACGCTCAATGGCTTGTTCGATAGAGTCTGTGGTGATCACACCAAAAGACACGGGTAAACCGTATTCCAGTGACACCTGGGCCAGGCCCTTGTTGCACTCACCGGCAACAAAATCAAAGTGCGGTGTACCGCCACGGATCACTGCGCCTAAGGCAATGATAGCGTCGAACTTTTTCGATTCAGCTAATTTTTTCGCCGCGACCGGCAGCTCATAAGCGCCAGGTACACGAACCAGTGTGACATCTTCATCACTGACTTCACCATGACGCTCCAGCGTGTCCAGTGCGCCTTCTAACAAACTTTCTACTACAAAGCTGTTAAAACGTGAAACAACAATGGCAAATTTCTTACCTGTTGCGCGAATATTACCTTCGATAACCTGCATAGCCCAAATCCCGTATGAATCCCGTGTCAAAAACGGCGCGAAGTATACCACAACAGCGCCAAAACCCAATCGTTAGTCGTGAATATACTCAACAACTTCCAGGCCAAACCCGGAAAGCGCGTGATATTTAATGGGTTTACTTAATAAACGCATTTTTTGCACGCCCATGGCGGCCAGAATCTGACTTCCCACGCCTACTGTGCGCGATGAACCCTGCCAGTTTTTACCGACCGGCTGCTCACCACGATCTTCCGCGGCGAAGCGTTGTAACTGCGACTCAAGGTCTTCTTCTTTACCCAGCAAAACCAGCACACCACCTTCTTCAGCAATTTGCTCCATGGCATCAGGTAACGTCATCGAGCGGGAAATCCCGCGGGTGGAGCCCAGCAGATCGCTCAGGGTATTATGTAGATGAACCCGCACCAGGGTTGGCTCCTCAGCCTGAATATCACCTTTCTTCAGGGCAAAGTGCAGTTGGTTATCGATAACATCCTTAAATGTATGCAGTTCAAACTCACCGTATTGAGTGGGTAACTGACAACTGGATACCTTCTTAATTGTGGTTTCGTTAAGGTTGCGGTACTCAATTAAATCAGCAATAGTACCGATTTTAATATCATGCTCGGCGGCGAACGCCTCAAGCTGCGGGCGGCGAGCCATGCTGCCATCGTCGTTTAGTACCTCTACAATCACCGCTGCCGGTTCACAACCCGCCAGTCTGGCCAGATCCACACCGGCTTCGGTGTGTCCTGCGCGATTTAAGACGCCGCCTTCTTTCGCTATCAACGGAAAGATATGCCCCGGTTGCACTATGTCTTTGGCCTGAGCATCTTTGGCTACTGCAGCCAGAATCGTTGTAGCCCGATCCGCTGCAGAAATGCCGGTAGTAACGCCTTCCGCAGCCTCAATAGAAACCGTAAAGTTTGTTGAAAACTGGGCTTTGTTAAGGTCGACCATCAACGGCAGGTTTAAACGCTGACAGCGTTCTGCAGTCATAGGTAAACACACCAGTCCACGGGCATGTTTTACCATAAAGTTAATGGCTTCGGGGGTGACATGCTCGGCAGCCATGATGATATCGCCTTCGTTTTCGCGATCTTCGTCATCCATCAGGATGACCATCTTGCCTTGCTTGATGTCTTCGATTATTTCAGCGGTGCTATTAAGTGCCATAAATATTAAGTCTTGTAGGGTTATTTTTTTAGATAGCCGTGTTCGGCGAGAAATTCCAGACTGATGTCATTTTTTTTGCTGGCGGCTTTGTCGCCCAGCATCAGTCGCTCCAGATAGCGGGCGATAACGTCCACTTCCAAATTCACTCTGGTACCGGTTTTATAAGTGCCCAGCACCGTCTCCTGCAGCGTATGGGGAATGATCCATAGCATAAACTCGCTGCCGTTCACTTTGTTTACGGTAAGGCTTACGCCATCAACCGTGATACTGCCCTTATGGGCAATATATTTGGCCAGATCGTCCGGCGCGTCGATCCAGATTTCCACGTAATCGCTGTGTTGAATTATGCGGGACACCTCACCCACACCGTCAACGTGGCCGGAGACAATATGCCCGCCGAAGCGCGAGCTTACCTGCATGGCTTTTTCCAGATTCACCTGGGTGCCCGGTTTATACTGGGCAAAGCCGGTCAGACGGATAGTCTCGGCAGAAACGTCCGCACTGTAATGATGCGGGCTGTAATCAACAACGGTAAGACAAACGCCATTGGTAGCAATGCTGTCTCCCAATGCCACATCGGACATATCCAGCTTGCCTACGCCAACTTTAAGACGAATGGATTCTCCCTGGTCGACCATGGATTCGATGGTTCCGAGCGCTTCAATAATTCCAGTGAACATAATGTCTTCTCGTGTGCTTTATTATGACTTGTCGACGGCTAATTGATAGGTCAACCGGATGTCTTCTGCTATATGTCTGATGTCGGTTAATTTCAAGTCCGGCGCCTCACTTACCCGGGCATAATCCGGTAGAGTGAGCATCGATACGCCTTTGTCGCCAAGCAGCTTCGGCGCCTGATAAACAATCAGCTCATCCACCAGACCATTGGCCATAAAGGCCCCGGCCAGGCCAGAGCCAGATTCCACCAGCACTTCGTTAATGCCGCGCTCAGCCAGTTCAGCGAGCAGAAGATGTAAATCAATTTTTCCTGCTGCGGATAACGGTAACTGACATTGCTCAACGTCCTGACTAAAGCCCGCCCGAAAATGCTGGTTCACCAGCAGCACCGGGTGTCCATCGTTAAACATCAGCCAGTTTGGCGTAAGCCTTTCCTGCGAATCAATCACCACCCGCAGCGGTTGACGTACCGCGGAAACCGGATAATTGTTGAGTTCGGCCTGCTCCGGCCGCACCAGCATACTCGGATTATCGGCAATCACCGTACCACTGCCGGTAATAATCGCGCAGCTTTGCGCCCGCAGTCGCTGTACATCTCGTCGCGACGCCGGCCCGGTGATCCACTTGCTCGCGCCGTTAGCCAGCGCTATTTTACCATCCAGGCTGACACCTAATTTAACTCTTACCCAGGGCAAGCCCTGTTGCATCCGCTTAATAAAACCCGGATTGAGTGCCCTGGCCTGCTCAGTACAAACATCCTGGGTCACTTCAATACCGGCAGCTTTAATTCGCTCAATGCCACTGCCGCTTACCTGCGGGTTAGGATCGGTCATCCCCACTACCACCCTTGCCACCCCGGCTTTTATCAGCGCATCAGCACACGGCGGTGTTCGACCAGTATGACTACAGGGTTCAAGGGTGACATAGGCAGTAGCGTCACGGGCATTGTCACCTGCGGCAACCAGCGCATGCACTTCGGCATGAGGCGTACCGGCCTGAATGTGATAACCCTGGCCAATACAGATTTCATCTTTAACGATAACGCAGCCAACACGAGGATTGGGAGAGGTGGTATAGCGCCCTTTCGCTGCCAGTTGAATGGCTTTTGCCATCCAGTATTCATCGATGGCAGGGCTGGGATTGAGGCGTTGCATGGGATTTAATCCCCCAGTCTGGCTATCTCTTCACCAAACTCTTTAATATCTTCAAAAGAACGATACACCGAGGCAAAACGAACGTAAGCCACTTTGTCCAGCTCCTTTAAGGCATCCATAATGAGATTGCCCAATAATTCGCTTTCGACTTCCCGCTCGCCGGTTGCCCGCAATGTTGATTTGAGTTGCAGCACACACTGCTCGATTTTTTCAGTGCTTACCGGGCGCTTTTCCAGTGCCCGTTGTAAACCTGCGCGCAGTTTGTCTTCGTTGAAAGGCTCCCGGGTACCGTCGCGTTTAATTACTCGCGGCATAACCAGCTCGGCGCTTTCAAAGGTGGTAAAGCGTTCATGGCATTCAGCGCATTCCCGGCGCCGGCGCACCTGATGTCCTTCAGCGACTAACCTGGAATCAATAACCTTGGTTTCTTCGGCAGAACAAAAGGGACAATGCATAAACGCTCCTGCTTAGTAACCGGCTCAGCCAGTAACTACTGAGCCGTTATTTCCTGGATTAGGCGTATACCGGGAAGCGTGAGCACAGCTCAACCACTTCTTGCTGAACGCGTTCAACCACGCTCTCGTCGCCCATATTATCCAGAACGTCACAAATCCAGCTGGCTACCTGTTTGGCTTCGTTTTCGCCAAAACCACGACGGGTAATCGCTGGTGTACCGATACGCAGACCACTGGTCACAAACGGTGAACGTGGATCATTCGGTACAGAGTTCTTATTAACGGTAATGTTAGCACGGCCAAGGGCTGCATCGGCATCTTTACCGGTAATATCTTTATCAATCAGGTCTAACAGGAACAGGTGGTTGTCGGTACCGTTAGAAACGATCTTATAACCGCGCTCCTGCATCACGCTTACCATCGCTTTAGCATTGGTAACAACCTGCTGTTGATAAGCTTTAAAGTCTGGTTGCAGCGCTTCTTTAAACGCAACAGCTTTTGCAGCAATAACGTGGCACAGCGGGCCGCCCTGGTTACCCGGGAATACTGAGCTGTTAAGCTTTTTATAAATGGTTTCATCACCACAGGCAGACAGGATCAGACCACCGCGCGGACCCGCCAAGGTTTTATGCGTTGTGGTAGTAACTACGTGTGCATGTGGCAGTGGGTTAGGATATACCCCTGCAGCAACCAGACCAGCCACGTGAGCCATGTCCACCAGCAGGAAGGCACCTACTTTATCGGCAATGGCGCGGAAACGTTGCCAGTCAACAATGCCAGAGTAAGCAGAAAAACCGCCAATGATCATTTTTGGCTTATGCTCTTCAGCCAGCGCTTCAACCTGGTCGTAGTCAATTTCGCCGGTTTCTTCGTTTAAACCGTACTGCACTGCATTGTAGGTTTTACCAGAGAAGTTAACGCTGGCGCCGTGGGTCAGGTGACCGCCTTCAGACAGGCTCATTCCCAGTACGGTATCACCGGCGTTAAGCAACGCCATAAATACGGCAGAGTTTGCCTGCGAGCCAGAGTGTGGCTGAACGTTAGCGTATTCAGCACCAAACAGTTGCTTGGCACGCTCAATGGCTAGGTCTTCAACGATATCTACGTGCTCACAGCCACCGTAGTAACGCTTACCAGGATAACCTTCAGCGTATTTATTGGTTAACTGCGACCCCTGGGCCTCCATAACTCGAGGGCTGCAATAGTTTTCAGAGGCAATTAGCTCAATGTGGTGTTCCTGGCGTTGATTCTCTTTATCAATCGCTGCGGCTAATTCCGGATCAAAATCGGCAATGTTCATTTGGCGCGGTAACATGAAGGCTCCTTACTGCGTTTTGGGGTCGCGTAAAATCAGAGTGGCATATTCTAGTCATTTTACGTGCTATGTATACTGCTTTGTGGCTGATTTATGACAAATCCGAACAGTAAAAGCACAAAGTGGCTGTCAACGGCGGGTTACACTATGCGGGCGCGGCTTGCTCAGACGCCCTGGCCCGCCATGCAAAGAAAGTATGACAGGCCATTTTATCGCAAGCGTCAGCCGTTCTTTTCCAGCTGTTTTACACGGTCAAAAAGTTGTTCTAACTGGCGGTTACGCACTGCATTTTTGCGCCATTCGCGATTGGTCATTGCCGGTTGACCAGATGAATAGACACCCGGCTCTTTAATGTCGCTGATAACCATGGTGTAACCAGTGATTTGCACCTTGTCGCAGATAGTCAGGTGACCACCTATGCCGCAACCACCCGCAATAATGACATATTTACCAATGGTCGCACTGCCGGCAATGCCGGTCGCACCACAAATACAGCTGTGATCGCCAATAATACAGTTATGGCCGATTTGTACCTGATTATCGATGATTACATTCTTACCGATAATAGTATCGTCCAGAGCTCCCCGGTCGATAGTACTTGAAGCGCCAATCTGGCTGTCATCGCCAATGACGACCGAGCCCGTTTGCGGAATAGGTAACCAGGTCCCGGCATCGTTGGCATAGCCAAAGCCGTCGGCGCCAATCACTGTCTGGCTATGAATACGGACCCGCTGACCGATACGAGCACCGTGGTACACGGTAACATTAGGATGAATGACCGAACCGTTGCCAATGTGCGAGCCACGGCTAATCACCGTGTGGGCGCCAATCACCACATTATCGCCCAGCACTACGTCATCTTCGATAACACAATAAGGACCAAGGGCTACGTTGTCGCCCAGTTTGGCCGAGTCGGCCACAACGGCTGTTTTATGCTGGCCTACCGCCACACCAGGTGTGGTGTCAAAGATTTGCGCAATGCGCGCAAAGGCAGCATGGGGATTGTTATGCAATAACCCGGGCAGCGGACAGTTTTCCGCTTCGTTGGGATGCAAAATAACGGCACCAGCCTCAGTCGACTGCAGTTGAGAACGATACTTACCGTTAGTTAAAAATGAAATTTGGGAAGATGTTGCACTGCTCAGAGTGCTGACGCCACAGAGCATAACTGAGCCGTCGCCATGGACATCGCCACCAACCTGCTCAGCAAGTTGAGCCAAAGACAGCGTTTGAGGTTGTGCTGGCATGAAAAATCCTTAGTTAATTCTAGGCATACCCGACAGACGATGAATTGCGACAATCAAGCCTGCCGGACATTAAACCTGTTTTCGATTGAGGTAGTTTACAAAAAAAAACACCGGTTGGCTCACACATGATTTAAAAAATACCACTTTGTACTAACCTATAAGCCGCAGACGCCTACCAAGTGGCTGCGTCTTTGATTACAATAGCGACTTTCTAAAAAGCCAGGACCAAGCATGTCACAATACGTATATACCATGCACCGGGTGGGCAAGATTGTGCCACCCAATCGTCAGATTCTAAAAGACATTTCACTGAGTTTTTTCCCCGGCGCAAAAATTGGCGTACTGGGCTTAAACGGCGCCGGTAAATCCACGCTGCTGCGCATTATGGCCGGTGTTGATACCGAGATTGAAGGTGAAGCCCGTGCCCAGCCCGGCATCAATATTGGTTACCTGCCCCAGGAACCCCAACTGGACGAAACCAAAGATGTGCGCGGCAATATCGAAGAAGCCGTGGCAGATGTTGCTCATGCGCTGAAACGCCTCGACGAGGTTTATGCCGCTTATGCCGACCCGGACGCCGACTTTGATGCCCTCGCTAAAGAACAGGGCGAGCTGGAAGCCATTATTCAGACCAAAGACGGGCATAATCTTGAAAACGCGCTGGAACGCGCCGCCGATGCACTGCGTCTGCCGCCGTGGGATGCTGACGTCAGCAAGCTATCTGGTGGTGAGCGCCGCCGCGTTGCACTGTGTCGCCTGCTGCTGGAAAAGCCCGACATGCTGCTGCTCGATGAACCGACTAACCACCTGGATGCCGAATCCGTGGCCTGGTTAGAACGCTTCCTGCACGACTATGAAGGCACTGTAGTGGCCATTACCCACGATCGCTATTTCCTTGACAATGTAGCAGGCTGGATCCTGGAGCTCGACCGTGGACACGGTATTCCATGGGAAGGTAACTACTCCAGCTGGCTGGAGCAAAAAGAAGCCCGTCTGGAGCAGGAAGAGCGCACTGAAAACGCGCGTCAGAAGTCTATCAAACAAGAACTTGAGTGGGTACGCACTAACCCCAAAGGCCGTCAGGCAAAAAGCAAGGCGCGTATGTCACGGTTTGAAGAGCTATCGAGCGGTGATTACCAGAAACGTAACGAAACCAACGAGTTGTTCATTCCACCGGGTGAGCGCTTGGGTGACAAAGTTATCGAAGTTGAGCACCTGAAGAAGTCTTATGGTGATCGCGTACTTATCGACGACATGACGTTTACCGTACCTAAGGGTGCTATCGTTGGCATTATCGGCCCTAACGGCGCCGGTAAATCAACCCTGTTCAGAATGCTTACCGACAAGGAACAACCTGACTCGGGTTCAGTAACCATTGGTGATACAGTAAAAATTGCCAGTGTTGAGCAGTTCCGTGACCACATGGATGGTAACAACACTGTGTGGCAGGAGTTATCTGACGGCCAGGACATCGTGCGCATTGGCAATTTTGAACTGAACAGCCGCGCTTATTGCAGCCGCTTTAACTTCAAAGGCACCGACCAGCAAAAATTCATCAAGGATTTATCCGGTGGTGAACGTAACCGGGTGCACCTGGCTAAGCTGTTAAAAGCTGGCGGCAACGTACTGCTGCTCGATGAACCGACCAACGATCTGGACGTAGAAACCCTGCGTGCACTGGAAAACGCTCTGCTTGAGTTCCCGGGCTGCGCCATGGTTATCTCGCACGATCGTTGGTTCCTTGACCGTGTTGCTACGCATATTCTTGATTACCGGGACGAAGGCAAAATTAACTTCTATGAAGGTAACTACAACGACTATGAAAGCTGGTTAAAAGCTAACTTTGGGCAGGACGTGGTTGAACCACACCGACTGAAATACAAGCGAATCAGTAAGTAAATCAGTCAAACCTCCGGCTATGCACTACACTAAAACAAGGGTGTATAGCCAGTGTGTCAGTAGAGGAATCAGTTCTCCCATGCAACAAGAAAAACGCCATTTTCAACGGGTTGGCATTCATTTGTCAGGGCAGCTTGTTACCGCACAAGGTGATGCTTTTGAGGTAGAAGTGGTGGATGTATCGTTGCAGGGGCTGCGGATAGCCCGACTGCCAGCAGGAGTGAATCTGCCTGCCAGTGATAAGGTCGGGCTAAACTTTAAAGCGAATGAAGACAGTCCGCCCATATCCCTTAGCGGCGAAATAATCCGCCTGGAGCATGCGCCGGACAACAGAGAGTCAAGCGAAGCCGGACTCCGCATTATGCATATTTCAGTAGACGATCTAGGACTATTGCGGCGCTTGTTGCTGTTGAACAGCGGTCAGGACGATCTTGACGCCACTGAGCTTGAAACCCTGGTCGACAAGATCACCGCGTCACTGCCTTCAGACTAAGCGTCGAGCGCCTCCAGCGCATCACTCAGTTTGGTTACCGGGATAACAGTTAAGCCCGCGATTTTATTTTTCGGCGCGTTAGCCTTGGGCACAATAGCCCGCTTAAAGCCGTGTTTAACCGCCTCACTCAACCGTTCACTGCCGTTGGGTACCGGGCGAATTTCGCCAGCCAGCCCGACTTCCCCAAAGACTATCAGTTCCCGGGGTAAAGCGCGGTTACGGAAACTGGATATCATGGCCACTAGTAACGCCAGATCGGCGGCTGTTTCACTGACCTTCACTCCACCCACCACGTTAACAAACACATCCTGATCGTTCATCTGCACATTGCCGTGGCGATGCATTACCGCTAACAACATGGCTAACCGGTTTTGCTCAAGGCCCACAGTCACGCGGCGTGGATTATTGAGCTGCGAATAATCAACCAGAGCTTGAATTTCAACCAGCAGTGGCCGGGTGCCTTCCCAGATGACCATCACTACTGAGCCGGGGGCCTGACTGTCGCTGCGACTAAGAAATATTGCTGAGGGGTTACCGACTTCTTTTACCCCTTTGTCTGTCATGCCAAACACGCCCAGTTCATTAACCGCCCCAAAGCGGTTTTTATGACTGCGCAGCGTTCTGAACCTGCCGTCACTCTCTCCTTCGAGCATCATCGAACAATCAATACAATGCTCAAGGACCTTGGGCCCCGCCAGACTGCCGTCTTTGGTGACATGGCCAACAATAAACATAAATATGATTTTTTTAAGTTAGATTACATGTACACCAAAATTTTTGATTTTTTGGTATACCATCAAATTGTGAATTATCAAAAAGGATTACAAATGGCTAAGAAAAAAAACAAGCGGATTGTTTCAACTCTGGGCAAAAAACAAAGTTCGACGGTTGTTAATATGATAGTTGGTGATGGAAGGGGCTTGTCTACCTATGAGCCATATATCTCAACGCCGAACTTCACACTGTTTTTCGAGCACACTTCCAAGGAATTTGATAGTTCTTCACTTCCAAGGCCTCATTTATTTGCATCGAAGAATGCGTTTTCACTGGTTTCTGATGGCCGTAAGCTAATTGGCGAAGGATTCGTAAAACAAATAGCACAATTATTTATCAATTACCTTAATTCGGAGAGCATTGGGCAACACCCATGTACAAATTTGGCCAGAGGTGCAAAATTCTTTGTTCAATTTATCGCCGAGAAGTATCCAACATGTCAACGTATTGAAGATTTGGAATTTCATATGCTACATGAAGCCGTAAAGTTCCAAACTCACGCCAAGGCGAATAAGGTAAAATATTTTTTAACCAGAGTAATATCAAGACACCCTTATACAAAGACGCTCGGAGGCTTAGCATCTGATATACCTGTTCCACCACAACAAATACCGAATATTGAAGTGCAAGACTTTGATTCACTAACAGACGAAAAAAGTTACAGCGACAAAGAAATGTGTCAGATACTGACTTATTGCATGTACGAAATTGAAAGAATGAAGTCGCATTTTGGTGCAATCAACGCAGTATCTAAAGATAGTCTTGGCGACAATTTTATCGGATTTGAAGATGGCGGTATTGGCGAGAAAAGCGTCACATCAAAGGTTAACCAACTTTTTAAGGATGGAAACTACGAATCAATTTATCAAAATATGCTCTATTCCGTGCAATGTCAACGTGCTGGCAATGTAGTAGAAAACCCGCCTTTCGCATCAAGGATTGCAGCTTTTGTCGGAAAAAATAAAAACAAAGAAGGAGTAAATTTAAGCCAGCAGTACGACACTTTTAAAACTTATGCTGGTCAACATTACGGACCACTGGGTGGATACACAAATTGGCTTTCTCATTTTAAATTGATGGACAAACAGCCAATTTATCTAGTTGCACTGTATGCGATGATTTTAACAGGTAAAAACGGAGAGTCTATATGTTCACTCAAACGAAATTATGGCTGTGTGCCATGGTATGAACATTATGATAAGCACCTCGGTGTAACGAGTGAGACGCATCGCTCTCAAAAGGTAGTAAGACTTACCGGCAAAAAGCTAAAAGGAAAAGTAGTAAAAGACATCAGCATCCGCGTGCCGTTGAAATCAACACTCTTTACGTATTTAAAATTGCTTGACGACATACTTAACAATCCTGCCAGGGAACTATTCTTTGACGGCATAAAATGCTCGAAAATGACTCAGCATTTGAGGATATTCTTCCTGAAAGCCTACCCTGTGTTTTCGGATAGCGGCAAGGCAATCAATAGTTTAGAAACTCGTAAACTCCGAAAAACATTCGTAGGGAATCTGCTGATGAAAACGATTGGTGAGGTCAGCGATAATGAGTCGATCGTTTCGATAATGCAGCAGGCACTCAACCACAACAGCTTTGATACCACATTCCACAGTTATATTATGAAAACTGGCTCAGCCAGTCATGTTATCGATACATCCTTGGTTGCGCTCACCAACGACATGCTCAATAAAGCGCTCCATTTCCAGGGGCGTATCTGCGAAGATAGCGAGCAAAATAGATCGAGCAAATCGGTGTACCTTTGTGATTGTACCGATGATACCAAACCGACACATGATATCCCGGTCGCTGAACGTTGCAAAAAATACGACTTGTGTTTGGGTTGTAAGCGCTCCGAAGTCTACTCTCACCACATAAAGAACATTTGGTATCGCACCATGCAATACGATGCCATAGCTGCTGAAAACCCTTTATTCTTCTCCGGGTTACTGGCCGACAGACGTCAGATTGCCCACGATACTATCAACCGTTTTCGCTCTGAGCATCCCGATGGTGACTGGATTGCAGATACCGCTTTCGAGGAAGCCGCAATCGCATTCAATAGTGGAGACATTTTAGTCCCCCCCGTGGCGCAATTTTAATTGGAAATAGCTATGCAAATTAAGACTCAAGTAATGGATTTTCAGGACTCAAAATTTGAGCTGGGTCGGAAGCAATGGACGATATTAGAGGATATCGAACGGCGTTACAAAACCGCAGATGTATCGTGTTTTCTTCACAATACCAGTATTTTCGATAACGAGTGGTGTTTTAAAGATCGATACACCATAAAGTTTAACGAATATCTGCCTACCCCAGAGCAAAAACCACTTCGATTGCTGTTACAGGTGGCAACCTATGAAATGATCCATACGTTACATTTATCAGCTTCGACCGCTTACGGTTATCTGCTCAACTTCTTGGGTGAGTATATACCTATGTTGATTGAGCGAGGCATATTGCTGGCGCATCACAACGCGCCATTTGCATCGTTTTCTTCTATTGAAGATCACGAAATAACTCATACGGTTCAGCTAGCATTGGCAAAGCGCAAGATAATCCCCATAGGCGCACTGACTTTTATCGGTAAACTTTCAGCTCTTCCTCAACAAGAATTTAAAACGCTCATTGGCAAACTACCCACTCCGTGGCATGGGGACGGTGTTAGCATCCTAAAATGGTGTGAACAACAAAGGAACATTGCCGGTATCGAGACGGAAAGAAAATTTCATCCGCCACTGCCTTTTGAGACGGTATCCACTATAGTCAAACATAGCCTCCCAATCATTGGGTCGCATGACGCTCTTGAAGGCTTTACTGCTGCTATCCGCAAGGCACGTGATACTAATAAATCGATAGATCCTTCAAAAGCTCTGGCCTCTGCGAAAGAATGTGCACCAGTAAGAGATTACGTTCTGACGCAACGTGACGTTTTTGACCAAATCATTCCAATAAAAATTAATACCAGAGAGACACGCAAAAACGGACGGGGGTATCCACAATTATACCTTGACGTTTCTTGGACAAATCATACTCTGCGCCTTGCACAATCGGCCTGCGCTTGGATTATTTTATTGACGACAGGGTTACGCAATGTAGACATGCGTAACCTGCGCGTTGGTTGCTGCCAACCCTCGAAAAAACATAAAGATATTTATTGGTTTGTGTCAGATGTAAAAAAAACGAAAAATCGTATTGTACTACCCGTAGGTAAAACGACTTACCAAGCTGTAAAACTGCTAGAACGATTACGTTATAATGATAACCCCTTCCTCCTGACAGAACTGAAAAAACCAAACACTTTCAAGCTCCCCGTCTCCAAGCGTAAACTTACCAAGGACGAACTCGGAAAAATGAGAGAGAGTACTTCCTTAAACAAACTTCTTAAATTTTTGCCTGATTACTATGACTTTGAGTTGAATACCATTCTAGATGAGGAAGCTACAGCACACTGCGTCCGCGCCACGCTAGCAGGCTATATTGCAGAGCATTCTCATGTTGCTATTTTACTGCTTAAACGCATGTTTGGACACACAAATGCCTTGATGCCAGATGAATATATACGCAGAAATCCATTGGTGATAAAGAAGCGCGAAGAAATGCTGAAAAAGACACATGGGGCGATGGCAAGGGATTTGGCGAAGGCAATTGTGAACCGCGAAGTGGGTGGAAGCTACGGCACGACATTGGAAAAAGGTGCAGAAGCACTTAAAGACGATATCAACGAAGAATTTAAACTTAAAAATGAAAATTTAACAGAAATGGATCTTCTGCAAACAATGGAAGAGCGATTGACCAATGTGTTGCTTGATGATATCGAAGGTGGTGAAACGTACGCACTAATCACACCGCTTAGCGTAGTATGTATGCGTCCAACCAATGACGGCACTGATAGTCCATGCGCTGCCCATCTTAACCATGCAAAACGACAAGATTCTAAAATATCAAAAGCTATTACCGATGCGCTGATGACACTGCCCAACCCTTCGCAATGTGTCGGGATAAGCTGTCCCACAGCGCTTCTAGTTAAAAAGTGGTCTCGAAAACTATTGGAAACTTTTGATTTCTATGTCAATTACCGAGCAGGCATTAATGCGGATTTCAATGTAGAAGAAGAAGCAAAAACTTTCGTAAAAATGTACGCAGAACCGCTCAAAAAAATCTATTCAGAAGAGCGCAATGAAGGTTACTTTGATGTCCAAACGAACTAAGAAAGTATACGATAAACGTAGTCACGACGAGCGTATTCACGACCTGTATATTGCGTTTGAAACACTCAGTACAGAAGCGATTGCAGCAAACAAAAAAAATATTGCTTCAGCGGCAAACGTATTAGCAAAGGCTAACGTTAACAAAACATATTTTTATGCAAGTGGCGGAAAAATAAAAGATTCCTCAATTCAAGCAAAGTATGACAAGGTTAATGCTACGATTAAGAAGTTCCAACATGAATTTGATGACCACATAAAATCAAACAGCGCATTGGCAAAGGCACAAGCAATAGCAAGTAAAGAAATCGAACGTTCAAGCAAGCTCGAAGGTTTATTACAACAAAGCCGAGAAATGATTGCAGAACTTCAAAGCCGAATTAAGAGCTTAAATGATAAGCATAATAATCTGGAAATGAACCTGCTTGATGCCACCTATAGCAAGACGCTCCTCAAACAAGCGGCTAGCGGCAATGTTGTCAGTATTGCTTCTGCTAAAGTGGTATCACCGGATTTACATTTGGCAGTTAATGGAAACTATACGTTTGATGATATCGCATTACGAGAGCAGGCTTGGGAACTTTGTGAGAGAGAGCTTGAGGCAGTACTTCAGCGTCCATTACCAATGCGTATTTATGTCCTTGTCGGTCCCCCGTGCGCAGGCAAAACCACATGGCGTAGCGAACAATTATTCCAAGCTAGCGACAGGCATCCCGTGATTATTGATGCCACAAACCTAACCCAAAGCGATAGATTGAAGTGGATGCTAATTATTCAGCAGTACGTGCGTACTGCCGATATAAAAACTCGCGTGGTTGTATTTCATACGCGAGAAGAAGTATTGATTTCACGCAACAACCAGCGTGAACTATCCAAGAAAATGGATGAAAGAATTATCTTGGATAAAGCGAAAAAAATGACCTGGCCAGACATGAAAACGGAAAAGTTTGATGAAATGGAGGTGATTAGATATGCAGGGAAGTAATACACAGCAAAATCTCGCAAAGAAATTTGAACAAGGTTACATAAGTAAGCAGGAGCTTGGACAGTTAAGGCGCTTAGCCCTTGAGTCGATATTGAACGAGTTTGAAATCACTCCCAACAGCGCAGTAAAGGTATTGAACACCAAGCGAACAAAGATTGATTTGAAGAAGTTATCGACTCTAATTGGCTATGATATAAGGCCAGTCAATATCCGACAGTCGTTTAAAGATATGATTATATCCGCTGAAATAGCGTTGAAGACCGCAAGTATTATCACGACAGAAAAGGATACTAATGAGAAACGACGAGAAACCGCACAGAACTTTATCGCGTTTATCAAAACCAGGTTAGACGAACCAACTTACGAATGGCCAACCAACCTAAAAGGCAACCTCTATCGTAAAGCGATTTGGGCATATTTCCTTGACACTCCGTTAGAGGAAGTTGAGTACACCTCACCACTGCTCACAAAGAATACTCAAATTGCAAAAATGTTGGCTGATATTGACGTTAAAATTGCTAACAACGAAGTTAAAAAAATCTCCTTTTCATCGGATTCAGCGCTGGATGAAATGAGTGAGACCATGAAGTCTCGCGCCATTTCAAAGCTTCGACAACAACTGAAAGAAATGCAAGAAAAGGTTACCGAAGAGCGCGAAGCGAGATTGAAAGTCGAAAAGGAACTAGAACAGTTCAAACAAGCGAAAAAGCGACTCCTTGGCAGCACAACCTGTGCTTTAAAAGCTGGCAGTATTTACTGATGGATATCGCCACCGGAACTGTCAAAAAGATCATTTATTCATCTCGCGAAACCCAGGTGATTACGCTAGCGACCAAGCAGGGCAACCTCAAAGTCTTGCTGCCCACGGAAGACATGCACGTTGAGCCAAGGGATCATATACGAGTGAAAGGCAATCTTATTGAAACGAAGTATGGAGAGCAGTTCCTTGCAAAAGAAGTAGATTACACGCCCGTATCCCATCTAATGATTACCGATTTTATTGGTGCGTGTGTTGGCGTTGGAAAAGCAACCTCACAGCGTCTCATAGAAGCCTTTCCCGGTAATCTAATTCATCTCATCGAAGCTAATGAAATCGAAGTACTGAGTAAAGTCCCTATGATTTCAAGAGCATTAGCAAGCACCATCTGCAACCAATGGCGTGAACAAGGCGGCAAGGTTGAATTAATACAGTTTATGGACACGGTCTTGAGTAATGTTAATGCAAAGAACAGGCAAGCACTTCGTTCTGCGGCGAGAAAAGCATTCACTGTTTACCAGGATGATACAGTAGCTAAACTTCAAGAAGACCCTTACCGCATTTGGGCCTTCACAAGCTTTACTTCGGCTGACTGTTTGGCCAAGGCTTTGAACCTTAAACAAAGCGACCCTCGCCGATTAATTTGTGCAGTAGAAGAAATTTTATATCGTCAACTAAAAATTGGCAGTACGTGGATTTCATTGGAAGGATGCAAAAGGCAACTGATAACCTTGTTAGGAAATGAAGAGGCTGCGGAGAAAGCTCTGAAACAGGCACTACGTAACGATAGAGAGAGAGTGATCTTTACTCAATCTAGTTCTACAACATCACTCGCGTTGTCAGGCTCAGCGATTATGGAGAATTATGTTGCAGAACAATTAAGAAGCCGTCTCAATAATAAAATCATGGAAATTCAAGTATCAAATGAAGAGCTTAAAAACTACAGGTTTCAGAACGGATTTGGGTTAAGTGATGAGCAAACCGAAGCCGTTAAACTCATCCTCAACAACTCCGTATCGTTGGTCAGCGGTGGCGGTGGAACAGGCAAGACATCGGTATTATATTGTGCTAACGATATGATAAAGCAAAGTGGAAGCGATGTATTGCAAATCGCACTCTCAGGCAAAGCAAGTCAGCGTTTAATCCAACAAACAGAAGATGATGCATTCACCATCGCGGCACTGTTAAATAGAGTTGAAATAGAACCAAATTTCCTCGACAACTATCGAATGCCAGTGGTTCATATTGACGAAGCTTCGATGGTTGATTTGCAATCAATGTATCGCATACTGAGTGTGTTTGAGGATAGACCGCTAAGGCTTGTTTTTATTGGCGATTGGGCGCAATTAGCGCCAGTCGGCATAGGGCTTATATTTCATAAGCTAATTAAATCTAACGTAGTTCCACGCATCGAATTAACTATGAATTTTAGGAGTAACCAGGGCGTCCAAATAGTGGCTGATGCTATAAAGCGAGGGTCGGAATTTGCCCCTAGTAACGATGTTGAAATCATTTCGTACGAGGAAAAGTCGGAGTTAATGGCGATAGTTGAAAGGCAATACTATCTCAACACGTTTAACGGTGCTGACGCACACATTATAGCGGCACGTAAATCCACAGTAACTGAAGTGAATGTAAAAATACATCGAGCACTTGCTGGAAGTCGAAAGGTTATTAAGGTTGCTCCACAGTTCAGAGAAGGCGATTTAGTGATATACAAGAAGAATGATGCGGACCTAGGCTTAGTGAATGGTTCAACAGGCTGTATAACTGGCCAAACGCATGCAGCCTTGATTATTGACTTTAAAGAGGGTCGAAAACTGCTTGAGTTGGACAAGATCCAGAATAGTTTCTCCGGTGATTACATATTACAACATGCGTATGCGCTGACATGTCACTCCAGTCAAGGTTCCGAGTTTGATACAGCAATTGTGGTTGTGGAAGACTTTGAGATGGTTGAGCGCAGTTGGCTCTATACTGCCGTCACGAGAGCCAAGAAGAAAGTAGTATTGGTCGCAAAAGACAGAGCTATTAATAATGCTTTAAGCCGCGGATTTGGATTTAAAAAAATACATGTGGGGTTTGAAATATGATGCTCGAATTAGAATACAGAGGAGGTGTCAGAGACTTTCCCTTTCCTTATGATATAAAAACCAATGAGCCAAACCTTCACATCATTGACTATGTAATTTGCCGGCAAAAATATCCCACGCTGATACATCCTGACATTCGAAAGTCTAGCACTAAGACGATAAGAGATAGTATTTCTCGTATCGTATACTTCATTAACAGACTAGCAGAGCAGGAGTATGTCGATCCAGAAACTAATAAACGCAAAGTTGGTGTGCATTATCTTCAAGCGACGTTTGAAGGTAATATGAATCCGATTATTCATGCCCTACGAACAGGTAACGGAGATCCCGAGAGTGCATGGAAAGAAGCATCGATTGAGTTGTATGTTAAGGCCTGGCGCTCGTTCTATCGTTTTCTTAGTATGACGCACGTTGAACACGTGATGTATATGCCCGATACAATCGTTTATGAAAGAAAACGCGATATTGATAATAATTTCTTCTCTCATACCGCTGTATCACACGCTCATAAGGGTGAAATTGAAACTGCAATTGATTTAAACAATAAAGAATTTTCAGATGACTACTGCGATAGTGTGTTATCAATGGAAGACTTTTGGGCGCTTTATGCCTTTTTGTATGAAGATGATCCTGTATACTCTGCAATGTTATTCGCGCAAACGACAACGCTATTACGAGCATCTGCGTTGATCAGTGACTTTACTTTTATTCCAACCTCTCTAAACAGCAACTTCCTAACATATCCTCAAGTGGAAAGAAGCGAAAAGCTTTATAAGCAACCGATTTACTACGTGAAGAAAGGTGGCAAAAAAGACAAAACTTTTCTTTCAAGGGAGGTGCATGCGATATTGCACCATGAGTACATCGCACCGGTTGTCGAAGAGGGATCTAGCGCTTCGACAATTTCCTATTCGTTGCGCTTAAAAAAATACAAGGAAAAGTGCCTCAAGAACAAAAAGTGGGGCGCTCACAAAGACCCAAACGCGAAACCCCCATGGATAAAGAAAACAGGCACCCCTGTGAGTTATCGTGAATATCAATATGCGCTTGAGAGAGCATCAGAAGCACTTAATATCAAGATTCATTCACACATGTGCAGACACACCGGGGCAACTCAGATACTTTGGCGTTATCTAAAAATGCACAACAAAACGGCTTGTCATACAAATGATTTAATGGTTAACGATGCTCACAGGATACTCCAGGAAATTCTAGGGCATAAAAACGTTGAAACCACAAAACGTTATATTCGAACTATTGAACGAATGATACTAGAGAATCAGATGGATGACATGTTGAACTACACCTTCTCTAAATCGAAAGAGCATTACAGTGAACTTGCCAAGAAAAACCCTACTTATGCACACTGTGCTAACGCGATAGAACGCGCATCTCAGCGTTTAGATGGATTTATGCTCGGCACTAACTCAACTAAACTATAAGAAATTTAGGTTGGAGGTGAAATTCCTTTTACCCGGAAACTCACATATTTCGGAACAGGCACTTAATGTTTACTGATGCACTCGGCTAACCACTGCCATTTTAATATGCTTCAAAATAAAATCTCACCCAGACCTAACTTCCGCACCCTGCCTTAAATTATAAAAACTAAGGCGACAACTATCCTGACAAAGGGACTGCTGCATTTTGTTGTAGAAATTCTACCAATCATTTTAGTAAGCAATATACGCATCATTTTGATGTCTTTTTTTTCAGCTCTCTTTGCTGGATAATACTCGTACGAGGACGACGAATTTTATTTCGTTGCGACACTTTTACTCCAGGTTAATTTTGGTGGTGAATCCACTTAATTGGCTCTACTCAAAATTTAGGCTATCAAAAAGAATGTTTAAATACGCCAAGAAAAATGCCTCTCATGAGAGGGTTTCTGAAAGTCTGAATGAATCAGCTAAAGCGTATTCCACATCAACGACTTCTTTTTTGCATGCGATTGGTTTGTCAATTGTACTTGAAGAGTTAGAGGAACCTAACAATCAAACTCTGGTCCTTAAAAGGTTGAGCGAAATTGACTCGCTTATGAGTACCGTGCGGCCATGGTTTACTTCTGACAGCGAATGTTGGTCTTGGTTTATGAAAGAACAGCTCGAAGCGTTTTCACGTTTGACACCATCTGAAATTGCAAGGCGTTACCAGGGACGAGGAATAAGCGCCTTATATGAGTGGGCGGAAGAACGGGAGTCGGGAAGTTTTCAGTAAGACCACAGCTTATTGGTTTCCTCGTATTAAAAGATAGAACCTGAAGTAACACTGTGCTTTTAGTAATTGCCTAGATTAATAATAGGATAAGAATATGACTGATAGTGCTGCTATTAACGAAATAATGCTCGCGCTAAAAAAGTGGACAGATGAAAAGGTGCATTCTCCTTCGTTATTAGTGTCAACAGACAATGGCTCATTTCATGTTGCTTACTACGCCGGCATGGGCAGTTATGATAGTGTGCCTATCGAAAATTACTCTCCGTTATATAAGTCGAAAATCGAACAACTTTTTAAAAATGGTGAGTTGAGTGTCTCAGGCCGAGCATTCACGCTGTATCCAGGTAGCGACCGATTTAAAAAACTGATATTTAAAAAGAAATCTTCTTAACCCAGATAAAAGCCCAGCGGATTTCTATAACTTGTTACAACGTAAAATAGTTATCTTCCATCAACGGCTAAGTTTAAAGAGGCTAATGAATCTGCCAAATAGGAGTTTCCGTTATGAGCACAAAAGAGTGGGTTTTAGAGCCCGCAGAAGGTGTAGGAATTTACCAAGAGTGTATTTATGATTCAAGCAGTTATGAGGTCAATCCTAACCCGGCCGTAATTCAATTAGACCACACTGCTGCTACGACTATTTCGCAGAAACTCATTAACGATGAATTGACCTCTCAATTTACTTTGGAAGCGAGTATACCTGCGACAACGCTAGATAGAATCGCCATACACTGGTGCAAAAAACGCTGTCTCAACACAAACAAATACTCGGTTGATCAGCTAGTCAGCAAACGCAATTCTTCACAATATTATCTTGCAAATGAATCGACTGAAGCTTTAGAAGAGCGAAGTGAACAGCCTGAAATCGATGCTGAACTCGAGATGGATAATATATTCAACACCTTAACTTCAGACCCTCTCGAAGCAGGATATTTGCAGGAATGTAGTAATAAGTTGCTTCAACTCAGAGAACTGGGACGAAATCTATCCCAAAAATATCCAATGCTTAGCAAAATAAGTAGTAAAAATGAATACGCCAAATCATTGATGATGATGGAAATGTTGCTAGACGACTATGATAGTAATTTATTGCTGATTGACGCGCTAAGTTGTTCTATCGCTCGATTTGAAGCAAATAATGACGTTTTAGAGTAAGGGTTGCCATTATGGTCAAACCTATAAGTCAGGCCCAACAAGCATTTATTAAAATAGTGCAAAATCGACTCACAGATATCACATCAGAGCCCCTTATTATCGTTGCTTTAGCGATATGGGGTTCTAGGGATTTTCCCCTCTAAAAAGACATAATCCTCTGTAGACCACACCAATAAATGGCTGCGGAGGTGGGTTACTACTTATAAGTGTGGCAAATTAGGTAAATATCGTACATTTAATACGGAACAG
>MDTF01000363.1_pt1 | contig 35310 bp, 34 predicted proteins | sample 811191 | NCBI WGS metagenome assembly MDTF01 (sample SAMN05326649, study PRJNA326480) | marine metagenome | isolation source: seawater | place: Southern Ocean | collected 2011 | reverse complement strand
TTATAGCAGGTTTTTTTCAGGTAGGTTTTGGTTTTATATTTATTACAATTGGTGCAAAAACAACAACCTCAGCAATGGTAGGTATAATTATGCTTTCCGAATCTGTACTTGGTCCAATGTGGGCATTTTTATTTATAGGAGAAAGACTACAATTATTTACACTGATAGGGGGTGGAATTATTTTATTTGCAGTTCTACTTCAGTTTTATTCATTAATGGGTAAAAAAAATGCATAACAATCTAACAAAATTATTCGTAAACGACAAAATTTACTACTTATTAATATTTTGTTTTACTTTATTGGTTTCATTTTATTATTTTCCAACATTAGATCAAAAGGCTATTACAGCGGCTCTAATCACGTCAAGTGAAATATATAATAACAATCACAATCAATTAATTTTTTTTAGATTAGACTATATGAATAGTTGGTCATTAATTTTTCAGTTAGTAAGATTGTTAATATATGCAGGTTTAAGTTTAGAATTTATAAGTTTTTTAATTTTATTTATTAGCTTAAATATGAGTATTTATGGAATTTTTTTAATTTCCAAAAGAATATCAAATGATTTATTTTTTTCTTTTTGTATTTCATGTTTTTTAGTTATCAGTAATATTAATTTTGGTAATTTAGACTACCCAGTGATTTTGATTAGCAACCATTCTGCTGGTATGATAAGTCACGCTTGTATATTATTAATATTTGGCCTAATTGCTGATAGGAGATTAAATTTAGCTATTTTACTTTCTATTTTAACAGTTGGGTTACATTTGGTGATTGGGTTATGGACTTTATCAATTTTATTGATGTCAATTTACTTTTTTAAGAAAGAAAGTTTAGATATAAATAATTTAACTAAAATTGATCTAATTTTATATATATTAACAGCACTAATAGTAATTTTTAGCTTTATAGAATTTAGATTAAGCACAATAAATATACCATTTCTATATGATAAATATTTACATCAAACTTATTTAGATATTTGGGATCATCATCGAAGTAAAATTTTTGGAATTAATTATAAATATATTTCTCTTACTTTTTTAATGTTGTGTTCTATTCTTTTCTTTTATAAAAAAGAAAAAAAAATAAAAAATAATAGTTTTTTTTTTAAAACAGTTGCATTACAGGTATTAATTTCTTTTATAATTTATATCTTATGGAAGATTTTTCCTAATTTATTTCAAGGTATTTTTTTAAAAGTAATACCTTCAAGGTTTTTTTTAAATCATTCTGTATTTGGTATGACTATATTGATTTCCATATTTTATTTTTATACAAAACCTTTACTTAAAAATAAGACTATCATCATTGTTATATTGACACTTTTAGTCATGCACCCAATTTTATATATTGATAAGTACATAAATAAATTTGAAAGGATATATAAAAATATAAAATTAGTTAAAAGAAATTATGATCATAATTTTTGGGAAAAAATGAAAGAAATTGATATAGCTGATGGGTTAATATTAACCTCAATTCATACATGCGATAAAACAATTCAAAAAAGTATGAAGCCAATTCTTATTTGCATGGAGGCATTTGATGGGATGGCTTATAATCCAAAATTAGTCATTCCTGGAAAAAATATTATAGAAAAAATTTATGAAATAGATTTTTTTAATCCACCAGAAAAAAATCGAGGTGGTATTTCTTCTGATAATATTTATAAAAAAACTTTTCAAGAAAGAAGTTTAAAAGACTGGGAGAAAATTTCAAAAGAGTTTAACATAAAAGGTTTAATTCTTCCTGTAGAATGGAATTTAAGATTAAATAAATCTGTAATAGGAAAAAAATTCACTTATTATAAGTTATAAAAATTAGAATAATTAATTGTTAAAAAAAAAAAAATAAAAAATTAAATAAGAAGCTAGACCTTGTAATCTTAGTTGGAGGAAAAGGTACACGTATAAAAAAATATTTAAATGGCTCACCTAAGCCAATGATGAAATTTAATAATAAGTATTTTCTTAATTATATTATTAATCTCACAAGTAAATATAATTTCAAAAAAATCTATTTATTAACAGGTTATAAAAGTGATATTATTTATAAAAAATTTCACAATAAAATTTTTAATTTTGTTAAAATTGAATGCATAAAAGAAAAAAAAGAAATGGGTACAGCAGGTGCCTTGAGCTCACTAAAAGGAAGGATTAATGATTTTATTTTATTAAATGGAGATACCCTTTTTAATATTGATTATTCTAAATTAATTAATTCATTAGGTAAAAATAGTTATGGCTCAATATCTTTAGTTAAAAACCAAAAACAAGATAGTAAGAAATTAAATACCCTTACATTAGTTAATAATTTAGTAAAATATAGTTCAAAAGGCAATCTAATGAATGGTGGTGTTTATTTCTTTAAAAATAAATTCTTAAAATTTATACTTAAAAAAAACAGCTCACTTGAAAATGATGTCCTGCCATCACTAATTAACAAAAAAAAAATTAGTGGTAAAATTTTTAATGAATTTTTCTTAGATATAGGTACTGAAAATTATTATAAGAAAGCTTCTACTTTATTATTAAAAAATTTAAAAAAACCTGCTGCTTTTTTAGACAGAGATGGTGTTATTAATCACGATTATGGGTATGTGCATACTTTAAAAAAATTTAAATTTAAAAATGGTGTAATAGATGGATTAAAATACTTATCTAGAAAAAACTATTATATTTTTATTATTACAAATCAAGCTGGGATAGGAAAAAAAATTTATACTTTAGAAAAATTTATTAAATTACATAGAGAGTTAAAAGATATATTAATTAAAAAAAAAATTTATATTAATGATGTTAAATATTCCCCCTATCATGTTGATGCAAAAATTAATAAATATAAAAAAAACAGTCAATTTAGAAAACCTGGAAATTTAATGATTAAAGAAATATTTAACAATTGGGATATTTCTATGAATACAAGTTTTATGATAGGGGATCAAATTTCAGACAAAATTTGTGCTAAGAAAAGCGGATTATACTTTGAGTTTGCTAAGGATAATTTTTTTGTACAAGTAAAAACTATAATAAAAAAAAATTAATAATTATTTTTAATTTTCAGACCAGTAACTTTAAAACCTTTGATTAATTCTTTAATACCTTCACTTAAATTTCTCTTTGCTGTAAAGCCTTTTTTCTTTAATTTATCGTTGCTTACAAAGTAATTTCTCTGGTCAGGATCTTTTATTCCTTTGATTGTACTTATTTTTAAATCTTTTATTTCTTTTTTAATAAGTTTTGCTAGTTCTATTTTTGTAATGTTGGCTGAATTTAAACCAGCATTATAAATATTATTTTGCATCTTTTTAAAGTTGTTAATTGTGTACAATATACAATCAACTACATCTCTTACATGAATAAAATTTCGTCTGAAGTGTGGCTCAAATAATTTTAATTTTTTATCCTTTAGAGCATTAAAAACAAAATTATTTACCATTACATCTGATCTCATCCGATAGCTAAATCCAAATACTGTTGCTAAACGAAAACATACGTAATTTTTTGCTTTAATTACTTCTTCTTCAGCATCACATTTTGTTTTTCCATATAATGAAATAGGGTTTAGAGGACTGTCTTCAGTACAAAATTTATTTTTTTCACCAACACCGTACCCAGAATTGGACATTAGAAATATTATTTTTTTGTTCTTAGAATATTTTACACAATCTTTAATTGCTTTATAGTTGACATTTATTGCATCTCTTTTATATTTTTCGCACAAGGGTGCTCCAACTAAACCTGCTAAAGGAATTATAAATTCATTTTTAGAAATTAATCTTTTCATTTCATTATGATTTTGCACATCCCCATGAATAAAAGTAAAATTTTTAAAACTATACAAGTGGTTAAGTGATGTTGATGAATATTTTAATAAATCCACAACCGTAACATTATGACCTAAATCAACTAATTTCGTTGCTAAAATTGATCCTATATAACCTGCACCACCTGTTATTAATATTTTTTTCATTTATATTTTATTTAAAAAACTATTTGATTTAATATTTGTACTATTTGTTTAATTTTTTTAATCTTAAGGCTTGGATAGTTTCCAATGTAATAACCAAAAAAATGAATTCTTTCTACATTTTTAAATTGTTTAAAACTTATATTTTTTACAAATTCCCTAAGATAAGGCTGCCTTAATTGATTTCCACCACCTGCATTTCCCCTTCTAAATTCTATTTTATTTTTAATCAATATTTTTTCAAAATTATCTCTTTTTTTTAAATTGTTAGTTTTTAAAATGATAGGAAAGGCATAATTTGAGCTTCCTATTAAATCAAATTTATTCCAATACTTTGTATCATCTAGGTATTTAACAAAATATTCAAAATTTTTTGTACGTTTTAAATTGTTTGCGTTTAAAGATTTTAATTGATTTATACCAATAGTGGCACCTATTTCGGTATTTCTAAAATTTAATGTTGGGTAAAGAAAAATAAACTTTGGAGATAATTCTTTATATTTATTAATCATTTTCTTTTCAAATGTCTTGTTCTTACTTTCTCTAGCCATTCCATGTGATCTTAATATTTTTGCAAGTTCATAAATTTTTTTATCATTTGTTGAGATCATACCTCCTTCTATTGTTGTCATATGATGTGCATAGTAAAATGAAAAATTAGAAATAATTCCATATGTGCCAAGTTTTTTATTTTGGAATGTGGCCCCATGACTTTCGCAAACATCTTCAATTAGGTGAATTTTTTTTTTTTTTATAATTTTAAGTAAGTTTAAGTTTAATCCGTTAAATCCTTGAGCATGTGTAATAAAAACAGCTAAAGTTTTTTTATTAATTTTTTTAACAACATGATCTGTATTCATTGATAAATTTTCAAGATTTACATCTACAAAAATAGGTTTAAATCCATTCATTATTATTGAATTTATATCAGACACCCAAGTTAATGTAGGAACAATGATCTCGTTCCTAGTTTTATCTTTATTTAAAATCTTTAATAAGGATATTGAAATAAAATTTGCTGATGAGCCAGAATTAACAAATATAGAATATTTTACTCCTAGCCATTTTGACCATTTTTTTTCAAACTCTTCTACTTTTTTTGATTGTGTTAAAATTATATTTTTTTTTTTTAAAATTTTATTTACCTCAAAAATATCACTAGTAGTAAAATTATTATCCATTAATGGATGGCTAAAATTTTTCATATTAATTATTTAATATAATTTGTGATTTTTCTTTAGAAAAATTAAATGGAACATTAACTATATTTTTAATTTTTTTAAAAAATTTTTTTTGTTTATAATGAGGAATATATAGCAACATAAAGCCACCACCACCAGCACCTAATAGTTTCCCACCCAATGCTCCATTTTTCATTGAAAATTCGTATAAATTATCAATATTTCTATTGCTAATAACTTCACTTAAGCTTTTTTTTAATTTCCACCCCTCGTTAAGTAATTTACCAAAATCATCAAAGTTATTTTTGAATAGTAGTTTTTCAGCCTCATCAACTTGAAAGTTAATTTCTTTCATTTCATGAATTTTATCTTTTTTTAGTTTAGAAACATATTGTCCAGCAATCTCATTTGCTGTCCTATGTATTCCAGTAAAAAGAAGAACTAAATTTTTATCTAGCTTCTTAATTTGTTCATTTATCCTGATGTTCTTAACATCAAAACTTCCATTTTTATTTATATCTATTTTATTTAATCCTCCAAATGATGCTGATATCTGATCTTGTATGCCAACCACTTCATTTAAAATTTTGTGTTCAAAAGATATTGATTTTTTTGCTAATTCTATTTTTGGTAGATGTATCTTTTTTTTAACTAAAAATGCATTCATTAACCCAACAACAAAGCTAGAACTTGAGCCCATTCCACTTCTGGCAGGTAAGTCGCCCTGATAATGAATCTCAAGACCATTTTTAATTTTAAAATACTTAATCATTTCTCTCACTACATTATGCTGAATAAATTTTGCATCTTTGACATTTTCAACTTTTGACCAAATAACTCTATGTTTATAATCAAAAAAAGGCCCAAGATCTCTTAATGAAAGATAAACATACTTATCAATAGTTGTGGACAATATTTTACCTTTATTCTCTTTAAACCAAGAGGGATAATCTGTTCCACCACCAAAAAAAGAAATTCTATAAGGCGTTTTTGAAATAATCATTTATTATTTTTTACTATTTTCAAAATCATTTTAATTATTTCTTTAGAATTAGGTGGAAGGTTATCCGTTTTTTTTGAAAAACCAGCTGATTTATCTTTTAAGCCCATAATTTCAATTTTGCTTCCAGATTTTTTCATTAATTTATATGCTATATCTGATGCAACACCTTTGGAGTAATCATCGTCGAGTACAATGCCACCGTATTTTGACTCTTTTAATACCGTTATCCATTTTTTCTTAATATTAAATGGTTTGATCCATAAAATATTTGCAATACCAATATTGTAACCTTTTTTTTTTAAAATATTCCTTACTTTTAGTGCCTCAAATCTAGTGATTGAAATAGAAAATAATATTAAATCACAGTTTTTTGGTAAATAATCTTTAAGATCTTCTTTGTTGTCATAACTTCCTCTATGTTCAGATACATATAAAACATCGTCGTTTTTCATAAAATATTTGTAAGAATATCTATACTCAGAAGGTGTCATTGGAGAAATAATTTTTATACCTGGCATTTTATAGTAAATAGAATTATGTGAAGACCCGGCTACAGGTCCAATCGAACCTTCCATTGCAATCCCTCTTATTAATATTGGCATTGGGATACCCCATAATTCTTTAGATTTACATGCATAATTAAGTATTATTGGTGCATTAAACCAGCTAAAGCCCTGGTATCTAATTACATAAATTGGTCTTCTGTTTGATAGTGCAGCACCAGCAACAATTCCACCATTTGCAACATCAGCCATAGATAAATCAACCATTCCATCTTTTTCAGTTAAATGTGGTAATGTGCCACCAACCCAGCCAACAGCAGTAAGACATTGACCAAAAACAAAACCTCTCTTTTTTTTTAAGTGAAAAAAAATAGTTTCTTTTATTACTTCTCTAAGTGTTTTTTCCATAAATTTTTAATTAATTTTTTAGTTTTATAATCTATTAAGTCAGCTCGAGTACCTAATAATTTTTTTTCAGATTTGTATCGATCAAAAGTTTTATCAGAATCTTTTCCACTACCAGAATGCCAATATATTCTATTAGTATTAATATTCAGGAGGCATGGTTGCTTAAAAAAAAATTTAGAATATTTACTTATAGTCATTGGATTATCATCCAAGTTAAACCCTTTCATCTTAAATGCTTTTGCTACATCACTCATTTCCCAATTTCTTCTAACTTTTTTTTCAGTTAAAATTGAAAAATTGTTATCTTCAACTACAACTAAGAGTGGTAGGTTTTTAGTAGAAGCCCAACCCAATGCACCCAACACATAATCTTCCTCAGCAGCAGCATCACCTAAAAAAATAATAGTAGGTTTTTTGGTAGCATAGCAGGCGCCAACACCTATTGGGCCATTTGATCCCATTAAACCATCATGACCATGCATATTTATTTTTTTTGAATGTATTGAAGCTGACCCACCCATACCTTGTGTGCAACCTGTTTTTTTTTGAAGTAACTCATCAATTAATTTAGCTTTATCGCCACCAAATGTTAAGTAAGTGGAATGACATCTATGTTGACCAAATATTAATGGTTTAATTTTTTTTTGATTACAAATTGTTGCAATAGTGGAAGCTATAAACTCTTGACCAGCTGAGACATAAACTGGTATTTTAATATTTTTATTTTTAACATTTGCAATTACTTCTTCTTCAAAATTCCTTGCTAGTGAAGCTTTTTCAAAAACCTGATATCTAAAACTTTTATTAAAAGTCATTTTATATATTTTTTACTTTCATTACGGTTAGACTTTTTTTTATTTTAAAAACTTCTGCAAGTTTTTTTAAAGTTCCAGTCTTAATTATATCCCCAATAGAAAGCACACTTCTATTGAGCCTATCTACAACCATTCCATCTAATACTGCAAAAATTGTTTCCATTCTTTCTTTATTTAATAATTTGAAATTTTTATGAGTTTCTAAGGACAATTCAACCCTATTATCAAAAATATATTTTTGTGTAATTTTTTTTTTAGTTTTCTTAAAAACAACACTGTTATTTGGAATTTTTTTAGTAAATTTTTTACCCTCATAAGGTTTTTTCTCTCTACCAAAGGAATCCTTAAATCGAACTAGATCTTTTTTGTTATTAGGAGTTTCAAATTCAATTGCACAAAGACCTTTTTTTGATATTGCTTTTATTGAGTGGAATAAACCGCTTCTAATCATCAGTTTTGAAGGAGCTTTATATTCTTTAGCCGTAGCCTTCCACAAACCTAGTTGTATTAAAGCTTTACCAGACAAAACTATAAAACCAGTTTGTTTTTTTGGGTGGCAGTGTAGGGAGGTGCTTTTATTATAATCTATATTAAGAAGTGTTACCGATAGTTTATTAGAATTTTTATAGATTACATATTCATTGCCCCATGGTTTGGTTACAATTTTATTGTCGTAAAATGTACTATTTTTTTTTGTCATCAAAAAATTTTAGTACAGCTTTCATCCATGGCCCCATATCCTTATAATGAGCAGTAGTTATTATTTTTTTATCTATAACAGCAGGTTCGTCTGTGTAAATAGCTCCAGCATTAATTATATCATCTTGCATACTATAATAACCAGCTATTTTTTTCCCTTTTACAATTTTTGCTGAGATTAAAAGTTGAGCACCACTGCAAATGCAAGCAATAACTTTATCCTCATTATAAAATTCTGAAATAAAATTTATTAATCTCTTATCTTGTCTTATTTTTTCCATTGCCTTCACTCCCCCTGGAAGGACTAATAGATCATAATCATTAACTCTAATTTGATCAATATCTTTTACTGGATGGTCTTTATTCGGAGGAATTTGTGTTCCAAGTATCCCCTGAACAGGTTTACCACCTATTAAACAAACGTCTAGTTTACTGCTAGCTTCTAGCAATCTGTAATATGGATAAATAAATTCATGGTCTTGAACCAAAGCGCCACTAATAATTACAGATGAAAACATTATAAATTTATATTTAATATTAAATATAAATCAATATTAATAATTAACATCTTCAAAATGATGTTTTCTTTTTAGTTTAAATTTTGTCATCTTTAAAATATGCTGTTCAGTATCTTTACCAAATTTATTTTTAATCATTGATAAATAGTCATTATTATTAAAATAAGTGTCAAATGCTTTATCTCTAAAGCTTAATACTTCTGATGCTTTTAAATGATGTGTTCTTAAAGGTAAAGTTTCATAGGCATGTTGTGAATAACCAATCCACCCTGGTCCATCCACGTTATCAGGTAAGGTCCATTTATTTTCTTGTGCAATGGGGTATAGTTGAGAACCGGGGTATGCCATTGCTGAATAAAAATTTGTCCATTCACTATTAATTCTTAACGAAAGATCAAGTGTCTCATTCATTGTATCGAAATTATCATCTGGTAATCCAAATATATAGTTTGCACCCACATTAAAACCAAAATCTCTTACTTTTTTAACAATACCTTCGATATCATAATTGGAAAATCTTCCCTTAACCACGCCATCTCTAACATGAGCTGAACTAGATTCTATTCCTATCCCAAGCCATTTAATCCCTGCTTTGAGCATTTTTTTTAACATTTCATCATCCTGCAACGTGTCAATTCGTGCATAAGCCCAAAAATTTAATTTATCCCCATAACCAGTTTTAATTATCTCATCACAAATTTCTGTAACTTGTTTTGGGTTAAGAACAAACATTTCATCAGGAATTTTAATATTAAAGATGCCATACTTTTCAACTAAAACTTTTATTTGACTAACAGTATGCTTAGGTGACCAAGAGCGTATTGTATTTTTTTCAAATGGTGCATTAATACAACAAAAAGAACATTTAAATGGACAGCCCAGACTTGTTTGTAGTGAGGCATATTTGTTTCGAGTATCTAGTCTACCAAATGTATGCCAGTTGTGTGCTTTATATTTTGACATGTCTAAAAAATTCCATTCTTGACCTGGTAAATGTTTATCCAAATTTTCAAACATTTTTGATCTTATGTTGCTTTGAATTTTATTATCATTATCAAAATACCAAAGACCAGGTATTTTACTAAAATCTTTTTTATTATTTTTAATTACTTTTATTAATTCTGAAATAGTTATAGGTCCCTCACCTTGACAAACAAAGTCATAAGGCTCTTCCTCTAAAGTTTTTTTTGGTAAAGCTGAAGAATGAGTACCCATAATAATAGTTTTTATTGAACCTGATGTAATTTCTTTTAAAAGTTTGGATGTTTTTCTTCCTCCAGGCATACATTGAGTTGAAGAAGACGGTTGCTGTCCATAAATTACAAATACCGCAAGTTTAGGATTTTTTTTGGCAATTAATTCTGCAGTTTGTTCATGAGTTAAATTTTCAGCTTCTGCATCTAAAATTTCAATATTATAATTAAGATTAGATAGATATTTTGCAATTAACATAGACCACACTGGAGGCTCTATAGCTGCATAGTCACCAGATAAACCCTGGTAAACTTCAAGTCTGGATGGTGGTGTAATTAATAATACATCTAAATTTGACATAACTTTAATATAACCGCTCACCTATAAATTTAAAACTTAATAATTTTTAAAACTTTTGAAGTATAGTGAGAATACGTACTAATTTTATCTGCTGGAGCATCTTTTTCATACTGTCCAGAATCAACAAACTGCGTCAAACCAATTGCGGGGATTTTTTTGGTGTATTCTCTTATCTTATCTTTATGAAGTTTATATTTTCCAACAAGAATGGTTGTATCTATAGATACACGTGTACCTGCATTTATTTCTCTATTAGTGCAGTGTATTGCAGCATAATCAGAAATATTCACATGTCCTCTTTTAATTTTCAAATTTTTTATGGGTTTGTAATAATCCATTACCCATTGCATATCTTTATATGATGGAGAAAGTTTTAAAAAAGATTCTTTAAATTCACTTTTTGGTTCAAAAAATTGTAAAGTGTTTTTGTTAGTGTCTCCAAAAAAAGGTATAAAGCAATTCATACCCCAAGGACCTTCTACCCACGCATCTGAATGAGGATGTGATGTTGATAAAGACCTACTCTTATTATCTTTTAATTCTTTGCCAAACTTTATTCTTATATTTGGTGTAATTCTAAAAAGTTTTAATAATTTGGGATCTTTATAAGACATTTGCTTAACAAGCTCACACCAGCTTCTCAATACTAGATTGTATTCAAGATGAAATTCTCTTTTTGGAACTATTGCACCATTTGGTGTAATATTTAGCCTGTTATTTCTAGCTTTATCTATATTTTTAATAAATTTATTATCATCTAAATCAAATTTAATTTTTAATGCTTTTGAAATATAAAGTTTAATATTAAATTTAAATTCCTCAAAAAAATTTTCATTGATCTTATAACTAGTTATTAATGGATTAATTTTTTTCAATTCCCACTTTTTTGAAAGTAAACTTATTCTTTTATGTCGTAATTTAAGGCTCATTTATTTTTTTTATATATATAAAACACAAATTTGAAAGGTTTATTCTCTATTATATACTTAAAATGCTGGATTTTATTTGTTTTAATTTTTAAAAAAAAGGTTATTAACAATATATGAGTCAAGAATTTACAAAAAGTAAAAGTAGTCAAATTTTAGCTAATGCTAATTTGCTTAAAAAATATCATGCTAATGTAGTTTATGATTATACCGAATATCCAACAAAAGGTAATTGGAAAGAAAGTTTTGGCAGTCAAAGTTATAAGGAAGCCCTTTGTGAGTGGTATCCAGAAAATAAAAATAAGCCTGTTCTTTTTTATGTTCACACACCGTTTTGTGAGCAGTTATGTAACTTTTGCTTGTGTAGTAAGGAAATTACCAAAGACTACTCTAAAGTAAAAAATTATCTTTATGATTATCTTGCTAAAGAAATAGATATGCTCGAGGATCACATGTCCAAGAATAATATTAATTTTAACTTTAAGGAAATTTATTTAGGAGGAGGCTCTCCAACCTATTATAAAAAAGAGGAGTTTAGATATCTTATAAAGAGGTTAAGAAATTTAATAGATTTCAATAACCTTGGTGATTTTACCATAGAAGTAGACCCTCGTAGAGTTACAGAGGAAACTTTATTATTTTATCATGAAATGGGTGTAAACAGACTTTCATTTGGAATTCAAGATTTTGATTTAAATGTGCAAGAAGAAATTAACAGAATACAACCACCAGAATTAGTTGAAAAACTACTAACAAAAAAAGTTAGAGAATTGTTTCCAGTCATTAATTTTGATTTACTTATTGGGTTACCTAAGCAAACTGAAAAATCGATGGAACAAACCATTAAAGATACAATTAAGTTAGCACCAACTCAACTGCAAACTATGTATGTTCATTACAAACCTAATGTTAGAAAATACATGATTAAAATGGTTAGAAATGAACCCATGTTAGATTTTTTTGATAGAAAAGCAGTTTTTCAGAAAGCAAGTAAACAATTAATGGACTCAGGTTATACTAGGGCTGGATTTGAGAGCTATGCTTTACCTGGAGATCCGCTTGCAAAATCTATTACGGATAAAAAAGCTGTTTACAATTCTTTAGGGACCCAAAAAGGAGAGGCCACAAATTTTATAGCAGTAGGTAGTTCTGCTCATGGAGTCCTTAATGATCTATTTTACTGGCAAAATTTCTATGAACCAAATTTATATAGAGAAGCTATCGATAATGGTCAATTTCCAATATATCGGGGTATAAAAATGTCAAAAGATGATTCTATAAGAAGAGAAGTTATAAGACATATTAGAACATTTTTTCATGTTGAGTTTGATTTTTTTGAAAAAAAGCACAATCTTAATTTTAAAAATTATTTTGAAAAAGAATTAAAAAATATAAAAACATTTGTAAATGATGGCTTGGTAGAGGTTCATGAAAAAAATTTTGTATTAACATCTCTTGGAGAGCATTTCTCACCTCAAGTTGCAAATATATTTGATACTTATAATGACCAAGAATTTTATAAGTGAGATAAATTAACATTTATTTTTAAGAGAAATATAAAAAATCCCAAATTATGAAAGAGAGAACTTTTAAAAACTGCTTAATTACGGGTTCTACAGGTTCAGTGGGTAGCTATCTTTGTGAGCATATATTGTCAAAGAATAAAGGAATAAAAATTAATGGAACCTATAGATCAAAAGGATATCTCAATTATTTAAATAAAAAACATCCAGGTAAAATTAAATTTAATAAAATAGATCTCCAAAATTTTGATCATGTAAAAAAACTTATATCAAAAACTAAACCTCAAGTAATATTTCACTTGGCCTCATTCGCAAATGTCAGGAAATCGTTTGATAAACCGCATGAAATTATTAATAACAACAACAAATTAACTCTAAATATATTGGAAGCTGTTAGATTAATTAATAAAAAAATTTTAGTTATAATTTGTAGCAGTTCCGAAGTTTATGGAGATGTGAAAAAAAAAGATATACCCATTAATGAAAAACAAAAAATAGAACCTGCAAATCCATATTCATTATCAAAATCATTTCAGGATTTATCTGCTCAAACATACTTAAAGAGTTATGCAATGAATATAATAATTACCAGAATGTTTTCTTATACAAATGCAAGGAGAGATGATTTATTCCAAACAGCTTTTGCAAAACAAGTGGTTGCTATTGAAAGAGGTAAGCAGAAAATTTTATATCATGGAAATTTAAAAAGTATTAGAACTTTTATGGATATTGAAGATGCCATGGAAGCTTATTGGCTTACAGCTGTAAAAGGAAAGATTGGTGAAATATATAATATGGGTGGAGATAAAATAATTTCAGTTGGTGAATTTTTGAAAGAATTAAAAAAGATTGCTAAAGTTAAAATAAAATCGGAGGTTAACCCCATGCTATTAAGAGCAACTGATATTACATTACAAATTGCTAATGATAAAAAATTTAGAAAACAAACTAACTGGAAACCCAAAGTAACGTTTACCAGATCTTTGTTTAAATTATTATCTAGTCTTAGAAATGCAAATATTTAATAAACTTTATATTAAAAAAAACTAACACTATAAATATTTATAAAATTACATTAGAAGCCAATTAAAATATAATTTAAAAAATGACTAAGAAAATTGTTTATAAATATGATCCCTTTATAACTGTTTTTAAAGAAAATTTTAAAAACAAATATCAATCAAGAAAAAATTTTCACAAAATAAAACTTCAAGATGCTGTAATGGTGATGCTTGAAAATGATAAAGGTCAAATACTCTTACTTAATGAATATAGGAGAGGTATAAATAAAAAAACGTTGGGGTTACCTGGAGGGCACATCGAATTCAATGAAAAACCAATCTTAACTATCAAAAGAGAATTATTGGAAGAAACAGGATACATTGCTAAAGAGTGGAAATTGCTTCTTAAATATACTAGGCATGGGACATATCATTGTGGTAATGACTACATATTTAAAGCTAGGTTAATAAAAAATCCTACAAATAAAAAAAAAAATGAGAATCTTCCAAAAAAATGGGTTGATAAAAAAATGATGCTATCTATGCTGCGTAATAAAAAGTTTGAAACAGCAGGTATAATTGCGGTAATTTCTTTTTTTTTACTTTTCGAGAAATAATTTATTCTAAGCCAATAGTTCATGCTAATTTAAGATATTCTTAGTTAATAAAAGACCTTTTAATCTTACTATTTCTTAATAATATGGGTTATTAATCAATATAAAAGTCAGTTTAAAATAATTTTTATAATATGGAAATAAAAAAAAAAATATCTTTAATAGTTTCATTTCGTAATGAGGTAGAAGTTATAGATGAATTTATCAGTGAAACGACAGAAGTATTAACCAAAATAGTAGATTTAGAATATGAAATAATCTTTATCAATGATGGTTCAAATGATGGTTCATTAGAAAAACTAATATTTCATCATAATAAAAATAAAAGAATTAAGATTATAAATATGTCCAGAAGATTTGGCCCAATGGAATCAATTATGGCTGGAATCAAAATGTCTTCGGGAGATGCTGTTATAAATATTGATGTAGATTTACAAGATCCGCCAGCTTTAATACCAAAGATGGTAAAAGAATGGCGTGAAAATGGTTCTGATGTTGTGTTCACAACAAGAACAAAAAGACTTGGCGAAAGTACTATAAAAAAAATAATTTCTTCTGCAGGATATAAAATATTAAGATACGCTTCAAATATAGCTGTCACAGAAGATTCGGGTGATTTTAGACTGATATCCAAAAGAGTTATTAATGAATATAAAAAATTTTCAGAAGTTTATCCATTTTTCAGATTTTTAACGGACTGGATTGGCTTTAAAAGGTCACAAATATTTTATGAAAGAAAACCTAGAAGAAAAGGAGCAACAAAACACCCATTAAGACTTAATTTGTTGTATGATTTTTTTGAAATATCCCTAATGCCATTTACAGACTTACCACTAAGATTAACTCTAGTATTTGGAATATTTTCATTTTTCATATGCTCTGTTGTAACGTTAAGAACTTTGTTCATGCACTTCACAGGAGTACCTGAATTTAGCACCACATTAATATTTGTATCAATTTTAATTTTTGGAAGTGTTCAAAGTCTTATAATTGGAGTATTATCCGTTTACATCGGATCAATATACAAGCAGACAAAAAAAAGACCATTATACATTATTGATAAAGTTTATGGCTTTGAAGAAAAAATTAATTAAGTTGATAAGTTATGGAACATAATTTTAATAATAAGATTAAGGAATTTAATAAAAAAGGATATGTAGTATTTGAGAATGCAATAGATTTAAAAGATCTAAAAAAAATAAAATCGAATTTCAAAAAAAATTTTTATGGTAAATATTCCACATCTGTTATTCCTGATAAAATAAAATGGAAACCTGGAAGGGACTCATTAAAGATTCCAAGGTCTTTATGTAATGTTTGGAAGTCTGATTTAAATATAGCAAAAGTTGTTTTATCTGAAAGTGTAAGTTATCTTGCCTCTAAATTAATGAAATGGAATAGTGTAAGGTTAAACCAAGATAGCATTATATGGGTAGTTCCTAATGCAGGTGCTGTTAGTTTTCATCAAGATAATCCTTATCAAGATTGGCACACACCAGGAAAAATAATTACTGCTTGGATACCAATTACAGACACTGGAATAAATTCTGGTGGTATTGAATATTTGCCCTATTCTCATAAAAAAAAAGATGGGAAAAGACTTGATAAATTTTTTTCATCAAAAGATTATAGATTTCCATTAAAAAAAAAATATGGAAAAAATATTATAAAAAAAATAGAAATAATTGATATTAAAGCTGGCTCAATTGTATTTCATCATGGAGATATATGGCATGGTTCTGGGTTTAATGAAACCAAATCAGATAGAATTGCTTTAAGTATTCACTTTATGAATGGGAAATCTAAATTTCATCCAAAAATTAAAAATCCAAAATTTAATCACTACAAATTATTTGATACTCTAAAGATGGAAGAAAGTTTTTTCCCGATAACATGGTCTGGTGACAATAAAGTGTCTAAATTTATAAAAAGTTATATTAGATAATTTTATGAAAAAAAAATTATCTATAATATTTTCTTTTTATAATGAAGAAAATAATATTCTATCATCAATAGAAAAAGTATCTTCAGTATTAAATAAAATTAAAGAAATTGATTTTGAATTAATATATGTCAATGACTGTTCAACAGATAGATCTTTAGAGCTTCTCTTAAGTGAACAAAAACAAAATAACAAAATTAAAATAATCACACTATCAAGAAGATTTGGCCATATGCCTGGTATTATGGTTGGTCTTAAATACTGCAATTCAGATGCTGCAATTTATACTGACATTGATTTGCAGGATCCTCCTGAAATGATGAAAGAAATGGTTCATTTTTGGATTAATGAAAATTATGATGTTGTATTTACCACTAGAAGAACAAGAGAAATTAATCCAATTATGGGTACGCTTACCAAGATTGGTTATTCAATCCTTAAAAAATTTAGTGATATAGATATTACAAAAAATTCTGGTGATTTCAGACTAATAGGGAAAAGAGTAATAAATGAGTATGTCAAATTTAGAGAAATTAATCCTTTTTTCAGATTTTTAGTAGACTTTATAGGATTCAAAAAAAAACAAATCTTTTACGACAGAATAAAGAGAGAGCAAGGAAAAACTAATTTTACATTAATGAAAATATTTTACCAGTTTTTCGAAATATCTTTAATGCCGTTCTCAAGTTTACCACTTAGGTTAACTTTACTATATGGAATATTTTCATTTTTCGTATGCACAATAATAATGTGTAGAACGTTGTTTTTACATTTTACTGGGGAGACTGATATTAGTTTGACCTCAATATTTGTGGCAATTTTAATTTTTGGAAGTGCTCAAAGTCTTATAATAGGAGTATTATCCGTTTACATCGGGTCAATATACAAAGAGACAAAAAAAAGACCATTATACATTATTGATAAAGTTTCTGGTTTTGATAAAGATGAATAATTATTAAATCTGTTTCCTTCTATTTTAATGAATATAAAAAAATCATGGTTTTCTGGATTAATATTTTTTTTTATAATTATCTTTTTTTATAAAACCAGTAATCAAAATCAATTAATAGGAATAATTAAAAATATTAAAATAGAATATTTAATATTTACATTATTATTGGTGTTAGTAAGATCTTTTTTGATTAACTATAGATGGTTTGTCTTAGTCAAAAATTTTTCAAAGATATCATTTGTTGATTTCTATAAAAATTTGAATAACGCAAATTCTTTATATTTTATCACTAATGCATCCATAGCTGTTGAATTAGTAAGATTGCTTAAGCTTAAAAATGAGATAGGTATAAAAAAAAGTTTATTTTTAGTCTCACTAGATAAAATCTATTCATTAATTTTTAAAATATTTTTTTTAGTCTTTATTTTAAATTTTTATATCTATATTTTTAAGACAAATCTATTTATGTCTGGAGCCATTCTTTCATTTTTTTTTGTTTTTACTTCTTTAGTTGTAATTAAAAATACTAATAAAATATTGATCTATTTATCAAAATTAAATTTTTTAAAGGTAAATTTTGATATAATCATTCAGCTAAATCAGACTATAGGTAAATCCAAATTAAAAATCTATTTTATAAATTTTTTAATTCAAATATTAAATATTTTTATGTATTTTGTTATTTTCAAATCTTTAAATATAAATTTAAATCTTATTCAACTGTCACTTTTTGTTCCAATGATAGAATTTATTGCTCAAGTTCCATTTTTTGGTTTAAAAGAAATTTCTATGATTTATCTTTTTCAAAATATGAATTTAACACAAGAAGTTATTTTTACAGCTGCACTTCTAAATTTGATATGTGAAAGTTTTATTATAATGAGTATACATTTTTTCTTTTATATAGCTGATTATTCAAAAAACATATAAATTGACTAACTAAAAATTGAATATATAGATTGAACATATCAATGAAATTATCAAAAACATTAACACCCGAACAGATTATTTCTATTTCAAAAAAACGTGGATTTAAATTTAAACATTTAACATTTAATATTAGTGGTAAATATTCTATTAAAGATTCAATGTTTAACCATAAGGATATATCGCATTATAATTTTTTACATAAAAAGATGGCTAGGCACATGAAGCATGAAATTATTCATCAAGGTGAAGTTACTACGTTTATGAGATACTATTCTTTTTTTGGCTTTAATGTTCCTATGCTTGCACAATTAATGAATGTAGGTAAAAATCAAATAATTGAAGTTTTTACCTCTATGTTTTTTCAGTTCATCAAAGTGAATACCGAAAAGCAAATCGATGAAGATAAATGTTTGTCAGTTCTCGATTTTTATATTGGCAGTAAAAGTAAATTTTTATTGATGCTTGGTGCCCCATTTATTAATAAAGTTGTTAAACAGTCTTTTGATGATTATATTTATGAGGATGTTCCGTATCTAGAAACTAGAGCACAATTGAGACCAAAGGGTTATGATTTAACAAAAGATCATGAAGACTATACACATTATGATACATTTAATTTACAGAAGCAGAACATTCACTTAACTAAAAATGTTAAAAGTATAGAAGTAAATATTAAGATTAATGAATTAGAGAATAATAAAATAAAGAAAATAAATGATATTGATGCTTTTGGTTTTCAAATATCAAAAATTGAAAACATAATTAAAATTTTTCCAAGACTTTGTCCTCATGAAGGTGGATGTTTAGATATTGATAATTCATATGGTGATGCAAACACATATGAAAAATTTCTTAAAACTCAACAAGTTAAGTGTGTCGTTCATAATAGGTCTTTTAATCCTTTAATGACTATAGACCTCAAAAATATAAAGAATAATTATGAAACTAATTTATTTATAATTAAAGTTTATAATAATTTGATAAATATTAAATTTAAAGACAATATCGCAGATCTTAAAAATATAGATTGGACAGCTTAATTAAAAAACCTAATTTGAAATATATTATTAATTTGCAACTTAAAATAAATTATTAGATAATAATACTAATTTAATAATTATAATTCAATCAGATAATATATCATTTTATATTTTACTATATGTCATTAAAAACTAGAAAATTTTATTTTAAAAAATTTAGCAAAAACTTTAAAGGAAAAAAAATTAATGACCTTATGTATGAAGTTAAAATTCCAAAAAATTTATTTTATAATCTTAAAACATCCATAATAAACTATATATCAAAATGTTTTAATGATAATGAGATCATAATCAGTGAAAAAAAATTAATAAAAAAGATTTTTTCTAAATCTAACAAATTAATAAATTTAACACCTAATGGTTTGGTGGTGCCAAAAAAAGAAAATTCTTTAGAGTTTAATATTATTATAAAAAACTATGTTCAGATTTTAAAACATTTTAATATTGATAATACTGTGGAAAATTTTCATTTTCCTCCAAACATAAGATTAAAATTACCTTATTTGAACAAAAAAAATATGTTTAGAAAACATCCTACAGAATTAATGCATTCAGATACTTGGACTGGTGCTAATCCAAATTGGTGTGCTGCACATTTGTTTGTATTAGGTGATATTAATAAAAATCATATCAGGTATGCAGAACCTCCAAACAATTTCACTGAAGACTGGTTAAAACCACTTAAGAACTCAAAATTAGGTAAAGATATTTCAAATAAATTTAGATTAATAAAATATACCCCAAAAAAAGGATATATGATTATTGCTGATGCTACTATTATTCATCAATCATTTAGAAAAAAAAATGCGGGAATCAGAATCTCTCTTGATACTGGATTTGATTTAAAGATGAAAAAATTAAAATCATTTAAAAAGCTTAACAACGGGTATGATGTTAAGAAAATAAGAAAAAGTGAATTAGTATCAAATGATGATTTTATGCAAATAGGTAAAGAAACTTATTTTCATTTCCCAGATAGTTTTAAAGATAAAGTTGTGCATAAAGGAATATTTAAACATCCAACAAATCCTAAATTAATAAAATTAGGAAAATAAATTTTTATATATCTTTAGTTTAAATATATTTATTTATAGATATTAAATAAGATTAAGAACCATTATTTACACTACATAGGTTAAAAGACTTCCCAAATCTAATTGTAGAAGTGTATCTTTCTTTTTTTGCAAAGTTGCCCTTATGTAATGCAAAAGTATCTGTGATTAGAACAGTCCCAGCTGATCCAGTAAGTGTTGTAATTGGTCCTGTTACATCAGGATCTGCGTGTGATTTTTTTACAAACCCTAATGGAGCATTAGCTTCACCGACGTCATTCCAATAAATTGTAATTCCTAAAAACTTGAAATCATCATAATCTCTATGAAGCCTATGTACATAATGAACGTTATTTGAAATTTGATTGTACCAAGTAGAGTTTAAATAAATCGAAGAATGAAAACCTAAATAGTTATTAACAATTTTAATTAAATCATCATTTTTTAAGAATTTATTTAAAGGCTCAAATGTGGTGTTAACATCAGATTGAAAACAAAAATAAGAACTTTTAGTATCATAAAATTCTTTTTTATTTAAATTAAAATGATGAGGGACACCGTCACTTTGCATTTTTACTTGGCTATTAAAACAAATTTTATTATTTAAATGATTCATAAAATTTTTACAATCCTGTTTAGAAAAAATTACACCTAAATTAGAAACACCATCTTCAATTAACTCTTTATAAATTATCTCTAACTTTTTATTACCCAAAAAATTATTTAATTTAAATTTCTCTTCATAATTATTGTACTCAGGTAAAAAATTTGAAATTTTCAATCTTTGTTTTGGTGTAAGAAATCTTATAGAAGATAAGAAAATTTTATGAGATAAAATATTCATTAAGTGTTTTGAATTAATTAAAAGAATAAATTTAACAATTATTGAAATAAAAAAACCAAATAATGGCATCGTAAAAATATAAAAATAAGGCGTTTTATTTAAAACAAATTTTTTATAATTAACCTGCAATTTAAAATAAATTTTTAGTTGTTCTTTTAAAATATTAATTCTATAGGGTAGGGCCATAATCATATTCAACATAATATATAAACTATGTAAAGTGTGAATTTTTACTAATTTATTATACAAATAAATGAATAATGAAAAATGAAAAATGAAAAATGAATTATTTGAGAGAAATGAGAGAAAAAAATAGTTTTTTATTTATTTATGTTGGCTTCTTTGTGATGCCAATCATTTTATTATTAAGTCAAATAAGTATTTCACTTATAACACTCTCTCATCTTAAGTATTTTTTCAGTAGTCAGCTAATTCTTTTGTTCTTTTCTAGCGTAGTATCCTATTTGATTTTTAAAATTTTTTTTCAAATATTCAAAATAAAAATAAGCTTAAGTAGCTTCTTATTAATTAACAGTCTTTTTATATTTCTTTTTTTTTATTATAGGCCAATACATAGTTTTTTTTTCCCTGGAGTTTCTAAATTATTAATAAATCATTTTATAATCTTATTAGGATATTTTATCTGTTATGTAATTTCCCTTTATTATTATGAGAAAAGAAAAAAATTGATAAATACTTTCTTTATAATTTATATATTGATAAATTTTTTTATACTTTTACTATATTTTGGAAAATATCATTATGCTCTTGGAGATACTGGCAATATTACAAAAAAATTATTATTGACTGACTCTATTGTTAAAAATAATTTAGATATAGAAAATAAAAATCAGTGGTTAAGTATTAGCAAAATAAACAATTCTTCTATTAAAACTGATATATTTTTAATTGTTTTTGATGCAATGTTAAGTTTGGATCATGCAGAAAAATTAAATATTATTAACAATAAAGCCGATCATATAAAACAATTAAATTTAAATGGGTTTAATTATGTAGATAATTTTAACTCAAATTACATTCCATCCCATTTAAGTTTAGCTTCAACTCTCGGTTCGAGCTTTCCTGTAACAGAAAAATCCAAAAAATATAAAAGTGTAGCAGAATTTTTTCCAGGTTTTTTATATGATACTGCTAAATCTAATAGCTTTTTTAAAATAATTAGTAAATTAAATTTTACTTTTATTTGGGCAGGTAATGCACATTCAGATTGTATTCCTAATATTTATGTTACTTGCTTCACAAAGGATTTTAAAAAAGATTATTATACAAAATTAAGACTATTATATTTAGATAGTATTTTTGTTTATGTTTTGAACTATTTTTATGGACAAGTTTTAGATAATCAAATAGATGCAGAAAAATTTTTGAGTGATGTTAATATTTATGATAATACAAAAAATTTAATTCAAGATAAATCAATATACTTTATTCACCTTCTTAAGCCTCACCCACCATTTGAATTTGATAAAGACTGTAAAAAATTCACTACAAGATTAAGAGGAGATGGAAATCTGGAACCAGATGTTGAGGCAGAAAATTATTTAAAAAAATATAAAATTGCATATAATTGTTCTTTAAAATTAATCAATAATTGGATAGCTCAAAAATCTAAAAATAAAGATAAGGCAATAACATTTATTTTTGCAGATCATGGTTGGTTTTTTAGTGAAAAAATAAAAAAAAAAGTTAGAGATGAATACGATTTAAATGAGGTTGATTTTAGATATTCTGTATATTTTGCGTATAAAGTTCCCAAACGTTGTAGAAATTTAAAAACACCAAAATCTTCAGTTAATATAATGAGGTTTGCAATAAATTGTGCTGAAAATTTAGATTTAGAATTCTTAGAGGACAAAAGGTATATTAATTTTCCACCAGGGCATAAAAATTATGGTCTTATAAAAGAATATAAAAAAGAAGAGTTTGACCCTAATTGTTATTCAATATTTTTATTAAAAAAAACACCTAGCAATGCTCATTGTTGAAAACCTTAAAAATAAGATATAGTTTTTTTTTATTTTTTAAACTTCCTACTTTTAATTTTTTCTTTTAATATCTTGATTAACATAACTAAGTAGATTTCATTTTATTCAGATTTTGATTTTTTGTTTAAATAATTTGCTGCAAAAAAAGCAGAATTACCAATGTTAGATAGGTATTCTTTAGCAAATGCATCAACTTTCTGATCAGATGTATTATTTTTAATTATTAGTTGTTTGCATAATTGTGGTAAATTTTTTAAATTATTAGCATTTATTATATTACCAAATGTTGATTTAAACTTTTCTTCAATAGTAGGTATATTAATTTTATCTTTATTAATATTATGAATTTTCTCTTTATAGTCCACATATATAATAGGTCGTTTAAAAACAAACATATATTCAAAAACTATTGATGAGTTGTCTGTTATAATAATTTCAGATTTTTCTAATGAATTTTAATTGTTAGAGTTTTTATCTAAGATAAAATTTTGATTAGTTGAAAATAAGTTTTCTATTTTATTAATTATTTTGATAGATCTTTTATAATGCTCAGGGTGTGGTCTTAGTGTTATTTTAAAATCTTCTGATAATAAATTTGATATAATATCAATACTATAATCATCAAATAAATTTTCATTATTATAATTCCAAGATGGTGCAAATAAAATATGTTTAGATTCTTTTAAGTTTAATTTTGCTTTAGCTTTTAAATTATCTAAAAATATATATCCAGAATTAATGATTTCTTTATTTGGAAAACCAGATTTTATTTCTGTTAATTTTAATTCTTTAGACTGATATTCTCCATTAGCTAAGACTATATCAAAATTTTTAAAAGCTTGATTTTTATATAATTGATGAGTACTGCCTATTGCATGAAAATAATACACATAATATTTACATAATTTAGATTTTTGGAGATGATTGCCTAGATCTGCTAGAGTCATAATCATAAATTTACAATCCAGATTTTTAAAGAAGTAAGTTAGTATAAAAAAATTATTTATATACAAGCATTTTATTTCATTTTTAAAATATTTTAAATCATCTTTGTCTGATGTAATAAGAACTATATTATTTTGATTTATTTTTTTTAAATTTTTAATCAGATCAATATAATAATTCCTATAAAATCTTGATTCACTGTAAAAAACAAATTCTCTTTCTTTTTTATTAAGTTGAGTAAATCTAATTAATCCAGCTAATGATTCTATAAAATTTTTTAACATTTATATTTTCTAATTTAATTATTTTTTGGATACACTCAAATTAAAAATGATATTCTAAATAATATTAATTAAATAATTTATAAAAAATACTTAAATCGGATTTTATTTTTTATCTTTGTTATTATCTTCATTGTTATCTTTTTTAAATCTTTTAAAAAAATCTTTTACTTTATTTCCATAATAATATAAAAAAGTTGCTGTTGCTGCAAAAGCACTTACTAAAGCTTGGATAATAATACTTCCTGTACCAGGGTCTAAATAGGCATAAGCATTAATTTCATAAAAAGAAAATAATGTTAAACTGAATATAAATAATTTAAGCATAATTTCATTATTATTATTATGAATCTAACCTTATGCAATAATATTATATATAAGTAATTACTAAGGTTAATGATTTACTAATATCTACTACATGAGTTTTTTTCGATCTTTTATATGGAAGAGAACCAGCAATTGCTTCAATAAATAGTGATTATAAATTCAAATATGCTTTTCCACTTATTGGTAAAGATTTTCTTAAAATGACCTTATGTTTAACGGTGTCAGTGGCAATTGCATTAGCCATACACTATATAATTATTCCAAACGGTTTCTTTTAAAAAGAATTAAGATTTGTTATCTCTTCTCATTTGAAGTGCCTCTTTAGCTCTTAGATTGCATGCTAATTCTACAAAAAAACATGATCGAAATGCTATACTTTTTGGTATCCAATAACTTTCCTGTTTTGAAGGATGATAATTTTTAATTGCCTTTGAAATGTCAGGATCATTAATAATTTTTTTAATAATTTTCTTACGTAATTTTTTACCCTCATTAAAATCAACTTTTTTTAAAAACATACATCTAGAATAAGATACAAGGAGCGTTATTATAAAAAAAATTAAACCCTGGTCTCCACATTTTTCAACACTATTTTCATTTAAACCTCTTGATCTTAAACTATTTTGTATATGGTTTTTAACCAACTTAAAATTAGTTAATGGAAAACCATTATTTACACCATCAACAACTGCTGTACCAACATTTGGATAGACATGATAAGAATATAATTGTTTTTTTACATAATATACATTTTTAACAAAACCTAAAATATCCCACCCAAAAGTTTTATCTTCCATCATTCGAAGTTTTTCTTCAAATAAAATTTTGTTATTATGAATTACAGAGCTTTTAATCAATCTCGCATTACACCCAAATAATCCAAGGTGTCCAAATAATGGATTATGATCGTAAAGTTCATTTTGCATTGCGTTTAATAGTTCTTTGCTGTCAAAAAACTTATCTTCTGAATAGCTGAAAATGTTATTTCTCTGGTTCTTTGCATTCTCAAATCTCTTAAAATCTGAAAAAACAAGATCACAATCTTTTTGTATAGCCAAATTATACAACGTAGATAATGAGTTCTTCTCTATGGTGTCATCTATATCCATAAAAAAAATATATACACCTTTAGCTTTTTTAATACCTAAATTTCTAGCTACAGATTGACCAGCATTAGTCTCTAAAGGAAACAGCTTTAAAAAAGGGATGTTATATTTTTTAATTTCATTTTTAGTATTATCAGTTGAAGCATCATCAACTAAAATTATTTCAAATGTCCCTTTAAAATCTTGTGTTAGTAATGAATCTAGACAATTTTTTATATATTTTTCTGCGTTATAAACTGGAATAATGATACTTATATTAATTAGGTCCGACATTATAATTTAGAAATTACTACTTAATTAAGTTTTTAAAATTAATTATATTCAGTATAAGGTAATCTTTCTTGAGTTTGTTCAGCTGCTTTGATTAATCCTTTTCCCGCATATTCTTTTGCTGTAGTAGGGTCATTTGGTCTGCCATCACAAAAATCACAAGCAGGGAAAAAATTCTCCATATTAACTAATTTTTTTATTTTCTTTTTTAAATTTTCTTTTTCTGAAAATAAATCTACATAGTCAGCTTTATTGTCAGGTATAGCTTTTAAATTTGCGGCATTTGCTATAAATGGACAGGTATAAAGTTTTCCATTTAACAATGTATAGAACTTTTTTGCACAGCACTCCTTAAAAACCTGTTTTAATCTTGCGGGTGATCGATTATGTTGTTTAACATTACTGCAGTCTACCCAATTTTCTGCTACTTCTCGTCTATAACCAATTCCATGTCGCTTTAAACCTTCTTCCATATTTTCAACATTCTTAGAAAGTTTTCCATAATCAGTAATACGAAAATTAACATTTTTTCCTTTAAAGGCTTCTAAATGTTCTTCTTTGGGGTTTATGGTTCCATTTGTATAGATAAATACTTCTCGGTTTGAATCTTTATCTATAATACTACTAACAATTTTGGCCCAGTCTTTGTTCATAAGCGGTTCTCCACCTATAATTCTAAACTCTCCTATGTAATCTACATTTTTACTTAATAGCTCAATAGCTTCAACTATTTTTTCATCAGTATTTTTTGCATCAACGTAGTATTGCATAAGGTTAGCACAATTTTTACAATTCATAGAACATTTTGTAGTGATCATAACATCAATACTTCTTAAATAAGTTTTTGACTCATCAAAATAAAGATCATGGGTTGTTTTGGAAACTAATATTTTTGAAGCCATATAAGGTTGAGTTACACGATGTTTATATTTAGCAACATCATAATTTTTAAGTAATTCCAAAGATGAATATATTTCATTGTAGCCCAGCTCATCTAATTGTCTTGCACAATCTTTTATATTATGATGCGCAACAATAAATCTTGCATCAGGAAATTTTTTTTTTAAAGCAGGAGTGTGAACAACATTTAAATTGCAGAATTTTTTTTCTGTTTTTCTACTTTCATTATCACAAAATGCAGAAACCTTAATACCATTCTCTTTGCAAGCGTTAAGGACTGCTTCCGCTTCCTCTGCAACTGAGACAATTACTATGGGGCTTCCTTCACTTTTAAGAAATTCTATACAATTATATTTTGCAATTTTGTTCATAATTATTATTTAATATAATTAGTCTTAATAATTCTTATTACTTTTTAGGAAAATTGAAAAGAAAAATAGGATGATAATTATGAAAGTGTCAAAAAATGAGGTTATTTCGAGGATAACTGATATTTTGATAAAATTGTAAATCTCAAAATATTAATAAATAAATTAAATGAATCTTGGTATAAGCATTCCTGGTAATGACAGTACCTAAAAATTAAATTTTTAACTTGATAATTTTTTTTATTACTTCATTTGCAATATTTTTTTGTGCATCGTAAGTCATTGCTCCAATATGTGGTGTTACTATAATATTTTCTAACTTAAATAGTTTATTATCTTTCTTTTCATGGAGAAAAACATCTGTTGCAGCTCTAAAAATTAAATTATCTTTTAATAATCTGTATAAAACCTCTTCATTAACAACTCCACCTCTTGATAGGTTAACTAATATTGAGTTTTTTTTCAATAATTTACAATTTTTCTTATTAAGTAAGTTTTTAGTATCATTTTTAAGAGGCACATTTAATGTAATAAAGTCAGAATTCTTCAGTAAGTTATCTAGGGACACCAGCCTTACAGAGGAGGTTCTTTTTTTAGACTGATTTTTTACATTAGCGATTACGTTCATCGAAAATCCTTTTGCAATTTTTGCAATATTCGTCCCAATATTTCCTAGACCTATAATGCCAAGAGTTTTATCTTTTAATTGAAATCCATAGTGATTTGTTTTATTCCAAATATTTTTTCTTAGTTCCTTATCAGCTTTTACAATATTTCTGGCTGTTGATATTATGAGTCCAAAAGCAAATTCTGCAACCGATACAGCATTAAGATTTGGCAAATTAAATACTTTTATATTATTTTTGGTTGCAGTAGCAACATCAATATTATCTAAACCTGAGCCAGCTCTTATAATATACTTTAGCTTTTTTGCTTTATCTATAATATTTTTATCTATCTTTATTCCACTTCTCAATATTAATAGTTTTTGTGATGCAATTTTTTTTTCTAGATCAATATATTTTATTGATGGAGAGTATTCAACTTTATGTTTCAATCTCTTCAACTCAGAAATTAGGTATGGATGGACTGGACTAATAATTAAGATTTTATTTTTAAAATATTCCATATTTTGATAGAGACTCAGATTCTTCAAATCCAAAAATAATATTCATATTTTGAATTGCCGATCCAGCTGCTCCTTTAATAAGATTATCGGTTGTGGCAATAATTCTAATAACACCAAGTTCCTGATCGTAATCAAGTCCTATTAAACAATTATTAGAGCCAATAACATTTGTTACAGATGGGTAAAGATCATACTCTTTGTCATTTCCTGATAGTTTTTTTTTATAATCTAATATTTGTATAAATTGGTTATTTTTGTTTTCTTTATTGTAGAATTTTTTATAAATTTTAATTAATGTCTCTCTATTAAGTTTATTAATATATTTTTTTTTAACATTTAAGTTAATTCTTAAATATATTCCTCTTCTAAAATTTCCATGAGCAGTATTTAGGTCAATCAGTATTTTTTTTTTAAAAAAACTCTGCAATTTATCCTCAACTTCTGGTGCATGTCTATGACCTTCAGCATTATAAGTTAAAATATTTTCTGTTGCATTTGCATGTGTTACATCAATTTTTGGTTTATTTCCTGCTCCTGTTGTTCCATTGATTGCATTCAAGGTTATAGGTTGGTTAATTTCCAAAATTGTATTTTGAATAATTGGAGCTAAAGATAGTATTGCTGTAATTGCATAACAGCCTGGATTAGCAATAATATCAGCTTCTAAAATATTTTTTCTATTAAGCTCTGATAGCCCGTAGGCAATTTTTTTTTTTAACAAAAGTTTGTTTATTTTTTTTATGCTACCGTATGCTTTTTTATATTTGTTAATATCATCGAAACGGAATGCACCACTTAAGTCAATAATTTTAATATTTTCTTTTAACAATTTTATTGTTAAATTGTAAGAATCATTAGATTTTGTACATAAAAATATACAATCTAAATTTTTTGAAATTTTATGAAGTTCCTGAATTGTAATATAGCTTAAACTAGCAGCAAACAAATTAGGATGGGTTCTTGAGAAATTTTTTATCTCTCGTGACACTGGGTAGATTTCTCCTATGTTCTTATGTTGTAATAATAGCCTGCATATTTCACTTCCAGTAAAACCACTTGCACCTACAACCGCTACATTTATTTTTTTCATTCTAGAATATTATAAAGATTTAAAATAAATTTTTCTAATTAGTTTATCGTCTATATTTGATATTGGATCATTTTGCAGATTACCAGATATATTTTTTAAAAATATAGAAATATGTTTTTCTACCACTCCATATTCTGATAAAGTATTATTCACTTTAATTTTATTCATAAAATCATTTATAAAACTACATTTGTGACTTTTAATATCAATTTTTTTTTTTAAATTTTCAATTTTCTTTTTACTAAATTTATACTCCTCTTCAAGCCAAGATGGATAAATACAAGCTAAACCTCTGGCATGTGAATGTGCCACTTCTTGAACTGATCCCATTGCTTGTTGTAATCTGTGTGGCAAACATGAACTTGCATTAGCCACATTAATACCACCCATAAGAGCGGCTAGACAGACTTTTTCTTTTGCAATCAAATTTTTTTTTGTCTTTAATGATATAGGTAAGTATTTCATTATCATTGGTATTCCTATTTCAGAAAAATTTTCCGTAATAGGATTACTTTTTTTAGCAAGATAAGACTCAAATAAATGTGTAAAAGCATCAAATCCTGTTTCTGCTAAAAGGTCATCTGGCATGGTTAAGCTGAAGGTTGGATCAATTATTGCAATCTTAGGAAATAAATTATTTCCTCTTATTCCAGATTTAAATTTTTTTTCTATGTCTGTAATTATAGAGCCTTTTGAAACTTCTGAACCTGTACCTGCAGTAGTTGGTATTGCAACTATAGGTAAGCATTTTAAATTATCAGAAATAGTTTTTCCAATAACTTCTTCTATCTTTTTAAAGTTAATCCCTACAGCTATAGCTTTTGCCGCATCAATTGCACTTCCACCTCCTAAACCAATTACAAAATCAATTTTTTTCTTTTTAATTATAGAAATTGCCTCATTAATTTCATTAGATTTAGCATCAGAAGAAATATTATCATAAACAATAAATTTCTTCTTATCTTTTTTAAAATCATTAGTTAATAAGTCTAAAAATTTAAACTTACGCATAGAATTTCTCCCACAAACTATCATTGGGTTTTTTCCTAATTTATTTGTTAATTCAGAAGTTTTTCTAAAGTAACCAGATCCAAAAAAAATATCTGTCGGTGAGTTAAAATTAAATAACATTAAACTTTTTTTGATTTTTATATAAACTTTCTAAAACTGGTAAGACTTTATTTGATAAATAAAATAATGATGATCCACCACCAGAAGATTTTAGACCCTTAAAAGGTAAATCTGAAACAGTATCTCCACCCAGCATAAGTGAGTTTTTTTTATTTTTGTTTATGTATTTTAGGATAGAAACAGAAGGTTCTTTAAAGTTTTTTTTCATCATAGAAGGTGTACCGGCTAATAAAATTTGGCTCTTTTTTGAGATACATTTTTTTAAAATCATGTGCATTTCTTGTGATAAATTAAAACCAACTATTATTTCATTTTTTTTAATATTTTTTAAATCAGTTTTTCTATTTATTTTATAATTATTCTTATCACAAACAATGAATTTTTTTGGGATAAGAAATTTATCCTTGTATTTAGCATAAATTTTTTTGGTAAGAATCAGTTCTTTTTTTGAATGATAAGTTGAACTACCTATATTATGGTTGGTTGATTTCAGTATTGTATTAAGAACTAATCCTGCTGGGATAATATGATTATATGTTTTAGATAAAAAATTTAAACCTATTGTGATTTTTTCTTTTTTAATTCCACCTAAGATGCATAATGAGTTTTTTTTTGGCTTAAGCCATGGGTTTAGTTTAATAATTTCTCTATATATTCCATTCGATAGATAGGCTGGTTTGTATTTTAAAATTGCATTATTTGAAGAATTTTTTCTATGAGCTTTTGAAAAACCCCCAATAATAACAAAATCAGTCAACATTGATAAATTTTTCCCCAAAGTGTCTGAATTCAATTCTTCGCCATTAAAAAACCTACTATTAGGTAAAAAAACTATTTGACCGTGTTTGGATAATTTTAATATTTTTTTTTTATCAAAAATATTTCTCTCTCTTATATAAATAATTTTAGTATTTAATTTTTTTTTAAGATATTTAATTAAAAAATCAAAGTGAATAGTATTTTTTTTTTTAAAGGAGCCCTGGTGAGAAATTAGTAAAATCTTAGTTTTTTTTTTAATTAATAATTTTAAATCCTCTATTTCCTCTTCAATTCTTGTTTTTCCTTTTAAAAATTTATCTACATTAAATCCAGCAGAATAAAGATAAACCTTATCTTTATTTATAACTTTTGGGTTTAACTTTTTTATCAAACTTAGCATGTATAAGATTTATCATAGTTGATAATTTTTTTAAGATTTTTATAGTCTTTTCGGGTATCAATCTCAATTATTTTTTTTCTTGATATACAAACTTTGAATTTAAATTTTTTGATTAAATCTTGATAACCATTCTCAGAATATTTTATTTTATTAAAATCCATTTTTTTGATTATAGATAAAAATGATTTGATTGTCTTTTTTTCCATTTTTACCACTCCTGCAGACGGTACTAAATTTTTTTGATTATTTTTACCCTCTTTAACAAAAATATTATTAACCACCTTATTTTTTTTGTATGAATATACAATATCATCATCATTAATAAATTTTTTCTGATTTGTTAAAAATAAATTTTTTTGAGGATCTAATATAAATTTATTTAATATATTTTTTGGTAATATTATATCTGCATTAAAAATTACTAAATCCTGATTTAAAAAATTTTCTGCTAAACATACTGAGTAAATATTACCTCTTTTTTTGTAGTATTTATTATATATAAAATTGATTTCGATTTTATTTGAGAAATTTTTTATTAAATAATCAATAATCAATTTTTTTTTAAATCCAACAACAATATGTAATTTATTAATTTTAGTTTTTTGTATTTTATCTACAAGATAATAAAGGATTGTTTTATTACTTATTTTTAATAATGTTTTTGGTTTATTATTAAGTGGTTTTAAAAGCCTAGAACCAAATCCTGCTGCTAATATTAATGCTTCCATAATTTTTTAAAAAAATTTATTTAAGTAAAATTAAATATGATAATTACATTATATGTTTTTTGAAATGAATCAAACCTTAGAAATAAAAAATTTCTCTAATGAAAATGGTTTGCTGTTATAAAAAATATTTTCTCAAAAACTAAAATAAATAATATCAGAAATAGTGTTTTAAAAATTTAAATAAAGATAATAAAGATTTTTATGAAGTTAGTAATAATAAAAAAATTTTAAGACAATAGAAAAAATTACTGGTCATTTTTATTTTATAAAAGATTTAGCTTGTTCACCAGAAATTAAAGATTTTTTTGAAATTAATTAAAGTTAAATTTTATTAGATCAACATCTGATCTAATAATAGTACACTTAATATTTAAAAGTTTTAAAATACTCTCAGTAATTTGACCTTCGAGATTATTTTGTTATTCACCTTTAATTTTTGGAGATTCTCTCCAACAATAACAACTATTAATGGTATCGATTAAACGTTTTTATAGTAATTAAAATTAATGGATTTAAAGTATTAGATAGACCTGAATTTTGCATATAAATGCAAGACATTCTTCTAGTGGAAGGTAGTGACCAATACCTAGTGATATAGCAGAACCTTCATTAGTTGCAATTATATGATTTTTTACCTTTTTTTTGTAAAGAATAAGAAATTTCTTTTAAAACACCGTCAGGGACACTAGCAAGAAAATTAGTTTTATTTTTTTTTAACAAATTGATTAAAGACTTAACTTCAATCATTTTTAATTAAATTAATTATTTCTTTTATAGGAATAATATTCTTTTCAACCTCAAAAGCTCTGCTATTTTCTAAAATTTTCTTTGCTGTATGCTGCATGGCTGGATACGCAGCTCTTAGAAGTTGGTTTGCATAGATAACTAATCTAAAACCATTTTTAATTAAATCTTTCTCATAAACTTTTGAGTATGTAGATGGTACAGAAACTAGTGGTATGAAATTTTTACTTTTTTTAAATTCTTTAGCAAATGTAAATATTTGAGCTGGGGTTTTTTCTTTACTATGTATCAGAATAGCATCGGCACCAGCTTTCGAATAAACTTCAGCTCTTTTTAGGGCATCTTTTAAACCTTTACCAACTATAAAGCTTTCAATTCTTGCAATCATCATGAAATCTTTATTTTTTCTTGCATTACAAACTTGTTTAATTTTTTTTGCAAAAATTTCTGGTTTGTCTTGCTTGGTATCAGTTTGGTCTTTAAAAAGTGAATTTTTTTTAAGACCAATCTTGTCCTCCATTATAATTGCAGAAGCTCCAGATCTTTCAAGTGATCTGACTAAAAAAGGTAAGTGCTCTAATTGTCCACCATTATCCGCATCAAATACTAGAAGCTTTGATGTAACCTCCATCATGACATTTAAAGACGATAGTCTTGTAGAAAAATCTACTGATGAATTGTCAGGTTTCCCTTTTGTAGCAGAATCAGTTAAGCTTGATGACCACATACCATCAAATTCTTTATTCTTATTTTTTTTGTTAACACTAAGATTTTCAATTATTAATCCTGTAAGAGAATTATGAGACTCAATTATCCTAACTATATCTTTTGACTTAATTAGTCTTTTTAATCTAGAAACTCTATTTTCAGGCAAAATAACTTCAGAAATTTTACTCTTAATTAATGTCGATGAAATATTTTTTGTATACTTGGGTTCTATTAGTTTTCCAGACCACTTTTTTAATATTTTAACAACTCTATCTCTCGTTTTTTTTTGAATACCAGATTTCCAATCATCTCCATGAACAACATAATCAGGCTTGATAAGATTAAGATTATCAACATAATCTAGAGTTTTTTGAGGAATAACTCTATTCACATACTTCATATTCTCAAGAACCACACTACGTTGTCTAAAATTTAGATAAGGAATATTTTTATACGATGCAATAGCTTCATCTGTTAGTAGGCCAACTATTACATCACCGTATGAATTTGCTAATTTAAGTATATTGATATGTCCTTCATGTAAAATATCAGCAGATAAGGCAACGTAAACTTTTTTTTTTTTCATTCTAAAATAATTTATTCCTAATTAATATATTTTTAGTCTAATTAAATCTATTTGTATTTCTAAATTGTTTAGTTTTATACATCTGTACTCTACATAGATACTTTACTCTAACTGATTATAGTTGATTATATTAAACTCTTGATATATCTCCTCTAAAATTCTATTATATTCCCATTGAAATAATTTAATGTTGTTTCATATAAGTAAACGGGAGACATGATAAAGCCTAATTTAATTTAAGAAATTTATCAGGCCGAAGGAGCAACCACCCAGGAATCTCTCAGGCAAAAGGACCGTAACATATTAACTCTGGAAAGAGATTAAGTTCTCGCCGACGGAATAAAACTCTCA
>MDTF01004555.1_pt1 | contig 35362 bp, 26 predicted proteins | sample 811191 | NCBI WGS metagenome assembly MDTF01 (sample SAMN05326649, study PRJNA326480) | marine metagenome | isolation source: seawater | place: Southern Ocean | collected 2011 | reverse complement strand
TCTTCAAAGTAATGGCTCAAGTTGAAGCAATTTAAAAAAAAAATTTCACCCTGTAAGACCAAAACCTATTAATTTTCATTTTATTTTAGTTGCCTTAAATGTAACTATTACAAATACAAAAGAGTGAATAATTCTACATTAACAATATATTATAAATGAACTAAAAAAACTGATTCCAATTTTCTCTTAATTACCTTTTTTTTTAAAAAAAAACTTAATGAATTACTAGTAGTTGCTACTATCGGATTTCAATATGTATTTTATTTATGAGATATATTTACCTTGGTAACATTCCTAACTATAAGTTACCGGAATCTCTTATTAGGATAAGTATAAATATTGTCTCATTTCTTACTCTTATCTGTTCTATGTTTTAATCGAACTCAAAGATCGTAAACCCTGTAAAAAAAAGATTACTCAAACAATAAAATACTTTAATAAGTAAACTAAGTGCTTTTTTAAGTTGGGAACATCTCAATTATTAACTGTTTAAATGATACCTTTTCGTTTTAAAAACTTCTATACCATTGAACCATCGGTATTGGGGAAATTATATCTTCCATAATAACTCCCGTAAAACCTACTTGAAATGCTTTCCCTGGCTTATGCTGAAATCGAAATCCAGGAGAAATAACGGCTAAACAAGATAAAGGAGAAAAATCAGCATCTTCAGATTGATCCTCAGGTAAAACAAAAAATGATTCAAATATAAAACTAACTGAACGGGTAAGCTTACACATCCCTGAAAAACTAAACATACCAACCTTATCAGTAATTCTTTTTTCTTGATATGGCATATATTGTTGGCTTGGGTAATTATTATTTAATGTTTTATTATCTGAAACAGCTCCATATCCACAAGATATGGAGATATTTCTTGTTCGTTTCCCGAATGTTATCGCTGCAAAAGGTATTCCTCCGAAAACATTAAAATTTGAGTATGAACCTGTCCCTATCAAAGCTCCTATAGCTACATGTGTATTTTTTTTTATTTTCCAACTCTTTTTAAAAGTTCCAATAATTGGAGCACCTATCCAAGTAGTCATTAAACCAACACTAAAATTGTTTTTTAAACCGAACTGCATTTCTGGCCCCCACCAATTGATTAAATAATAATTTTCACCTTCGTCTAACGAAAACCCGTTGGTACTCATGAAGTATCTTGTCGCAAAGGGACTCCTATCAATAAATTCACCTTTTTTGTTTAACTCTAGAGAAGACAACTTAACAATCTGACTAATAACATGTTGAGGTATATATATCTCTCTCCCGTCTACTGTTTTTAAGAGTAATTCTCGATTATCTTGTTTAATAATTTCACCTTGTAATTCTCCACCGTCTGTTTTAATTATCCTATAAAAGGTTAAGTCATCCTTAACGACCTCACTAATTAGATGTTGAGGTATACTAACCTCTCTACCGTCTGACGTTTTTAAGAGTAATTCTCGATTATCTTGTTTAATAATTTCACCTTTCAACTCTCCACCGTCTGTTTTAATTATTTTATAACGGATTGAAGTATCCTTTGAATTAGATTCTTGATTTACAGTATCTAATGGTTCTGTAACCTGACGGATTGAAGTATCCTTTGAATTAGATTCTTGATTTACAGTATCTGATGGTTCTGTAACCTGACGGATTGAAGTATCCTTTGAATTAGATTCTTGATTTACAGTATCTGATGGTTCTGTAACCTGAGCATTTACTACGTAAAAGCTAATTAAAACTAATAGTGCAGTGCATAAATTTCTCATTTCTTTTTTTCTTAAAGTTAGGACATTTTTTACTGAAAAATTAAATAGATAATAAAGATAAAGAATAATCGTTATTTTCGTTAAAGTAATAAATAATATAACATGAAAAAAAATCAACTGCTCGGGCTAATTATAATCGCTCTTATATTTGTTCGATGCGCGAAAGACGACCCATCTAAAGCAACCTATAAAGTTGCTTTTTGTTTAAACTGGAACAACAATGACTTTCCTTCTGATTACCCATCAAATGCTCATTTTTCTAAACTAATAGGTTGGAGTCATCAGGCAGAAAATGATTTTTTTGCAATTGGCACAATGGCATCTGATGGCATTAAGGATATGGCTGAATTAGGAGATAATTCTATTCTTAAAGATGAGCTAAAGAATAAAATTAAAGATGGTAAAGGACTTGATTTTATAATTGGAGAAAATTTAAACAAGGGAGTTGGAACAATTTCTTTTAATATTGATGTAAACGAAGAAAATCCTTCGGTTACTTTGGCAACCATGCTTGCACCTAGTCCAGATTGGTATGTTGCAGTGGTTGATGTAAACCTTTTTGAAAACGAATCTTTTGTAAAAGAAAAAACTATTAGTGGATTAATTTATGATGCAGGAACTGATAGTGGTAACACGTTTAAATCAAGTAACGATAAAACCATTCCAAAAGATCCGATTTCCCTACAAACATCATCCCCTATTGGATCGGGAGGCACTTTATGCACCGTTACGTTTACAAAAAAATAAAAACATAACTTCTAATCTTCTTTTATTCTTCGATTAATACTAGCAGGGCTGTCTAGATTTGTTTATCTGAAATATAAGCTAAGTTCATAATATTAGGACTATACCAAATTATTAGATTTTATTAAGATGGTTATAAAAAACAAAAAGGAAGAGTCGCCCCTTCCTTTTTATTCTATATTTTAATCCTTCAAAGAGACCGTTTATTGAACCGTTTAAAAAAAAATAAACGACTATAAATATCTAGTTTTTGTTACCTTCTATTGGCAGGACTATCCTGAGTTATTAATGAATTATTCGGATTGTTCTCGACATAGAATCAGTAACGATCCGCCGTGACTCACGATGCACCGCTAACCACCAGATTCTGTCCTTTCGTATAGGCTGAAAATGCAGGGTTTTGGAAAGTTACAGAAGAATCCTCCTCGAAGTTTGCAAGTATTGCCTCGGCCGTAGCGGGATTCGTAGCGAAGGGCACATGGTAAACATCTGCCAAACGACCTAGAGCCTCAATATCGGCATGGTGCGGGTGTGCTGAGAGTGGGTCTCTAAAGAAAATAATTGCACGAATACTCCCATCTGCAATCATAGCCCCAATAGCCTGATCTCCGCCAAGAGGTCCAGACTGGACCTTGCGAGATAACAACAGTCCAGTCTCTTTATGAAGGAGCGATCCCGTTGTACCAGTAGCCACTAGAGATGACTTCTGAAGCAGATCTTTGTGTTTCCGTACGAATTCTACAAGCACCGGCTTCATGGCGTTGTGCGCAACAAGTGCTACATAGCGCTTATCGTCTCGCCAGCTTACATGTTCGTCCTGCTTTTGATGATTGGCATAGCGTGCATCAAAGAAGGACTTGCAGCACATAGCTAATCGAAGGTCCTCATTTAGAAGTGCTTCAAATGCAGATAAGGTAAGAATGGCAACAGTCATATCAGTTGTGGCGCGCACATCTGCCGTCCGAAGTGCTTGGCTCGAAAACATAGCCTCTCCGAAAAAATCTCCCGCGGCCAAACCTGCCCGCTTGAGCGACTCTACCTCAACCTCAGCTTCGCCCTCTACGATCAGGCCTATAAAATGTGCGGGCGTATTAGCTTCAGCGACTAGGTTGCCCGAAGCAAACTGCTGAACCGAAAGGTGCTGAGACAAATGGCTTAATTGAGCTGCATTAAGATGTGTTCCAAGATCAGATAAAATTAGAGATTTTAAGAGCGGTGACTCGGTATAATTGATAATATCCATAGTATAATATTTTTTCACTGTTTACACAGATTTAGTTATAAAAGTAACTATTTTTAGTATAAAATTTTGAAAAAATTTAGTAATTAAATTTATTATATTGTTAACAAATTTTGACTATCAGGACTGTTCTGGAATATTATTCAATTGATATAGTTTTATTATCTTCCAATAGCTAAAATTAGCTTTATATTTATTTCAATTTATCGTGACTAAAAAATGAAAACTTTCCTCTTACCTATCTTATTGTTGCTTTTTGTAATCAATGTAGCATTTGCAAATTCTTATGTAATCGAAGCAGAAGATGGTATTTTATCGGGTGTTTCTGTATTTGACGATACTTCAGGGTATTCAGGCGCAGGTTATGTTGGGGTGTTTCCAACAATCGGGAGCAAAGTAAAAATAACAGTGGATTTAGACTCATCTGGAATTTATCAATTAGATATAGGTTATTTGCAGCCTTGGTCACTCAAAAAAGAAAATATTTATGTGAATGGTATCCTAAAAGGTCAACTTGATTTCCCCAAAAGCAATGGTTTTGAGACGATTCCTTTTGGAAGAGTTCTTCTTAATAAAGGAAAAAATACGATCACAATTGAAGCTGACTGGACTTGGATTTATATCGATAATATAATCCTTACGAAAATAAATGTGCCGAAAATTGATTATAATAAGGCTATTTCTATATTAATCGACCCTGATGCAAATAATAAAACTCAAGATTTGTTCAATCGGTTAAAAAGCACGTACGGACAAAAGGTAATCAGTGGGCAACATAAAACCACAAATCAGTTATTTAGTCATACCAATGAGCTACCTATTATTAGAGGATTTGGAATTCAAAATTACACTAAGGGCTATGCATATAACTGGGATAATGTTAATAGCTCTCATGCTTTTGGGTGGAAAGAAACAGGTAAGACACAAGAAATAATTGATTGGTATAATAATGAGTCCTGTGGTATTGTGACTATTGAGTGGCATTGGCACGTACCAAATGGAATAGGTGCCACTCCAGGTGTAAATACCTTTTTAACCAAACACACCACATTTGATTTATCAGAAGTAATTGAGCCACAGCACCCAGATCACCAATATCTCTTGGAGGATATAGACTCTATTGCTAGTCAACTGAAGAAACTAGAGACTGCTGGTGTACCTATACTGTGGAGGCCACTTCACGAAGCCGAAGGACAATGGTTTTGGTGGGGAGCTAAGGGGCCTAAACCTTGTCTTGAACTATATGATTTAATGTATGATAGATTAACAAATTATCACAACCTACATAATTTGATATGGGTATGGAGTGGCTACGCAGAAGAAGTTTGGTACCCAGGAAACGATAAAGTGGATATTTATGGTTATGATTCATATCCAGGTAACTTTATCCATAATAGCCAAAAGATTGTTTTTGATAAATTTTATCAAATATGTCATGGAGAGAAAATAATTGCAATGACAGAAAATGGCCCCTTGCCAAATGTCGATGCAATGATGAGTGATGATGCGATGTGGAGTTTTTTTATGTCTTGGGACGAAAGTCCAACAGCTAATAATTTGTCCCAACATGCTATTGATACATATAATAATAAAAATGTACTTAAAATTAGTAATACAGATTGCCCTTTGATTACAAATGTCTTTAAAACAAATGAAACTAAACTATACGGCTATCCTAACCCTACACAAGGGATAGTGAACTTGAACGTCAATATCGATTACCTTGAAATTTTTGATATCAATGGCAGATTGTTAGAGACTAAAGCAGATGCAAATGCTATTGATTTGTCTACCTATCAACAAGGTTTGTATATTATCAAGATAGCTAATCATCGACTGAAAATATTTAGGCAATAGTGAAGTGATGGTTATGGGAACGTTCACCGTATTTTTGCTTTACTTTTCACTAGCAGTACCTGTATCGATTTATTGTGGTTATTGTATTAATGAAAGGAGTGTCACACCAGTGACTTAAGTAATAATGAAAACTTAAAGCTATGCCTCTATTTTATTATTTCCTTTCCTGATACTTTGCCAAATAAAAATAACGAATGTTAATAAAACACTTATCAAAATAGCATAGAAAGCAAAAAAACGTTTGCCATATAAAAACCCTTTAATACCTAAAAAAATAGTTTCGTCAAACTTATATCCCGAGATTAAACAATAAAGAAAAAAAGAGAATATCGATAGAAATAGATAAGTAATACACAAACCTTAAGTTACTAGATTTGGAGTGAAAAAACTTAAAAAAAATAGCCGTACTTACTAAGTAAAATAGTGGATATAAGAATAACCAAAACATCCCAAGTAACTTTTTAATAGCTATTCTAATTAATCAGATTATGTTATAAAACTTGGGAATGTACATTGAGTAAACGATATAACAAACTAAACGTCGAACCAAAACATTATGGGAACGCCCCTATATTTTCATCCCCGTATTTTAATTTACAATCTGCATACTAAAAGGTATAACACCTACCTTTCAGTCATCTCAGACAATATTCTTAAACTCTCTCTAATATACTGATCATCAGATGTGTTTTCAACAAACTTAGACAAACGACCTTGTAGCACTGTGTCAGATTCCGCTTCATACAAATCAATTTTATTTGGTTGAATAGTCCAGTTACTAATAGAATCCTCTTTTACTTTAACAGCATCATTTTCCTCCTTTCTTTGCACCTTATAAGCTTTAAAAGACTCATAATTTAGAGGGTAAATAGTTTTATTATTTGCCTTTTCAATTGCCTTAGAATAAGCTTTAACGGATTGAAAATATTCAGACGAATTCAATCTTTCTTGTGAATTAGACTGTAAATTAGGAATATTAAAATCGAACTTAAAAGTCTGATATGCAGCAGGTTTTATAGAAGACCACGCAAGTGCATGATCATATTCCTTTTCACCAATTTCGATATGCTCGTAAACATCTGGTAATTTAACATCCGGCTCAACACCTTTTAGTTGCGTTGCACCTCCGTTAATTCTGAAAAACTTAGCGATTGTTTGTTTAACATCACCTAATTCTTTCTCATCTTGATAAACCCCATCTTGATTAGCAACATCTTTTAGACTATAAAAACGCTGAACAGTTCCCTTTCCAAAAGAATTACTACCTACGATAACTCCTCTATTATAATCCTGAATTGCCGCAGCAAAAATTTCTGAAGCAGAAGCACTGAAATTATTAATCATTACTACCAATGGTTTTTTGAATTGAATATCAGGATCTCTATCTGTGTATTCTTGAGGTGCTTGCCCTACTCCATCAACCTGAACAACCGGTCCGCTCTTGATAAAGTACCCAACCATATCAACAGCATCACTTAATGAACCACCACCATTATTTCTTAAATCTAATACGATACCTTCAATATTACTTTTCTTTAAGTACTCTATTTGCGCTAAAACATCTTTAGAACATCGTTTTCCATTCCTTTTACCAAACTCGGCATAAAAACTTCCTAAGTGGATATAACCATAATTAGTAGAATCTCCATCCTGCTTAATTACTAATGATTTTGCATATGTTTCTTCGATAACAACAACATCTCTAATAATTGGAATAATTTGCGTTGAACCATCAACTTTTTTAACCGTTAACCTTACTTCAGTTCCTTTAGGACCTCTAATAAAACGAACTGCTTTATCTAATCTCATATCGTATAAATCAACTGGCGTAGAATCTCCTTGAGCCACCTCCAGAAGTAAATCTCCAGCTTCAAGATCACCTTGCTTCCAACTTGCACTTCCTGCTATTATTTTTGAAACCTTAACATAACCGTCCTTAACAGTTAAGGTAGCTCCAATTCCTTCTAATTTACCTGACATACTTATATCAAAATCCTCCTTGTCTTTTGGTGGATAATAACTTGTATGAGGACCATAAACGGCTAATATACTATTTACAAAAATTGAGAAACGATCAGCCCTTTCCAATTGATTTAATCTTTTAAACCAATCAACATGTCTTTTCTCAACATGCTTTCTTGCTTTTTCTTCCAAATTTGTAATTGATTGTTTTATTTTCAATGTATCATTTTCATTTTGTTTTTTTTCTAATGAATACAATTTCTCAAGAACTTGAGTCGAAATATAACCATTCCATCTTCTTTTTAATGCTTTTGAATTTTCTGCAAAATCGTATTTATCAGCATCAATATCAAAAGAATCTTGTAAAGCTAAATTTATTTTTTTGGATAAAATACTATGAAATATTTTTTGAGCTGCTTCTTCTCGTTTCTCGATTATATCAAAATACGTATCAAAAACAGCAAGGTCATTTGTAATTAAAGCATCATCAATTTTAAACTTAAACACTGCTAATTTAGCTACATCTTTTTTAAGTAAAAATCTCTTATTAGGATCAACGTTTTCCAAAAGCATTTCAAATACTTTCTTAGAAAACTCATCATTAAGTTCCTGATTGTTATAATGTAAATCAGTAACCAATTTTTTTGTTAAATTAACAACAGCTACCTCCTTGTTGCTTTTTGTTGTTTCCTTAATGGCTACTGCGCTACAAGCTCCAACAATAATTGTGGTAACAACTCCTAAAACTATAATTATTTTCCTCATCCTTATCCAATTGAAAAATTTAAAGTGAATTGATTTACTTCAGAATGCCTTTAAACTATAACAAATTTAAACCATATTTTTGTTTATGCACTAAAGAAGATGGAACGAAATTATTCTTTTAAAATTATAGCGTATTATGTATAAGTAAACAATCCCGAAACATGAAGTAGCATTTACTATAACAACGAAAAAATATTAGTCCCAAAAATCAATAAAGTCGGCGTAAACTAGTCGTTGTAAAAAACAAAAAAATCCCAATTCATGTTTCCAAAATTGCTTCTGAAAACATGAATGGGATTATTGAAGCCGACATTCTTATTGATTGCAAGATTTTATCTAAAACAATTCTAACATCGGCATCGCAAATAATTTTCCTATCGAAAAACCTGCTTCCGAAAGGTTTTGATTATCTCCTTGGCTTAGCGAATTCTGCTCTTAAAGATCTTCCTCCACAAACGCTTCCGTCTAATGATTCTTTAACTTTATCTGCTGAATCGTTCTCTACTTCCAAAAAGCTAAATTTGTCATTCATTCTGATTTTACCAATAACTCTACCTCTTAAAGCAGATTCGTTACAAACAAAGTCAATTAACTTTCCTTTATCCATATCATCAGAAGAACCTAGGTTTAAAAATATTGTTTTAAATCCTTCTTGAGCACCTCTATCACCTCCTCTGTCGCTTTCGCCACGTTCTCTTCTTTCACCTCTTTCTGGACGTTCTCTTCTATCTCCTCTAGGAGCTCTTTCACCTCTGTCTCTCCTATCACCACGATCTCTTCTGTCACCACGGTCTCTTCCTCTATCTCTTCCGCCATCTCTTCTATCACCGCGATCACTTCCTCTATCTCTTCCACCTGTATGATTTACATCATTAGCATCCTTATAGTATTCTATGAACTTGTTGAAATCACGAGAAACAAATTGTTCGATAATTTCCTCTTTAGAAAACTCTTCAAACTCAGCATAAACACGCGCTCTATATTTAGAGAATTCAGCCTCGATTATTTTAGTTTCCTTAACGTTTGCAATTAATTTAAACAATTGAGCTTCACAAACAATATCTCCATTAGGAACTTTATCGTGAATAAACTTTTTGTTAATTATCTTCTCAATTCTTCTAATCTTAAACTTGTCTTTGTCTGTAATAATCGCTAATGATTCACCTTCTTTACCTGCTCTTGCGGTACGTCCACTTCTGTGTGTATAAGACTCACTATCTTCTGGTAATTCGTAGTTTATTACATGCGTAATATCACTAACATCAATTCCCCTTGCTGCAACATCAGTAGCACAAAGCAACTGAATTTTATGGTTACGGAATTTATCCATAACACGATCCCTTTGCTGCTGAGATAAATCTCCATGTAAAGCATCAACACTATAACCGTCAGCCATTAACCTGTCTGAAATCTCTTGTGTATCTCTTTTTGTTCTGCAGAAAATCAAACCGAAAATTTGTGGATGACAATCTACGATTCTCTTTAAAGCAGAAAATCTATTTCTTTGTTGAACTAAATAATACTTATGTGTAATGTTTTTAGCTCCTTCGTTTTGAGAACCAACTGTAATTTTAAATGGGTTTTCCATGTAATTACGAGAAATTCTTTCTACTTCTTTAGCCATAGTAGCAGAGAATAACCAAGTTTTTTTAGTTTTAGGCGTTTGTCCTAAAATAAAATCCAAATCATCTTTGAATCCCATGTTCAGCATCTCATCCGCTTCATCTAAAATTACTCTGTCAACATCTTCTAATTTTGCAGCACCTCTTTTGATTAAATCAATTAATCTTCCTGGAGTAGCAACTATGATGTTACAACCTCTTTTTAACTCTCTAATTTGAGTACTTATATTAGCGCCTCCATAAACACAAACGATTTTTATACCTTTCATGTGTTTAGAGTACTTCTTTAAGTCCTCAGCAATCTGGTTTCCTAACTCACGTGTTGGAGATAGTACAACAGATTGTACCCTCATTGTCCCTGCTTCTGTTAAATTTAGCATAGGTAATCCAAAACCGGCAGTTTTACCTGTCCCAGTTTGCGCCAAAGCAACCAAGTCTCTATCCCCTTCTAATAATACAGGGATGGCTTGTTGCTGAATAGGAGTTGGAGACTCGAACCCTAAATCGGTAAGTCCTTGTAATAACTCCTCTTTCAATCCTAATTCCGAAAATGTCATCAATTATTTGTTTTAAAAATTAAACGCTACGAACCGATAAGCCAGGTTCTGTCGTGTCTTGTCATTTATCTAAACGCTTTACCCACTGAGATCGAACGAGCAGCTCTTTGTTCCGAAGAACGCCTCAGCCTATTTAAGCTTTCACCCCATAAGGTTTATTCAGCTACTACAGTTGCCTGTAATACTGGTGAGCTCTTACCTCCCCTTTTCACCCTTACCTATAAAAAGTAAACTTTATATAGGCGGTTATTCTCTGCAATACTAGCTGTCAAGGAAATCTTAAAATTCCCCAGCCCCCCCTTTCAAGAGGTATGGTGCTCTGCGGTGCCCGGACTTTCCTCTATATAAAATATAGCGACAAGATAGTTCATAGCGCGTGCAAAGATACATCAATTTCTTTTAGTATACTTAGATAATTACCAATTGCCTGTTCTGTTAATTATTAGGTCGCAATTATTACAGAGTTATTTTCAAATTATCGTAGGCTAATTCAACGTGATCCGGTAACTCTTTTGAAATTTCAGCGTGCAATCCTAAAAGATGAGAAATATGTGTTAAGTAAGCTTTTTCAGGTTTTAATTCTTCTATGAGTTCCAAAGCTTCACTTAGACTAAAGTGTGAAATATGTTTTTCTTTTCTAAGTGCAGTAATGACTAATACCTTTAAACCCTTTAGCTTAGATTTTTCTTCTGGTGCGATGTAATTCACATCCGTACAATAAGCAAAATCTCCAACTCGAAAACCGAAAACGGGCAATTTGTAATGCATCAACTGAATGGGCTGAAAAGGAATTCCTAAAACAGTGAATGGTTTATTCTCAATTCTATTAACAATCAAGCGAGGAACTCCTGGATATGGATTTTCTGTAAAAGCATAAGAATATTCCTTTCTTAAGCAGGCTTCAACATTTGCATCAATAAACAAATCCATTGCCTTTTTCTGTTTGAAGTTAAATGCGCGAACATCGTCCATTCCTGCTGTATGATCCTTATGCTCATGGGTATAAACAATAGCTTCCAACTGCTGAACATTTGCCCGAAGCATTTGTTGTCGAAAATCAGGTCCTGTATCTATACAAATAGACTTGCCTTTTGTTTCAATTAAAATAGAACATCGCAATCTATTATCTTTCTGATCGTTTGAAAGACAAACTTCACAATTACAAGCAATAACTGGAACCCCTTGCGAGGTGCCTGTTCCTAAAAAAGTTATTTTAATATCGTTGGTTTCCATTATATTATTTCGAAGCAACTAAAGCTTGTTCAATATCATTTAATATATCAATAATATTTTCTAATCCTACAGAAACTCTTATTAGTCCTGGAACAATACCAACTTCTACTCTTTCTTTATCAGTTAATTTAGCATGAGTTGTAGAAGCAGGATGTGTTACTATTGTACGAGAATCTCCAAGGTTTGCAGAAAGTGAACACATTTTTATTGCATCCAAGAATCTAGGCCCCCTTTCCAATCCTCCTTCAACTACAAAAGTAACTATCCCTCCCCCGTTCTTCATTTGCTGCTTTGCAATATTAAATTGAGGATGAGAAAGTAAAAATGGATATTTTACATTTATAACTTCTGGGTGACTCTCGAGGGCTGTTGCTAATTTTAATGCACTTTGAGAATGACGCTCCATCCTTATTTCTAATGTTTCCAAACTTTTACTTAACATCCACGCATTGAAAGGAGATATAGCAGGCCCTGTTGATCTGCAAAAAGTATAAACTTCTTCAATATAATTTTTAGGTCCTAAAATGAGACCACCCATTACACGTCCTTGACCATCAATATACTTAGTAGCAGAATGAGTTATAATATCAATCCCAAAATCTGTTGGCTTTTGAATATACGGTGTTGCAAAACAATTATCAACGTTGGTTAAAACACCATACTTCTTTCCTACCCTACCTATCATTCTAAGATCAACAATATCAACTCCTGGATTTGTAGGTGTTTCTAGAAAAATCATTTTAGTATTACTTTCAACTGCATTGCTCCACTCCTCCTCAGTTGCATTTACATTTACATATGTATGCGTAATACCAAATCTATATAAAATTTTACTCAGTACGGTGTGTGTTGACCCAAATACACTTCTGCAAGCAACAATATGATCACCAGCACTAACCACCGAAACAATCGAAGCGTAAACTGCCGCCATTCCTGTAGCAGTGGCATAACCAGCCTCAGTACCTTCTAAAGCGCACATTTTATCAACCAATTCTGAGAAATTTGGATTAACAAAACGAGAATAAAGATTAGCTTCATTTTCGCCTGCAAAAGCAGCTCTCATGTCTTCCGAATTATCAAAAGTAAAACTTGACGTTAAATATAACGGCGATGAATGTTCTTTTTGACACGTTTGTTCAGATTGAATTCTGATTGCTTTTGTACTATCTTGATATTCACTCATTTTAAATATGTTTTATGCAACCGGTTCACCATTTATAATTGAACCATATGTAATAGTTGAAGTTTCCTCTAAAATTTTTGCAACTGAACAGTATTTATCCATGCTAAGTGCAACAGCTCTTTTTACACGCTTTTCATTCAAATCCCCTTTAAAACTAAAAGTAACATGAATATTTTTAAATAAAGCAGGTTCTCTATCCTCATATCGCTCAGCGTACAACTCAATTTTTAAATCGTCTATAAATTGCTTCTGCTTCTTTAAAATCAGCACTACATCAATAGCACTACATCCACCTAAACCCATTATTAATAATTGCATCGGGCGCACACCCATATCATTACCACCAATAGCTGTAGACCCATCAATATTAATAATTTTACCATCCTCATTTTTTGCTTCAAAATGGAATGCATCATCAATTCTATTTAAAACAATTTTCATGATTAAGCTTATTTATCTTGTGTTTTTCAAAGTTAATATTTTCTATCAACATTTCACTCTTTTGAAGTTTCATCAATAATGTTTGAACTTCATACCTCTTTTTGTTAAATTTAACAATCTAAATAGCAATCCACATTGAGTAAGCAATTTTATAATTCACCAAACGACCTGATTTTAGAATCAGGCGAAGTTTTGAAAAAGCCAATAATTGCTTTCCATACTTATGGAGAGATGAATGAAGCTAAAGATAATGTTGTATGGATTTTTCATGCTTTAACAGCTTCCAGCGATGTTCAGGATTGGTGGGATGGTTTAGTAGGAGAAGATAAATTATTTGATTCCAAAAAACATTTTATTGTTTGCGCTAATATGTTGGGTTCTTGCTACGGTTCGACAGGTCCTAACACTATCAACCCAGATACGAATACACCCTATTACCATAGTTTTCCATTTATTACGATAAGAGATATTGTAAATTCTTTAATTGACTTAAGAAAACATTTAGGTATTGATAAGATTAAAATGGCTGTTGGTGGAAGTTGTGGTGGCTATCAAGCTTTAGAATGGTTGCTAATGGAACCTGAAACAATTGAGAATTACACGATTTGTGTAACAAGTCCTAAAGAGAGTGCGTGGGGAATAGCAGTTCATACGGCACATAGAACTGCTATTGAATTAGATCCTTCCTGGGGAGAGGATCATGAAAATTCTGGAATTGAAGGAATGAAAGGTGCCCGGCAAATTGGTTTGCTTTTTTACCGAAACCACGAAATATATCACCACCACCAGAAAGAATTATCAAACGAAAAAATCAAAGATTTCCGTTCAACTTCATACTTAAAATATCAAGGAGAAAAATTAGCTAAACGTTTTTCACCTATTTCATATTATAAGTTGACTGAAATATTAGACACTCATAATATTGCAAGAAATAGAGATGTTGATGTGAAGGATACTTTAAAACGAATTAAACAAAAAGGTTTAGTAGTTAGTATTAGTTCTGATTTACTTTGCCCCCCTACTGAACAGCAATTCATGGCCCGTCATTTACCTAATGCACAATACGCATTAATCGATAGCTTATATGGTCATGATGGCTTCCTTTTAGAATACACAAAAATCGGCAATACTATAAAAGAGGCTTTTCCAGATTTTCAATAAAAAAACAGCAAAATTTAGCTTCTTAACATACCATTCCTTAATAACTATTTAGATTGTTATAGTATTTTTAAAATGACAACTTTATCTTAGACAAATTAAATTCCCTTTAATGTCTATAATCACATTAACAACCGACCTAGGTTTAAAAGATTTTTATGTTGCTAGCATAAAGGGATCTATCTTTTCCGAACTTCCCGAAGCTTTAATTATTGATATAACGCATGATATTCCTGCGTTTAACATTAGTGTTGCTGCTTTTTGTTTGAAAAGTTGTTACGAAGATTTCCCGCAAGGAAGCATTCATATTATAGGAGTTAGTCCGGAAGCCAATGAAAATGTAAAGCATGTTGTACTGAAACACAACGGACATTATTTTATTGGTGCTGATAATGGTATTTTTTCTTTATTATTCGAAAACAAAATTGAAGAGGTTTTTGAAATAAACATTATTCCAGACGAAGACAAAAGAACCTTTCCAACCAAAGATGTATTCGTTCAAGTTGCTTGTCACATTGGACGAGGTGGAACACTTGAGATTATCGGAACAAGATTAGATGAACTTACTGAAAAAACTGATTTCTCACCCGTTATAGAAGATGATACAATAAGAGGAATAGCAATTTACATTGATTCATACGGAAATATTACAACAAATATCAGTAAGCAACTCTTTCAATTAATCGGGAAAAATCGAGAATTTTCAATTGTATTCAGAAGAGCTGACTATAATATCTCTAGAATCGATTTTAATTATAGTGATGTACCAGAAGGTGAAAAAGCTGCTCTTTTCAGCAACACAGGTCATTTAGAGATTGCTATTAATAAAGGGAATGCAAGTAAATTATTTGGCATTAAATTATCGGACACAATTAGAATAGAGTTTAAATCTGTTAAAACATAATTACCTTTCCATCTTCAGCCATTAATACATTCTCATAATTGGCTATTGCTTCTGCTGTTAAATCTATTAAATCGTCATATCTAGCACTAAAATGACCCAATATCAGTAACTGAGGATTTACTTTCTGAGCAAGTTCACAAGCTTCTTTAACAGTTGTATGGTAAGTGTTTTTAGCCCGATCTTTTTCCCGATCCAAAAAAGTAGCTTCATGGTAAATATGTGACACACCCGTTAATTTTTCAATCAAACTTTCCTTAATCCTGTTATCACTGCAAAATGCGTAGGAATATGATTTTTTTGGAGGTAATGTTAAACAATCATTTTGATAAATTTCACCATCACTTGTTTCAAAATCATGACCATTTCTCAAGTTTTCCATTAAATAGTGTGGAACACCTAGATCTTTAACAACTTTACCATTAATTCTACGTGGTTTTGGTTTTTCTCTAAAAACAAAACCAAAACAGGCTATTCTATGATTAAGTTTTATGCTAGTAATTGTTATTTTCCTATCTTCAAACAATACCTTTTCACTTTCAACAGGATGAAATATCAAATCAAAATTAATTGTGGTTTTACTAACTCTGAATTGTAATTTTAATACCTCCCATAAATCAGGAGGTCCATACAGGTTCAATTGTTTTTTTCTTCCTAAAAGTTGCATTGATGAAATCAAACCAGGTAATCCAAGATAATGATCACCATGCATATGAGAAATAAAAACATCTGTAATTTTCTCAAAAGACAATTTATTTTCTCTTAATCTAGATTGCGTTCCTTCACCGCAATCAATCAAAAAAAAGCGTCCATTACTTTCAAGAATCTGAGCTGTTGGATTCCTTCTAGATGCAGGCAAAGCAGCACCACAGCCTAATATGATTAATCTTTCCAAGCTATGAGATCATTAGTTGTGACTTTTCACACCAAAGTATTAAACAAAAGAAACGGTTGACAAAGCAACCGTTACTATCCAATATTGTTGTTTTTAAACATCAACTTATTCTTCTAAGTCTTTTTCCACCTCTTCCATAAAAACAAAATCAACTGCTTCATTTAATGTTGGTGTGATATTTAAAATTGTGTCTAACTGAGAGATAGAAACTAATTTACTAACTGATTCTTGTAATCCTGTTAAAACGAAAGTTCCATTTACATTTTTACAAAGCCTATTTGCAACCAAAATCGCAGATAAACCTGAAGAATCACAGTATCTTGTTTCCTCTAAATCTATAATTATATTTTTTGTCCCATGTGCGTTAAGCATTACTAATTCGCTTTTCAGTGCAGGAGCAACTGTTGTATCAAGTTTTTCAACGTGTACTTTTATTGCAGTATACTTTTCTTGCTTATCGATTGTGAAATTCATAGAATTTAGTTTTGGGCTGTTCACAAATATAACAGAAATATCACACTACTGAAACATTACTTAATAAAATTCGTTTACATTCCTATTTTTCCAGCGAGAAGATACAAGACTGCCATTCGAATTGCGACTCCATTTTCTACCTGATTTAGGATTATGGAATGCTCAGAATCAGCCACTTCACTAGTTATCTCAACCCCTCTATTTATTGGACCAGGATGCATTACAACGATCTTCTTATTAAGACTATTTAAAATATCAAGTGTTAACCCGTATTGCATTGTATATTCTCGGATTGAGGGGAAAAATTTAGAATCTTGGCGCTCTAATTGAATTCGCAACATATTCGCAACGTCGCACCACTCTAGCGCCTTTTTTAGGTTATGCTCCACTTTCACTCCTAAAGTATATAAATATTTAGGGATTAATGTAGCAGGACCGCAAACCATTACTTCAGCTCCTAGTTTCTGCAGTGCATAAATATTTGATAAAGCAACTCTTGAATGCAAAACATCTCCAACAATTACAACTTTCTTACCCGTTACTTCACCTAATTTCTCCCTTATTGAATATGCATCTAATAAGGCTTGAGTTGGATGCTCATGAGCTCCATCTCCTGCATTAATTATTTTAGCATCAACGTGTTTGCTTAAAAAGCTATGTGCGCCAGGGTTAGGGTGACGCATAACAACCATATCTACTTTCATAGATAGAATATTATTTACAGTATCTACAAGGGTTTCCCCTTTTGTAACCGATGAAGATGAACTTGAAAAATTAATAATATCCGCAGACAATCTCTTTTCAGCTAATTCAAACGACAATTTTGTTCGTGTTGAATTTTCAAAAAACAAGTTAGCAATTGTAATATCTCTTAATGAAGGAACTTTCTTAATAGGTCTATTTATAACATCTTTAAAATTATCAGCGGTAGAAAAAATTAAATTAATGTCGTCTTTGGTTAAATCTTTAATCCCTAATAAATGATCTACACTCAAAGTCTCCATTTACAATTATTTTTCTGATGAATACATTAATACTTTATCTGCTCCCTCTACTTCTTTCCACTCAACATTAACCTTTTCGGATATAATTGAATCAACAATCTTCCCAACATAAGTAGGCTGAATAGGCAGATGTCTTTTATACCTTCTATCAACTAAAACTAAAAGTTCAACTAAAGAAGGTCTTCCATATGCCAACATTGCGTCTAAACCTGCACGAATTGTTCTACCTGTGAAAAGCACATCATCAATTAATAATACTTTCTTTCCTTCAATTATAAAATCAATTTTAGTTTCATTAGCCAAAATAGGTTTGGCGGTTCTTCTAAAATCATCTCTAAAAAAAGTGATATCTAGATAACCAACATTTAAATTTAAATAAGGATTTATTGTTTCCAATTCTTTCTTCAAACGATCTGCCAAAAAAACACCTTTAGTTTGTAAACCAATTAAAACAGTTTCTTCAAAATTGGTATGGTTTTCAATCAATTGGAAAGCAAGCCTTCTAACTGTCAGATTAAACTCGGTTGTATTTATAATCTCTCTTGGTTGCATTTGAGTGACAAAGATAAAATAAAAGTAATCGATTGTTTAATCTTACTCACAATTTATTTTCAAATAAAAAATCATTTCAATTATAAATAAATCAATATATCATGTATTTTTAACTTTTAATTAATTTAGATGAAAGCACAAGCAATTAAAAACATCAACAAAATTCATAGTTTAGACCCTACTTTAGGCGAATTAAACGGAAAAGAAATCCCTGCAGAACTTTTGTATGCAAATCAATGTGCAGCATGGCTTTTTAAATTAAAACCAGATGCCACGGAACTTGAAGAACTAGCAGCTAGGTGTCAGCATTTTAAAAGATGGGAAATCCCAAGGAGTTCATATCCACTTGGAAAAAAAGGGTATTATCAATGGCGAATTTTCCTATACGCTTACCAAGCGAATGAAGCAGCTAAAGTACTATCTAACGTTGGTTATTCTGCTAGTGATGTAGAAATAGTAAAACAAATGATTGGGAAAAAAGATATTAAAAACAATTTACAGGCGCAGTTGATTGAAGATGTTGCTTGTTTAGTATTTTTAAATCACTACATGCAACCTTTCGCGGCAACTAAGCAAGAATATTCTGAAGAAAAATGGATTAAAATAATTACAATGACTTGGAACAAAATGAGCGACAAAGCGCATGATTTTGCTTTAAAAATAGAATACGCTCCTGAAATTTTCCAACTAATAAATAAAGCTTTATCTGAATAATCCTATTTGCATAATTTATTCCTATATTTGCATCATTCTATACAACAATGAAAACACAAAACTACATACATCATCACTACATTATCCTTCAATAAGGCGGGCGATGTTGTTGTATTTATAAAATATAAATAGCCACGCTGAAAAGTGTGGCTATTTTACTTTAATAACCAATTAGATAATGGGAGAAATTTTAAAAATTGCAGTTCAAAAAAAAGGAAGACTTAATGAGGAATCCATTGAACTTTTACACAAATGTGGTGTTAAATTTAACAACGGGAAAGATCAACTAAAAGTGACTTCTCATAGCTTTCCTGCTGAATTATTATTTTTAAGAAACTCGGACATTCCTAACTATGTTAAGGATGGGGTTGCTGATATTGCAATACTTGGAGAAAATACAGTTATTGAAAAAGAACAAAAACTTGACGTAATTGAACGTTTAGGTTTTTCAAAATGCAAACTTTCTTTAGCTGTACCTAAAGGTACAGAGTATGCCGGCGTACAGTTTTTTAACGGTAAAAAAATTGCAACTTCTTACCCGAATACCTTAAAGCAGTATCTAGATAAACACAATGTAAGTGCAGAAATTCACGAGATTTCCGGATCTGTTGAAATCGCACCAAACATTGGTCTTGCCGATGGTATTTGCGATTTAGTTTCTTCTGGGAGCACATTATTTAAAAATGGATTAAAAGAATGTGAAGAAATATTATATTCTGAAGCTTGCTTAGTTGCTACGCCTGGTTTGTCTGGTGAAAAGAAAGCTATACTAGACAAATTAATGTTTAGAATTAATGCTGTTCATACTGCAAGAAAAAGCAAATATGTTTTACTTAATGCCCCAAACGATAAAGTTGAAGCAATTATTAAAGTATTACCTGGTATGAAAAGTCCTACTGTTTTACCGCTTGCAAAAGAAGGCTGGAGTTCAATTCATTCTGTTATTAAAGAAGGAGACTTCTGGGGGGTGATTGATCAATTAAAAGAAAATGGTGCTGAGGGAATCTTAATAGTTCCTATTGAAAAAATGGTGCTTTAATTAAACTAATTAAGTTTACTTAAAATGAAAACATATTTATACCCTGCTAAAAAAGATTGGGAAGTTATTCTAAAAAGACCAACTCAAGAAAAAGCAAACCTTGAAACAATTGTTTCCTCCATTTTTAATGCTATAAAGGCAGATGGAGATTTAGCATTAAAAACTTATACAAAAAAGTTTGACGGAGCTGATCTGGACTCATTATTTGTTTCTGAGTCAGAACTAAAAAATTCGGCTTCATTAATTTCTTCAGAATTAAAAGCTGCAATTGATAATGCTGCTAGAAATATTAAAACCTTTCACGAAACGCAAATATCTAAAGAGGAAAGAGTTACCACTCAACCCGGTGTTGAATGTTGGAGAAAAACTACACCAATTGAAAAAGTTGGATTATACATACCAGGAGGTTCTGCTCCTCTTTTCAGTACAGTTCTAATGCTCGCTATTCCTGCTAACATTGCAGGTTGTAAGGAAATTGTTTTGTGTACTCCTCCAGATAAAAATGGCAATATTAATCCAGCTATTTTATATGCTGCAAACTCAGTTGGTTGTACTAACGTTTTTAAACTTGGTGGAATTCAAGCAATTGGAGCAATGACTTTCGGAACTGAATCCGTCCCTCAAGTATATAAAATATTTGGCCCTGGTAATCAATATGTTACTGCGGCTAAGCAACTAGCTAGTTTAGATGGTGTTGCAATAGATATGCCTGCTGGCCCAAGTGAAGTTTTAGTTTATGGTGACAAAACAGGTAATGCTGAGTTTATAGCTTCTGATTTGTTATCTCAAGCAGAACATGGTGCTGATTCTCAAGTAGTTTTTGTTACCTGTGTTGAAAGCTTGATTAAAGATGTTGAGACTGCAGTTGTAAAGCAATTGGCAGAATTACCAAGAAAAGAAATTGCAGCACAAGCGCTTGAAAACTCAACGCTAATTTTAATGAAAAACGAATCAGACGCGCTCGAATTGATTAACGAATATGGTCCAGAGCACCTTATTATTGGTGCTAAAAATGAAGACCTATTCATTAATGAAGTAACGAACGCAGGATCTGTTTTCTTAGGGAACTACACACCTGAAAGTGCTGGAGATTATGCATCTGGAACCAATCATACACTTCCAACAAATGGTTATGCCAAATCATATAGTGGTGTTTCATTAGATTCATTTACTAAAAAAATTACCTATCAAAAAATCACTAAAGAAGGTTTACGAAACCTCGGCCCAACCATAGAAATCATGGCTGAAGCTGAAGAGTTATTTGCACATAAAAATGCAGTTACGCTCAGGTTAAATGAACTTAATAAATAATTTTAATTTACGTAAAAGTGAGCTTCGAATTAAATAAAATTTTAAGAACCTGTATCAAGAATTTGAAACCGTATTCCTCTGCTAGAGATGAATTTACAGGAAAGGCAGATGTTTATTTAGATGCTAATGAAAACCCTTTTAATACTGGCTTAAACAGGTATCCTGATCCTTATCAGGAAGATTTAAAGGCTAAGATTTCTAAGGTTAAAAACATTAAAAGTAACCGTATTATTCTAGGAAATGGAAGTGATGAGATTATTGATTTGATTTTCAGAGCTTTCTGCGAACCGGGATTAGACGAAGTTATTTGCTTACCTCCTACTTATGGAATGTATCAAGTTTCGGCCGATATAAATAATGTGGGGATAAAAAAGGTTTTACTTACTCCTGATTTTGAAATTGATGAAATCGCTTTAGAAAAAGCAATTCAACCAAATACAAAAATAATTTGGTTCTGTTCTCCTAATAACCCTTCTGGGAACACTTTAGACCCTGAAGTAATAAAAAAAATTACAAATTCATTTAACGGAATTATTGTTGTTGATGAGGCTTATATTGATTTTAGTAGTTCGCAATCTTGGATTGATTATTTAGATTTTCACAAGAATTTAATCATCATGCAAACTTTTAGTAAAGCATGGGGACTGGCTGGATTAAGATTAGGAATGGGGTTTGCTTCACCTGAAATTATCTCAATTTTAAATAAAATAAAACCTCCTTATAATATTAATACACTTACTCAAGAAAAAGCTTCTGAAGCAATTGATAATTACGAGGAAAAAAATATACAAGTTGATTTTATTTTAGCTGAAAGAAAATTTCTTGCAGAAGAACTTCAAAAGATAAGTGCTGTAAAACACATTTACCCAAGTGACGCAAATTTCTTGTTGATTAAAATTGATCATGCTGCTGAAATATATGGTCAATTAGTTACTAAGTCTATCATCGTTAGAAACAGATCTACAGTTGCTCTTTGTGAAAGTTGTTTAAGAATAACTGTTGGGAAACCTGAAGAAAATAAAATATTACTTGCCGCAATTCAATCGGTAGTTAAAAAAAAATAAAATGAAAAAAGTATTATTCATTGATAGAGACGGAACTTTGGTGATTGAGCCACCAGTTGATTACCAACTTGATTCGTTAGAAAAATTAGAATTTTACCCAGGTGTTTTTAGATGGCTAGGTGAGATTGTAAGAAAAATGAATTTTGAAATCGTAATGGTCACTAATCAAGATGGATTGGGAACGGATTCGTTTCCAGAACATACTTTCCATCCCCCACAGGATGCTATGATAAAAGCCTTTAAAGGAGAAGGGATTGAGTTTTCGGAAGTCTTAATTGATAGATCTTTTCCACATGAAAATGCACCAACGAGGAAACCAAGAACTGGTTTACTTGAAAAGTACATGACTGCAGATTATGATTTAACCAACTCGTTTGTAATTGGAGATAGAATTACAGATGTTGAATTGGCTAAAAATCTTGGGGCAAGAGCAATTTGGATTAATAATGAAGACGAAAAAGGTCTTGAGGAATTATCTAGTAAAATTTCGGAATTAAAAGATTGCATTGCTATCGAATCTACGGATTGGAAAGATATTTACCTTTTTCTAGCTGCTGGAGAAAGAAAATCCTTTGTTCAAAGAGACACAAAAGAAACCGCAATTACAATTGAATTAGATTTGGACGGAACTGGAAAAGGTGACATGAATACTGGTGTTGGTTTTTTTGATCACATGCTAGATCAAATAGCTAAACACGCTGGAATTGACTTAAAAGTACATGTGAAAGGTGATTTAGAGATAGACGAGCATCATACAATTGAAGATACTGCTTTAGCATTGGGAGAAGCTTTCAAAAAGGCATTGGGTAATAAAATTGGTATTGAAAGATATGGCTATTCGTTGCCAATGGACGATTGTTTATGTCAAGTTGCACTTGATTTTGGCGGTCGCCCTTGGATCGTGTGGGATGCTGAATTTAAACGTGAAAAAATTGGTGAGATGCCTACAGAGATGTTTATGCATTTCTTTAAATCCTTTAGCGACACAGCCCTAGCTAATCTAAATATTAAGGCTGAAGGAGAAAATGAGCACCACAAAATTGAAGGTATATTTAAAGCTTTGGCTCGAGCAATTAAAATGGCGATAAGAAGAGATCCTGAACATTTAGTTTTACCAAGTACAAAAGGTACACTTTAAAGTTAAAGAATTCATAACACTCAATTAACTAACATAGTAAAAAGAAACTCGAAGACGATAAAACAGGTTATTGAATATATAAGGTTTATTAATTTTAGATAATTTTGATTGTAAACATTAATAAAATTATACCTACTCTATTTAAATCAGGAAATTCAGATGGTTTAATATTTACACCTCCTCTAATTCCTTAAGTGAAACATAATAATTAATAAACTAAAGATATTAAGCATTGTTATTAATCACCTTTTTGATGATCAAATTAATTATTCTTGATATTTCTGTTGCTTTATCAACAATTACAAAATGACCGCCTCTAACCGATGGTATACTTTTATGCGGCCTTGGAATAATTAAATCACGGTCACCATGAATTCGATACACTTTTCCTTTTAAGTTACTCTGCCAATTTATAATTAGGCGAATTGCATTCTTAATAAAAATTGGATCGGATTCTTTTAATATCCTTTTAATTAATTGGCTGTTCTTAGCACCAAAAAAAACACGCACCCAAGTTTTTGTAACTTCAAAAATAAAGGTGGGTAATTTATAGAAGGGAATATTCAACCTAAACCACCATGGAAGCTCACTTGGTGTAGATGCGGAAGAAACCAAAATATAAAAATTTGCAGTTTGATCTTTAGATAATTCAGAAACCAACATTCCGCCAAAACTTACTCCTATAAAACCATATGGTTTTAACAAGTCTATCCCTTCAATCATTTTTAACGAATAACTATGCATTGTATCATCTTTAGAAAAAGGTTTCCACGGCAGCACTTCAAAATCATAATCTAATTTAAGCGAATTAAAAACTCGCTCATCTGCCCCTAAACCACTGATTGCATATATTTTCATGAAGAAATAATTAATACATCAATTCAAATGCACTTTTATAAGCATCAATTGAATTAACATAGTCAATAAATTCATTATAAAATTTATTTTTACTCGCTATTGTAGCACTATCTCCTACTACTACTAATTTCATTTTAGCTCTAGTCATTGCTACATTCATTCGCCGCTCATCTGATAAAAATCCAATCTGTCCAGTTTCATTACTTCTCACTAAACTAATATAAATAATGTCTCTTTCCTGCCCTTGAAAAGAATCTACAGTATTAATAGATATTATACTTTTTAATTCTTCAGGTAAGTCTGAATCTATTAATAAATTATTTAGCACTTCAATTTGAGCTTTATAGGGACTAATAATTCCAATAGATTCTACAGTATTAATTTGAGCCTCTTTAATTTCCTCCCAATATTTCTCTAAATGTTTAAAAACCAATACAGCTTCTTCTTTATTTAAAGAACTTTTTGTTTCCCGATTCACCGATTCAAAAAAACCTGTTCCTGCTGTATCAATAAATTCTAAAGGTGAATCATTTGTAAAAATTGTTTTTTGAGCTACTGATTCGTTAGCTTTTAAATTACTATCGTAAAAATAAGCGCTTGAAAAACGCATTATTTTTTCATGCATCCTATACTGTTCTTTTAACATTACATCTGCGTCATTGCGTTTAATTGCTTTCTCAAATAAGGTTGTAGACAAACCTTTTTTACCAGCTTCAAAAGATTTAATGGTAGGAGGAAGTTGCTGATGATCTCCGGCCATTACAATCCTATCCGCTTTTAAAACGGGTATCCAACTAGCCGGTTCTAAGGCTTGCCCTGCCTCATCCATAAAAACAGTAGTAAACCTCATTCCCTTTAACTTTTTATGGCTAGCACCTACAAGTGTACAAGCTACTATTTGGCACTTCAATAATACGTCGTTGGTAATATAATTAGATAACTTTTGAGCTTCAGTTCTTAGCTTCCTCGCCTCAGAAAGCATAAACTTTCTTTGCTCTCTTTCAGATGCTCCAAAATTACGTTTCCATTTTCCACTCAAATTAAAATACTCTTCTGATTGCTTCTTTAAAGTTTTTAATAATTTAAAATCCTGATGCTGAGCTACTTTAGCGTCCAAAGTTAAGTTTAATATCTCATCAGTTACACGAGCAGGATGTCCCATCCTAACAACACTTAAACCATTCTGAGATAATTTCTCTACCAACAAATCAACAGCGGCATTACTTGGTGCACAAACCATAACTTGATGTTCTGATTTTAGCGTTTGGTAAATCGCTTCCACTATTGTAGTTGTTTTCCCCGTTCCTGGAGGACCATGTATAACAGCTATATCATTCGCATTTTGAATTAAGCTTAAAGCATTGTTTTGACTCGTATTTAAACCTCTAACGGCATAGCCTATTTGTTCAGAAAAATCAGGTTTTTTTACCCCAAGTAATTTATCTTTTAAGTCATTTAATTTTGGATCTATCGACTCTATTAAATATTTTAGTGCAAATTCCATCTCTCGATAAGAATTTTCATCAAATAATAACTGTACTCCTAAACCTCCTCTTTCAATCCAATTGGGAACTTCATCACAATTAAGAGTAATAATCATATGGAATTCCTTTACCTGATTAATTACACCATTAACTTCACCAACATTTGCATCACTACTTAGAAAGACAGTAACGGACTTTCCGCTTTGAAAACTATGATATTGCTTATGCTCAGGTGTTCTTACAACTTTAATAAGTAATCTTTCACCAGCATCAAACTTAGTTTCATCAACCAAAACAGGGTACCATAAAACCCCCATGTCTCTGCGCTGCTTAAAAGATGAACCTTGCATTTTATTTTCATAACGTACCAGGTCCTCTCGCTTTTCCTGTCTTAATAATTTTTGTAACTCTTTAAGTTGATCATTAGCTGATTGCGACATTTTACAAAGATAAATTTAACTATATAAGATCTGATAAAAAATGATTAGTAAATTAGTAACATTATACTGTGTTTTAACATATACTTCTTAGTTAATAAACTCAATCATTATGAATTCAAAATTCAACAAAAACGAAGACAAGATGAATAAAATGCTTGCTGAGTTAAAAAGAAAACTGAAAGAAGTATATAAAGGTGGTGGAGAGGCCAAAATTGAAAAACAACACAGTAAAGGAAAGTTAACCGCTAGAGAACGAATTAAATTATTACTCGACAAAAAAGCACCTACTCAAGAAATAGGGGCTTTAGTTGGTGATGGGATGTATGAAGAATATGGTGGCTGTCCTTCTGGAGGAGTAATTGTAATTATTGGGTATATAAAAAAACAACAAGTAATTGTTGTGGCTAATGACGCTACAGTTAAGGCTGGTGCTTGGTTCCCAATTACAGGAAAGAAAAACTTAAGGGCTCAAGAAATTTCAATTGAGAATAGGCTTCCCATTATTTATTTGGTGGATAGCGCAGGAGTGTTTCTTCCACTTCAAGATGAGATATTCCCAGATAAAGAGCATTTCGGAAGAATATTTAGAAACAATGCAGTAATGTCATCCATGGGAATACCACAAATAGCCGCAATTATGGGCAGTTGTGTTGCCGGTGGAGCTTACCTACCAATAATGTCTGATGAATCATTAATTGTAAAAAAAACTGGTTCAATATTCCTAGCAGGTTCGTATCTTGTTAAAGCTGCAATTGGTGAAACCATAGATAACGAAACTTTAGGTGGTTCTTCTACACATTGTGAAATTTCAGGTGTTACAGATTACGAATCTGAAAACGACCAAGAATGTTTGAAAACGATTAGAGATCTTGTAGATAAGTTAGGAGCTACTAAAAAAGCTGGTTTCTCTAGAAAAAAAAGTCACCCACCAAAAAAGAACGAGAAAGAAATTTATAATATTCTCCCTGATGACCGAGCAAAACCTTACCAATCAAGAGATATTATTGAAAGACTGATTGACAAATCTAAATTTACAGAATACAAAGCTGGATATGGGAAATCAATCGTTTGTGGATATGCACGTATAGATGGATGGGCTGTTGGAATTGTAATGAATCAAAGAAAAGTTGTTAAAACCAAAACTGGTGAAATGCGTTTTGGAGGTGTAATATATAATGATTCTGCTGATAAATCTGCACGGTTCATAATGAATTGTAATCAGAAAAAAGTACCGCTTGTATTCCTTCATGATGTAACTGGTTTTATGGTAGGCTCTCGATCTGAACATAGCGGAATTATTAAAGATGGCGCTAAGATGGTAAACGCTATGAGCAATAGCGTTGTCCCTAAATTTAGTGTTGTTATTGGTAATTCATACGGTGCTGGAAATTATGCAATGTGCGGGAAGGCTTATGATCCAAGACTAATGCTTGCATGGCCTACTGCGAAAATTGCGGTAATGGGTGGAGAGCAAGCTGCTAAGGTTTTAATGCAAATTCAATTAAGTAGTAAAAAAGAGAAAGGAGAAAATATTTCTGAAGCTCATTCTAAAATAATGTTTGATCGAATTAAGAAAAAGTATGATGATCAAACTACACCATACTATGCTGCTTCTCGATTATGGGTGGATGCAATTATAGATCCTCTCGATACGAGAAAAGCAATTAGTATGGGAATTGAAGCTGCTGACCACGCTCCTATTACCAAAAAATTTAATTTAGGACTAATTCAAACTTAAAAATAGAAAGGAAGGTAATTGTCGAAATCAGTCATTATTTTAAACAGATAATCTCCTAAAATTTCTTTTTGAATCAGTTTAGATTCTTTTTCATATGTACTCCAAACATTTATATGCTCTGTAAATCCTATATATTTAAAATCAAAGCGCCTAGTATTCATCTGAAAAAAATAAGTTGATGTCCCTAAGATAAAAATGAGTAGACAAACTTTTTTTACATTTTTCTTCATAGATTTCCCAATTACAGAAATAATAATATTTAGAAATACAACGCTGATAATAATTAAGAATAAATCGTAATTATTCCACCACCATATATTACCAAATCCTCCGGTATAATTTGTAGACGGGAATAATAAGGCAACACCACCCCATGCAAATTCAGGTGTTGGCATATCTTCAAAGATATGTATCATAAAACCACAGAAAAAACCTAAAAGAACTGGTGCTTTTAGGTTCAAGAGTAGCATACTTTTCTTATCTCGATTAAAAAATATAAATACTAAATAAATTATAAAACTGTAAAGTACTGCTGCTAACAATGAATGATTAAATGCATGATGGGCGTACCATACTTTACTGTGATATATCTCGGTTCCACTTTTATCTAAATTAAAAAAATTACCAATTGTAGCATCAAATCCACTCCAATAACTTAATGCATCTAAATCAGGAATGAACCCTCCAAGTGTGGAAAATAATAAAACTTTACTTTTTTCTTTAAAACCGCCTTTACAAAATTGCATTGCTACTGTCCCAATAGCCATTCCTGAAAAAGTATGTGATAATATATCCATTGAATAAATTTAGGTGTTCTCTAATTACTATTTATTGCTGAATTTTTATTTGATGGTATTTTATTATTTTCCGTGAAATATATTAAGAAAAACAGACCGAAATCTCTTACTCAGGTCAAATAAGCACATATAATACACTTAATTTAATAAGGACAAAATTTTACATTGAAACAAAAAGAAAGACAATTTTGATAAAATATATTTGGCTTATTGAATGTTAATCAATTCTAATTCAAGTTATTTAAGTGACTAATTGTTGGTCTATAAAAAACCCTCGTATATATACTAAACAAATAATTACAAGTCTACTGCAACACGTTACCTAGTGAGGAATTGGTAAACTTCCTTACATTTTTATAAAAGATAAATGGTGTTTTATAAAAAAATTACGGAATGTAATAACTGTTTATGAGTTGAAAATACTGATACCCTTTTTCAATTCTTTCTAATACAGGTATCGTTACATCAGAATAATTTTGAGATTCTACGTCAATCCTAATTCTACTAATCATTCCAACATCTTTTGCAAAAACTTCTTCATAACGTTGATATCTAAATACATTAATTAGATCCAAATATTGATTAACAGTTACTGTGTTTCCAAAATCTTCAAATGGTTCTCCTAGTTTCGTGTAATTATAATCCCAAGATTCTTTAAAATTAAAAACATTTCCATCCCATATAGTTCCATTTTTAACAGGGTTTATAAGAGATATAAATCTATTATTCTCCTCAACTCTTTCAATATTTTGCCCTTTCTTGGTGATTATCCAAATATCAGATATTTGCCAATCTAAACTAATATAAGCAACGGAATCATTGTAGAATCTCTTCGACCTCTCTATTCTAAAATTTAAATTTCCAGCTTGATCTGTGAAAGTATCTGTAATTTCTTCTTTTAATTGAAATTGAATCGTATCAACAGTAACTTGATCAATAAGCCCAGAATAAACTATAGAGTCAACATCGTAAATATACCAAGACCCAATTTTTAAAGGTTGATATTCAGATGGACTAGGAGAAGAATCAATAGCTTCTTTTACTGAGTCTCCACAGCTCCCTAAAAACAAAATAGTAATTATCAATACAGATATCTCTCTAATCATAACAATTACTTACGGTTCACCGTGTGTTTTAGTTTTAACTAATGTCCCCTTTTCATCGAAGTACTTCCATCCTCCACTCATTTGTCCATTTGTATAACCTCCAGAAACTTTTATTTGTCCACTCAAATAGTATTCCTCATACTTTCCTACTAATTCATTCACGTGCCAAGACTGTTCCATCTTAGGTTTTCCATTAGGATGGAAAGTAGTCCAGTGACCATTTCTTTTCCCCAGATAAAAAGTCCTTATAGTATCCAATCTACCCGCTTCACTGAAGTAATTCCAAGTACTGTCTTTTTTACCATTAAAGAAAAACCCCTCTCTATATATATTACCATTTTCATGATACGCTTTAAAATAACTACGTCCATCCTTATCGTACTTTTCTCTTGACCGAACAGTTTTTAAAGAATCATTCCAATAAGTAATAATTTCATCAGTTGTATAAATCAAACTACCTCCTTGATACCTTTCCTCTTTTTCTATTTTTAGTTTTGTAGTATAAAACTTCCACGTACCTTGCTTTCTTCCATTACTATACTTACCCATTACCTTATATACACCATTGGTATAGTAGGAAACGAAAGCACCTTCAGGCAAACCATTTACGTAAGTTTTTTTACTTCTTACATTTCCATTTTCATAAAATTCTTTTAGAGAACCATGCTCGACACCATTTTTATAATTTTTATGAAAATGTAATTTGCCGTTTTTATAAAACTCTTTGTAATCTCCATTCAATTCTCCATTTAAATAGAGTCCTTCCGAAAACAATAGACCATCTTTTCGATAAAATGTCCATAAAGAATCCTTCTTTTGATTGATATAATTCCCTTTAGCCAATACTTGACCATTGGAATGAAACAATTGCGCATTTACAACTTCATTTCCAGGAGTATAAAAGAGCGTAGATGAAAGCTTACCTTTATTTGAATAACGCTCAAACTTACCAGCTGGTAAATCATTCTTAAACTGACCGCTATACTTAAGCTTACCATTTTTATACTTCTTTTCCCAGTGTCCTTGTTTTTCACCTTCAGAGTCAAGTTGATTAACATCAATTTGACCGGAAGCTAAACTCCCCCAAACAATTGCTATAATAGAAAAAATACTTCTCATAGTTTATATCTTTTTTTTTGGATAACGGAAAAATACAAGATTGTAACAAAATAATTACGGTCTCCTTTAAAATTTTATCAACAGAGCAGTAAGTATTTAATTTTTCATCTTAGATAAAAATTGTCTTTTAGCTCTTTCTGTCCCCAAAGTAAAAATGTATGGTCCCTCTTCTTTTTCTCCTTTATGTTCTCTTTTCTCAGCCTTCAGTGAACTAACAATAGCATTGAAATCATCAAATGACGATAAGCACCTCATTACACCTCTTGAGTAAGTAAAGAAATACCAAGTATCCGCATCTATTTCAAGATATACAGTTAAAGCCTCCTTGCCCCTCTTTCTAACAATTTCAATATTACCATTTATGTATCTATTAACTTGCTTTTTATCGATTAGTCCAAGTCCTAAAGCCCCATCTGAAACATAAGACTTGGTTTTTTGTTTCCAAAAAAAGTTTACATCATTAAATAATAAATTATGTCTTATTTCAGAGGGTACTTTCTTAAATGAACCATATAAGTTTAATTCTGAAACCAATTCATCTCCATCTTTTTTACCTATCATCTCTCTAATCGCTTTTTCATATACTGGACGACCAATCTGAACAGGCGCTAATTTTGGATTACCTAGAACATTTGACAAAATATGTTCCCACATAGCATTATCTAAATGAAAATCTAAAGACATTGCACCTTCAACTTTTACAGAACCAGTTTTAGGATTATGTGTTATTCCTCCATAATTTCTCAATTTAACTTGCCCTAATTTATCTGGTAATATGATTTCACCTTCACCTCTAATTACACAAGTTTCAGTACTTAATCCAACAAAGTTTCCTGGGAAACTAGATTCCATTAATTTTTCCTTATTTGACAACTGGTATTCTTTATTTACAGAATCGTACTTAACAAATCCAGATGCAGTAATTAACATTTTATCACTATGAAATTTCTTCTTCGATAAAAATGCTGAATATAAGTGAGTAGAATCTTTCTTAATTAGAACCCCAGTACCCAATTTAGTTCCTTTCGCACTACCTTTAACCCAAGATTGGATTCCTGAATCAATAGGAATCATAACATTTGATGGATCAATTTCACCCTCAAAACCAAACCATGGTTTATTCAGACTATTACAAGCATGTTGCAATACTGCAGCCCCTCTAAATATCATCCCTTTCTTATTAGCTTCAATTTTAGTACTTCCGCGATATCCAAACTGAGGGCTCAACATGAATTTATCTTTCACTTCAATATTTCCATTTGCGACAGTTTGATAAGCTGAATCTACTCTAATATTATTAAAATGAATTAATTGCTTTCCACCATCAGCGCCTACATATTCATAATCCCCTTCAGCATAATAACTCCTTCTGGCCTTAATGGCTACAGTCGAATTTATGATCGTATGATACTGAGTAGTAACATTAGCTATAATTTCAGCAGCGATTAAAGGTACTAGTTCAGCAGCTTTTTTAACAATTACTTCTCCATCTGAAGGATATATCCTAGCATCAGCAATATTGATATATTTAACATCATGCGCCTTTATAATATATTCTTTTAAGTCATAGTTTGCTTTTGGAGAAATAAATTTCAAAGAATCTTGATCAGCATGAGTTGAAATAAATTCCGAACCTGCCAAATCTAAATCATTTCCGCCTCCTGCTGTTGATGCATCCGAACTTGCATTTTTATCTGATGTTGATAGTTCCAATTCATAATCATCCATAAACCACTTGAATTGATCCATAAAACAGATATAACTATTCATTGGGAAATCAACAAATGAAGCGCCTCCATTTGCTATAAATTCCCCAATTCGTTTTTTAAAGTCTATTTTAGAATTCACATCATTTGTTGAGAACGCAATTCCATCACCTACACCTTCTATCACTGTATCTGATTTTAATTTAAAATCGGAAGTATCAGCATTAAAAGTTATGTTTTGAAACTCAAATATTTCAGATTTTAATTCTGCATTATCAAAATCCATCATTCCCTTCCCTGTCATTCCTTTATGATCGTAAACCAGCTGCCCATGCATACTAGATCCTCCATCATACATCTTCATTGCATTATTTACTTTAGTCATTGTGAAAAAATCCTTTTGAGTATAATAGGCAACAGCAACTTTAGTTCCTTTAACATCCGCGTATTCAACAGGTGATAATTGCGGACGAATTTCTGCTTCGTAAGCTGGTGCTTTCATAGAATCTGAATAGAAAACAAACTTTTTTGATTTTGAAGTAGAAGTAATATAATGGAAATCTCCGTTCCCCATTAACCCTTCGTTACTCAAAATAATATCATTATTAAATTTAGCTTTACCTCCATATACATCGAAACCTTCCGCGGGAGTTGCCCTAACAAAACCTAACGAGTGATCCTTCATTATGGTAAGTTTATCTTTGAAATCAGGAAAAATACCACCTGACGTAAACGTTCCTGGGAATGCAATTCCAGGGTTAGAAAAACTACCCATACTATCCACAGTAAAGGTATCTAATTGGAAAAAAAACTTTTGAGGGTCATACGATTTCCCTCTCTTATTTCTTTTATTATATCGAACAAATGATTTTTTCTCAGAATGAAATCTTGGATACATGGGAAATGAATCTGATAAAATACCTGATTTATTATGAGGCCAATCAATTTCTAAGTAACCACTTACATCCTCAATTACACTTCGTACCATTCTATATGGAACCTTATCTCCACGCCTGTCACCAAATAAATATGCAGCGTTAAATCGAACAGAATCTACCTCATTAAGTTTTATATCAAAATTGTCATAAGAAAATTCAAATTTCTTACCATGGAATTCATAGCGCTCAGACCGAATGATTCCTCCAAAAGACATATTTCTATTTCTATGTAATTTAAAAACTCCGTTTGAAGGAATAAAACCAGTTTTTCTAGCCTTACTAAAAGCAACACCGGCAACACCTTTCATCGTAATTACAAAATTCAATAAGTTCATTGTAGCATTAGCCTCTCCTTTAATACTAGAAACCACCTCGATATTATCGTAATCCCCTTTTTTTGATTTTGCATTCATATAATCAAACAACCTATCTTTCACATTAATAATACCCTCCTCAATATTATAAATAATAAAACCTTGACTGGCTAAATTCACCATCAATCGCTTTATAGACTCTATATCTTTTCTAAAATGACCTGCAATTTCAAAATCAGTAAATTGTCGCTCACCATTATTTTTATTTCTTATGAATTGTTTTATCCTATAAAGTGGATGCACATCACTTAAACCTTGCAAACTCATAAACCTATCTTCAGAATAATAACTTCCAGATTCTAGTTTCATCTCTCCTGAGCTACTTCCTGGTATTGTTAAAAAATCCATATAATTTTTATCAATATCCCATTTTGCCCATTCGATAAACATATCCATTTGATGATAAGTATCAGAATAAGGAGAAGCACCAATTCCTTTACCTTCACGATATAATGTAAGTTCTCTTTTACTAGGACTAAACTTCATTTGTAGCGCAGGATGATAAATAGAATCTGTATCTAAAACCATTGTAATTGCAGCATACTTTGTAGCTATACGCTCATCATTAATTGTAAAACTTCTTGATTTTGCAATTAAAAATGGCTTATCTCTTCTCTTAAAAATAACCTTTGCAGGTTTATCTCCAATACTTCTCCCTATGAACTTATTACCTTTGATCATAAACCCACCTTCATAATCTATACTGTCTTCAATTTCCACAATTTTCACAGACTCGGAGTAAGATAAAAAACGTGGATAAGAGGCATTTTTTTCATTTACATTTGCGAGCAATTTTTCTTGTATTTGACCCTCAAGTATGTCAGAAAAATATTTGTTATTTTTATATCGCACTGAATCTGCAACATAAGAGGATGATGTTAATTTAATCTCATATTTTGATAATTCAGCATACGAAGTAGCTGTATCAATACCAGCTCTTGTCCAAAATACTTTACCTCCATTCCCCTTCCAGTAACCAGTAGTAGGATAAAAAGCACCCAAAGTACTGTGTATATAAGCCGTATCATTTTTAGCCACACAATACAAATCCATTCTAGGAAATACAACTTTAGGCAAACTATCGTAATCAAAAGAAAACTTACTTGAAGTACCAAACCAACTCACGTTTTTGGTTACAGAAACTGCATTGTAGATAAAAATATTATTACAACTATTTAAAAACATTGTAAAAAC
>MDTF01004621.1_pt1 | contig 35372 bp, 36 predicted proteins | sample 811191 | NCBI WGS metagenome assembly MDTF01 (sample SAMN05326649, study PRJNA326480) | marine metagenome | isolation source: seawater | place: Southern Ocean | collected 2011 | reverse complement strand
TCTTCCGTGCCTTAAGACAAAGTACCATTGGCGCTGAAGGACTTTACTTCCGAGTTCGGAATGGGATCGGGTGTGGCCCCTTCGCAATAATTACCAGGCATGTCCTTATATTGTCTTTAGATAAAAATGTAAAGGTTCATTAACAAACAATCTATAGCGGTGTTTTCAACATTAAAAGGCATTTATTTGATTTGCAGTATTATTTGGTGGGCATGATAAGAATTGAACTTATGACCTCTACGATGTCAACGTAGCGTTCTACCACTGAACTACATGCCCATACTCTCGATAAAAGTATAATAAAATTGATTAATTTTTTTTATAAACAAAAACTTAAATAGTTTAATAAACTTTACCGGGTTTTTTGTAACTATTTTTAATAAATTAATTATACTTTTGACATTTTTAGAATTTTTAAAAAAACTAATCATTACATTTTTCAATATTCTATACTGTAAAGAATCTCTCCATAATTTTTTTTTGTTTTTTGTAAAATTTTGTAATTTAAAAATGTGATATTTTATAACTTCTTTTTCTGCCTTGAAATGTTTTAATAAATTAGATGATAAGCTTTGATTGTGAAATTGATGATAACCTAGAGCTTTTTTTAAGAAATAAAATCTGCCTTTTTCTCTAGCAATATCAAGAAAAAAACAATAATCTTCACATGTTACGAAGTTCTTATTTTCATTAAATAAAATTTTTTTTTTTTCAATAAATTCTCTTTTTACTACTGAGGCAGATGTAGAAAGTCTATTCCCAATAGTAATAAGATTTTCATAAAAATTTTTTTCAAGAGGCCCGGATAAATTTAATTTTTTTTTATTATTTTTTAGGTACCACTCTGCGTTACAAATAACATCAAAAAAATTATTTTTTATTTTACTATGAATAAATTCTAACTTTTTTTTTTTCCAAATATCATCAGAATCTAAAAAAGCAATCCATTTACCTTTTGCTATTCTTATCCCTAAATTTCTAGATTTAGCGATCACTCCTTTGTTTCTAATTTTTTTATAAATTATTTTTTTTTTAAATTTTTTAATTATTTTATTGGTAGTGTCGGTAGAGTTGTTGTCTATTACTATTATTTCGAAATCACGAAAGCTTTGAAACAATACAGACTCTAGGCACTTACTTAATAAATTACCTTGATTGTAAGTTGGTATAACTATTGAAAAAAAAGGCTTCATTGATAATTAAAGTTTTTTTTTACATATAAAATAATTTTTTTTATTTCAAAGTTAAAGTACTTATCTCTTGATGAATAAAACTTGTTTGAAAAATTACTTTTAAAATTAATAGATTTTGTTTTTTTTAGTTTTTTATACTTAAAAATAATTTGTTTTTTTTTTTCTTTTATTTGTTTCTTTATAATATTGGTCAAATTAACTAAATTTAAGTTTTTATTTGATACGTAATTAATAATAAAAATTTTTTTTTCAAATTTAATATTTCTATATCTTTTAATCAAATTTGTAATAAACAAACAAAAATTTCTAATACTGCTATAATGTCTATATGAATTATACTCCGAATTAATAGTGTATTTTTTTTTGATCAAAAGATCTTTAACCATAGAGTTCACAATTAGATGCCAACAATTTTCGTTCTTATACACTGGATAACCGAATAAGTTACAAGGCCTAATAATTATTACTTTTGTTTTTTTGTTTTTAAATAAAATTATCTTTTTTTCACCTAATATTTTACTAGATGTGTAAATATTTTTTTTTTTTGTTCTGCTTTTCTCATTAATTAATTTTAATTTTTCAAAATCGTAAACATGATAAGTAGAAATAAATATAAATAATTCTACTCCATTTTTATTTGCTGCCTGATATAACTTATAAGGAAATTCTGCATTAATTTTATTTGTCTGTTTTTTTTTTTGGGCACTATGCACATCATAACCTGCACAATTAATTACTATATTAATATTTTTACAAAGATTTTCTAAATTTTTAGTAGATTGCCAGTTGATAATTTTAAAATTTTTTCTTTTTTTTCTAGAAACTTTTTTTATATAAAATTTGTCTAATTCTAGACTTTTGACAAGCCTTCCTCCGATTAAGCCCGTTGCACCTGTAATTAAGATTTTCAAAATAAATTTACCATTTATAGGGTATCTCTTTATCAACAGGAGATTTTCTAATTATTTCTTTATCGCTATAAGGAACTGAAGAACAATTAGCTAATATTGAATTTTCTTCAGAAATATTCATAAAACCATTCCATATCAGTGGCGGAACTGTAACTAAAAAATAATTTACAGGAGATAAAATTATTTCCTGTATCTCATTTTTTGTTTTGCTATTTTTTCTGTTATCGTACAATACAAGCTTAATACTTCCAGCAATGCACGCATAATTTAATGTCATTTCTTTGTGAATATGCCATGCTTTTACAACTGATGGAAAAGAAACTGAAAAATATATTTCTCCAAAAGATTTAAAAATTTTACTATCTTTTCTAATCATATGTAAAACACTACCTCTCTCATCGGTAATTTTTTTTAGATTTGTTATTTTAACACCTTCAATCACTTGATACCAAAATAATTCCTGATTTGTACTTTTGTAAAATCTTTGACGTTTTTTTTATTTATAAAATTTTGATACCATAGCGCTGTTTGTATAATTGTTTCCTTCATTCTCCATTTGCTTTTCCAATTTAAGATTTTTGTGGATTTATTTGAATTTAATTTTAGTAAATTAGCTTCTTTAAATTTTCCTTTTTTTATTATAAAAAATTCTCGTTTTTTTAAATAAGTAAACAGTAATTTAACAATATATTTAACTCTCATTTTTTCATTTCTTATTGGACCAAAATTCCATGATCCTGCATATTTAGCTGGCTCCTTAGATAATTTCATAGCTAATATTAAATAACCAGATAATGGCTCTAATACATGTTGCCATGGTCTTGTGGATGATGGATTTCTAATTATTAATTTTTTATTTTTAATTATGCTTCTTACGCAATCTGGGATTATTCTATCTTGAGACCAATCTCCTCCACCGATTACATTTCCCGCACGTGCTGTAGCAACTCCAAGATTATTTTTTTTATTAAAAAAGGAATTTAAATACGAATGATAAACTATTTCAGCACAAGCTTTTGATGAGCTATATGGGTCTTCGCCTCCCAACCTATCGGATTCTTTGTATCCTCTTTTAATTTCTATATTATGATAGCATTTATCTGATGTTATTAATACTAGGGCCCTTAGATTGGGAACTTTTCGGCATATTTCCATTATATTTAGGGTGCCAATTAAATTTGTTTGAATAGTTTGATATGGTTTTTTATAAGACACTGAAACTAAAGGTTGGGCAGCAAGATGAAATATAATCTCAGGTTTAATTTTCAAAATATTTTTTTGTAGCTTCTTATAATCTAGGATGTCTCCATATATATTTTTTATTTTTTGATATTCGCAAATTTTTTTATAACTTTTTTTTTTTTCATCGTTTAATGAGTACCCATAAACACGCGATCCTAATAGCAATAAAGAACTACTTAACCAGCTACCTTTAAAACCTGTATGGCCGGTAATTAAAATTTTTTTATTTTTATAAAATTTTTTTAGATTATCCATTAGATTTAATATTTTGTATATTTGTTAGTTTTATCACAACTAGTAATAAAAACACTAAATATAATTACGTATATAAATTTCATTTTTCTTTATAAAAAATTTTATATTTATTAATGTGGTTGATTTTTTGTTTTAATTAATGTGCCTTTATTTTTTAAATCATTTAATAAAATTTTAAAAGTTTTATTTATATTAATCATTGTCATTTGTATTTTGTGAAACTTATTTTTTGTTAATAATTTTCTTCTTACTAAGATTCTATCTAGTTTTTTGTTAATTACCGTTACTAGATTAAGTGACATATCTCTTACGTACATACTAACAACTTCTAATTTCTTCTTTTTATTTACTATAGATATTCCTGAATATTTTTTTTGATACCTGTAGTTAACTCCAATTAATTCCTCTACTACGTGCACAAATGTAAAACCATCTTTATAATCTATTCCTATACATAAATTTTTTGCATTATTTTTGATTAAATAACCAAATGGTGAATCTAGTCCGAAACATTTTTTATGTTTTAGCTGACATATATAATCTCTATCTTTTCCAGCAACAGCGAATGAATATATTGGATTTTTCGATCTCCTAAATTCCTTACGGTTTAAAGCTGCGCTACTTAAAGATCCCGTCATTGATCTTGATTTTTTATTATCAAATTTTTTACTTTTGCAAAAATCCCAATTAAATGTGGGAAATAAAATTGTTCCATTTTTACCAATTATTTTAAATAAAATATTTATTATTTCATTTAATGATATTTGCTTTTTAATTTTTTTAGTTTGTATAAAAAAATTTAATAAATCAGATGTGACTAAAATCTTATCACCTGATTTTAATCCAAGTTCTTTAATTTTTTTTTCCAATTCAGCTAAAGCCATTATGTCGTCATTAATCTAAAATTTTTTTAGATCTTAATAATTTATATTCAGATAAAACTTGTTTGTAGGGTTGGCTAATTTTTAGAGCAATTTCTTTTAAGCTAGTGTCTCCATCGGAAAAAGCTAGTAAGTCCATTCTTAACTTAATGTCTTTGTAAATTCCTTTTTGAGATAGTGTTGGATACAAATTTCTTTTTCCTAAATTTGGCTCGCAAAGAATATTATTTTTAGGGTAAATATTTTTTTCAAAATTATCTATAATTTTTTTCATAACTTTGAACGAACCTTCTAAACCTTTTTGACTTACTACATCAAAATTATCTTTATCTGTGTGATATTCTTTATATTCTTTAGATCTTGAAAACCCACAAACTGGTAAATCTATGCCAGGAGCACAGTATTGTCTCTCGTCACTGCCTCTATCTAAAAATGTGTATTTTTTTACATTTTTCAATCCCTTTAAGGCATGTTGCAACAATTGATCTGCTAAATTATTTCCGCTTCTACTAGATATATAGCTATAATTTCGGTTGTCTCCAACACATGTAAGATTAAAACCACATATAATATTTTTTTTCATCTCTTTTCTAAATTTAGATAAGTATGCAATTGATCCAATAGTTTCTGGTAGTAAAACAAATCGATAACTAAATTTTCTATTATTAGGATAAAAATCTTTTAAGTATTTAATTAGCGCATTTAGTAAAACTGGACCAGATAATTCGTTATTAGCCATAGATGGATGGCAAATATAACTGCTAAAAAATATTTCTTTTTGAGATTTTCCCTTAAAGCTTGCCTGGTAAATATCTAGTGTTCCTTTTTTCAAAGTACTTTTAATAAAAACTTTATATTTGCCTTGGAGTAATTTTTTTTTTTCATTTTCAGACATGCAAAAACCCCATCTTTTTTTATAATAACTTGTTACATATGGTACTGCTGATGGTTGGTCTTTTTGAGTGTAAATATATTTTAACAGTTCTTTTTTTGACATAACTTTGTCAATAGGTGTTGAATATCCCACTATATGTAGGTTATTTTTTTTGAATTCAGCAAATTTTCTTCCACTTTCATGCTGGATGTATGCATCTTCTATGTTCCATTCTTTTGGTATTTGCCAATCATAAATTCTTTTACCTGTTTTAAATTTTATCGTTTTAAATTCAGGATTAATTTTTTTAAAATATTTCATGGTTTTTCTTTGGCCGTTACCTGTTATTGACCTACAAATAGGAAAAAGGTCTTTAGCCCACTTAATCATTGGATATTTCATATTATTTTACCTAATCTAAATTTTAACTATTCTGTAATTTTATTATAGTCTTCTTGATAGGGAATTTTTAAAGGTGCGTTTTCTTTCTTTAAAAAAGGTATTTTTTGAAGTGGGTTATATCTCTCTGTGATGGTGATTCTTGCGTGTTCTTTTTTCTTCATTTGATATCCGCAATGAACCATAGAGTTTATCATAAGAACGGCTGAACGTGATTTTACATTAAGATTCATTTTTTCAAATTTATTTAATATGCTGGGATCAATATGGGTGTAATCTTTTGTCCATGATTTTTTGCCTGCCTTTTTGTTATCTAACTTATGTTCATAAAAACCCCCTTTGTGAGAGCCTTTAAAAACTGTTAATCCTCCAGTTTCCTCGTTTGTGTCATAGATAGGCGACCACAAAAGAATACCGTCTCTAGATATCATGTTTGTTTCTTGGTGCGGTTCTAAAAGAAAATCATTGGTTTCGTCGTGTACATGAATACATGGTCTCGCAGAGAAAAGTACTTCTGTATTAAAATAAGCTTTCATAAAATTAATCACATCTTCTGAATGTAAATGTTTAAAAAGAGTTAAATTATAATTAGAAATATCGTACCAGTTTCCTTTTAATTTTGGATTAAATTTTTTTATTGTATAATATTTTTTTGTTAAATCTGTTTCATTATCTTTTTTAATATAATGCAAAGTTTGAATTAAAGAATGTTTAATTTCATTTAAAGCGTCTTCTGTAAAAAAATTTTCAAAAATATAGTATCCATTTTCTTGAATTTCTTTTATTATTTTTTCTTTTTCCCAAATTCTTTTATTCATAGAATTAAAAATTAATTTTATACTTGTTTAAAATTTCTTTACCTTTTTTAAATGAACTGAAGTCAACAATATCGTCTGTTTCTATAGTTATGCTGAAACCTTCTTCAAGGTCGGACATTAATGTCATGTGCCCGATAGAGTCCCACTCATCTATTCCATTATATTCTATATTTTCATTAAAATTTGAAGATTTTATAGATAATGATTTAATAAAAATTTCTTTGTATTTTTCTGTATTTTCGTTTGGCATATTTACTTATAATTTAAAATTATATCTTCGGCAATACTTTGTGGAGTTAATCTATGTTTGTCTAACATAAATTTATAATCTCCACATTTGCCATAAACGTCTTGTACTCCTAGAAATAACTGTTTGGGTGAGCCGCTTATTTTAGATTTACATTCAGACACAGCGCTACCTAATCCACCTATAATGTTATGTTCCTCAACGGTAACTATCAGTTTTGAATTTTTACTAGCAAAATTAACTGCGTTTTCATCAAGAGGTTTAATTGTGTGCATGTTAATTACAGAGGCCGAAATATTTTTTTCAGCTAAAATGGCTGAAGCTTCTAAAGCGCTATTAACAGTAGCGCCAGTACAAAAAATAGTTATGTCTTTTCCTTGTTTTAATTGAATAGATTTTCCAATCTTAAAATCATAATCTTCTTTATACACTATAGGATTATTAGAGCCTCCTGTTAACCTTATGTAAGCCGGTATTTTAGATTTAACAACAGCTTGTAAGGCTTTAACAGTTTCAAATGAATCTGCTGGCGAAATTATTGTAATACCTGGTATAGATCTCATTACTCCAATATCTTCTATGCAACAATGTGTGTATCCTAGGGCACCAAGAACTAGACCACTAGCTATGCCAACCATACAAACTTTTTGGTTCATGTACCCTAAATTTACTTTTATCTGCTCGGCACATCTTATTGCCTGAAAAGGAGCAAACGTTGTAGTTATAACATTGAAATTTTCACTTGCCAAACCAGATGCAACGCCTATTAAATTCTGTTCTGCAATTCCTAGCTCTATAAATTTTTCTGGATATGTCTTTCTAAATCTTTCAAGGCCTGCAGAGGTTGAGACATCACATGTCAGAACTAGTAAGTCTTCTGTTTTTTCCGCTAAATCTAGTGCAGTTATTCCTAGAGTTGCTCTAGGTCCAACAGTAGACCACATTTTAATGTTTTTTTCGTTAATTATCATTTTGATTTTTTAGCTCTTCCACTCCTTTTGCATGCATGGTTTTTGATAGAACATTGTGGTGCCAAGTATTATTATTTTCAGAAAAAGAGAATCCTTTTCCTTTTATTGTGTTAGCAACTAAAAGTTTTGGTTTATCGGTACTTTTGGTATTTTGAAAATAGTTAAATAATTCAGAAATATTATGGCCATTTACTTCAGCCGTGCTCCAATTAAAACTTGACCATTTAGCTTTTAAATCACCTAGATCCATAATATCTTTATTTGATCCTGTTTGCTGAAAGTTATTTCTGTCAATTATAACATTAAGATTATCTAATTTTAAATTCGGAGCTGCCATTGCTGCTTCCCATATAGACCCCTCGTTACATTCGCCGTCTCCCAAAACTACAAATACTTTAAAATCTTTTTTTCTTTTTTTTGCAGCTAAAGCTAAACCTATTCCTAGAGATAATCCCATCCCTAATGAACCTGTAGAAAATTCAATACCTAAGTTTTTATTAATTACTGGATGGCCAAGCAAATCTGTATTATTTTCTTCAAAAGTTTGAAGTTGTTCTTTTTTTATGAATCCAATTAAAGATAAAGCTGAATAATAAGCTAAGCATGCATGTCCTTTGCTTAATATAAATCTGTCTCGATCTTCCCATAAAGGATTCTGCTTATTAAATTTTATTTGCGTTGCGAATAACGTAGCTAAAATATCAGCAATAGATAATGCACCTCCAAAATGAGAGCTGTTTGCTCCAGCTGACAAAGCCATGTCTAGAATATTTCTTCTTAAATTTATTGCAAACTGTTTTATTTTTTTTTGACTTTCTTTTGAATTTTCACTCATTTACATGCCACCATCAACTCTTAGCACCTGCCCTGTTACAAAGCTAGAAAGGTCGGATGAAAAGAATAATATTGCATTGGCAATTTCACTTGGCTCTCCAAATCTTTTTAGAGCAATACTAGCCTTAATTTCTTCATGCATAGTTTCCGGCGTATTTTTTAGCATCATTCTAGTATTAGTTGGTCCAGGCGCAATTACGTTTACTCTAATATTAATTTTTCCAAATTCTCTTGATAAAACTTTAGCGTGAGAAATAATTGCAGCTTTTGATGAGGCGTAAGCACTTCTTCCTTCATCTCCATCAATAGCGGAACTAGAAGAAATATAAACTATACTTCCTTTTTTATTTTTAGTCATAGACTTAAGAATGTATTGAGTGAGTATAGTTTGAGAAAAATAGTTTGTGTCAAATATTTCTTTTTGTTTTTTAATAGGCGTCATTTGAAAGATAGCAGTATGTATTATTCCAGCATTATTAATTAATATATCAATTGAAATACTTTGTTTTAAAATTTTTTCAGCTGCAGATTTAACACTTTCTTCGTCGGATAAATCCATTTCAATTGGATAAATTATGTTTTTGAATTGAGCCTGTAGTTTTTTTGAATATTCTAAAAATTCTTTATCTATTTTTTTGACACATGCAAATACTGAGGCACCGTTTTGTGATAAGATATTTAAAGTTTCTTTACCTATACCTCTGTTACAGCCAGTTAAGACTGCAGTTTTGTTTTTTAGTAACATTTAACTTATATAGTCTTCTTTTGAAAAAATTTCCTCAGCTAACGAAGGCTTAAAAATAGTCTGTCCATCTTTAGTCATAAACTTTTTAATAAACTCTTTATCTTCACCTGCTAAACATAGATCACTATGATTTCTAAAGTATTTAATTTTAAAACCATGATCTATTATTTCTTTTAAAGGCTGTTTAAAAATATTTCCTATTTTAATATGAACATATGGACATACTAGAACGTCTCCGATAGGCGTAACATAAACTCTATTAACTGTTGTACATCCTAATATTTTTTCGTTATTTTTATCAAATGGATTCCAAATATTTCTAACTAAATTTTTATATTCTTTTCTTATTTTTCTTAAATATGCTCGATCATTGTCATCGCATATAATATCATCCATTTTTTGCCACATACCAGAAGGTACCGCTACGTTTAATAAAGTTTTATATTTTTGATCTTTTGAATAATCTAACAATTGTTTAAAATGTTCTGTGTTCGCATTGTAGTGTCCTACAGTAATATTCAAATAAGGATCCATTCCAGCGTCTTTAACATGCTTAAGTGCCTCAATAGCTCTTTTCCAAGATTCTTTTCTGCCTCTCATTTCATCGTGTATTTTTTCATCCATACTATCGATACTGACCGAAACTCGACTAACTTTATATTGAGCTAATTTTTCTGCCATGGCTTTATCTAAATAATATCCATTCGTTGTTAGATACATGTAGAATCTTTCCGGGCGTATTGCCTCTAAAACCTCAAATAATTTTTTAGGTTGTAATAAAAGCTCACCTCCTTGTAAATCAAATTCAAAATATCCTAGCTCATCTGCTTCATCAGCTAATTTTTTAATTGCCCCTATATCTAAATACTCTTTTACGTGATCACCTTTAGGGGAGTTAGTAAAACAGTATTTGCATCTTAAATTACAAGCATTATTGAAATTAAGATCTATACCTCTAGTCTTGGTTCCAACTTTACCATCGTTTTTTTTAACGTAAGTGTAAAAATCTTTTAATTTTTGAACTAATCTTGGTTTGTCTAGTAATGACGATGCTATTGGCATAAGTTATTTTTTTAATCTATATTTTTCTAGTTCATCAGGTAATATCAATTTAAATTCACCCTTACAAGCCAATTCATTATTTACTGTTCCCTTGGCCTCAAATACAGCTATTCCTCTATGAAAAGTTTTTACTTTTGACTCAATTAACAATTGACTTTTTGGGATTACTTTTTTTTTAAACTTTAAATTATCGGCTGAAATCAAGTACATGACTTTACCTTTGTTGTTTGGTAAACATAGTATAGCTAAAGAAGACATTTGAACCATAGCCTCTACCTGAAGCATTCCAGGCATGTTGGGATCATTTTGCCAGTGCACTTTAAAAAACCATTCATTTTCTTGGAGTTCTTTATATCCTTTTGCGCTTACCCCAGGTATTACTTCAGTCGCATAATCGATCATTAAATATGGAGGTTTATTCTGTTGATATTCAAGTATTTTATTTTTATTGAGCTTAAATGATTTCATATAATATCTATCTTTCTAGACATGTTGCTTACTATATCTAATCCGTCCCACTGTAGTCCAATATTTAAACCTTGGCCTACTGGCACGACTCTATCTATTCCTTGAAGCTTATTATTAATTATAAAATCTCTTAATTTATCTTTATCAACTCCATAGTAAGTTAAAGTTTGATACTTGTTATTAATTATTTTTTTTAGTTTATTTAGATTATCCATTTTATATTCAAAAAATAATCCCCATTTTCCTCTCAGAAGATGATTTTCTTTATCTATATTCTTGAGTTGGATTCTATAAATTAAATTTTGTTTGCTTTTAATATTCTTAATATTTTTAAGTTTTGAAGAATAAGCACAAAGATCTGTATATTTATCTATAGCCGCTGAATCCGTAAGATCATATTTTTTTTTTACAATTTTATATAGCTTATTCCAAAAAATATTGATTGATTTATCATTTGATTTACCTAACCATAGAATTAAATGAGGTGAGGAACATGCATTTTGATCGACTAGATAAGTATCGTTATAAAATTTAATTGCTAAATTTTTTAATTCTATTTCACCTAATTTTGCTATTTTTAAAGAATCCATCACACACAACGAATATCTATCTGCAAATGTTATTTCTATTGCTCTCTCATTTATCTTAAACTCTCTCAATTGATTAACTGTCTTATCTCCTCCCCAAATTACTCTCCCTCTACATATTGAAGAAATATATTTGGTATAATCATCCTGCTGGCTATATTTAATTATTGTAATTTTATCTTTAATAAAATTTTTTTTTTTTTTTACTATTTTTTTTATTAAATTACATATTATTTTTATCTGATCAAAATTTTTAGAGGGAACTTTAACAATATTAGAATTGCCAGTAATAAGTCCAAAAATTAAAGAATAGGCAAAATTCGTTGGTATATTAGAGGGTGTGATATGAAAAATTAAACCTAATCCTAATCTATTTTTACTTAATAAATATTTTTTTTTTAGCTGTTCAATGTTGTTTCGTCTACACCAAAAAGATAGAGATATTAAATCTGGAAATTTTTTTATATTTTTGATCTTTTTTAGCTCAATAGACAAATCATCTAAAAAACTAACTGTCTCCTTTGCAAAAGGTTTGAATGGAATACTGTTAACCTTTGCGTTGCCAACAAGATATTCAATATTAGATATCATACTCATACGTCGCTACATCCTCTTATTTCTGAATTTTCAACTCTGCCATGGACTAAGAATTGTTTTCCTAAAGATTTGCAGCTACATTTTTTATTTTTTACAATCTCACCTACATCTTCTGTTAAAATACTATGGCCAGGATAACTTGTCGGTAGCAATGAAAGCAACTGTATGTAACCTTTGTACCCATCTTTTGTTACGTCAAAATTTTTATCTCTAATTAGTATTTCTGAAAATTCATTAGTATTAAAACAGAAACATTTCTGGCATTCAATAAATATTGAACCAGTTTGCTCAATTAAACCGTAATAATTAATTATTTTTTTAAATTGATTTTTCTGAAAAAGATTTTTTTTAAATAATTGATTGGAAACTTTCATTTGACTCATTTTTTTCCATCCTCCTCCATGCAAAACTATCCCATTTTTAAAATTATTTTTTATATTTTTAACGTTTATTTTTTTATACAAGAATTCATATACAGCACTTGTAAAGCCAAATATTAAAAAGTCTTGTTGGCAATAATTTTGAAGAAAATTATTTAAAACTTCATAATCTATCTCCATTTTTGAATTTAATAAATAAGTGTAATTTTTACCAAAAGTAGAGAAACCTATTACCGCGGCTCTTTTTGCGTCAAAACTTCTTTGGTTTATTTTATCAGGTTTTGAGTCAATAATTAACATGGGTATTCTATATTTTCCTAAAACAGGTTTCATAATTTTACTTAATACTACAGTTTGTCTTTGAGCATTTTTTCTATCTAAGTAAATTATTGATGGTTTACCGCTAGAGGTACCTGATGACTTTAAGATTTTAAAAATTTTTTTATCTGGAATACTTTTTAAGGTTAAGGTTTTAAATAATTTAGCTGGTAAAAAAGGAATTGAACTAATTTCTTTTTTGAAATTGGTAAAATTTAAATTATTGATGATATTTCTATAATTTAAAGAGTTTTTATAATGAAATTTTGTCAAATTATAAATCTTATTTTGAAATAAAATTAAGTTCTTCATATTATCTATTTATACTTTTAAAATTACTTTTATTGTTATTTTCACTTATGTTAATAAAGTTTTTATTTATATTTAAATGCCTACTCAATATATTTTTTACTTTATCGATAGATTGTTTATGTAAAAGTTTTAAGTCTAATTTTTTATCATTATAATAACATTTAGCTAATATATTTTTTTTTTTTAAAAAGTCTTCTACGTCGAGAAGACTGATTCTTTTGCCAAATAATTTTATTATTTTATTTTTTCTACCCACAATATAATAAAACCCATCCTTATCTTTTCTTGCTAAATCTCCTGTTGAAAGCATATTTTTACATACATCACCTTTTGTTAAATCACTTTGTTTACTTGAATAACCCAAGCAAACACTTTTTCCTTTAAAAATTATTTCGCCAATTTCTCCAGTTTTGTTTAATTTTTTATTCTGTTCGTTAACTAATATAAATTTATAGTTATTAAGTGGTTTTCCAATGCTATTTAGCTTTTTATCAAAATATTTCCATTTAAGAATAGACATTCTTGGACCAGCTTCAGTTTGTCCATACATTACAGTAAAATTAATTTTATATTTTTTACATAACTTTTGATAATACATAAGATGATTTTCTGTAAGTTTGCCTCCTGCCTGTGTAATTTGTTTTAAATTAGAAATTTTATAATTTTCAATATTTATTCTTCTTAAAAATTCATAAAACTCTGGAACACCATTCAGTGTGGTAATTTTATTTAATTCAAATTTTTTCCAAAACTCTTTCTCGAAAATGCTATTTTTGTTAATAACAATCCTACCACCACTTAATAGATGGGTATTAATAACTGATAAACCATATGAATAGCCCATTGGCAAAGTTGTTATTGTTCTTTGATTACTTTTTATTTTTAAACTTTCAATAATTTTTTTTGTATTGTCAATAATACTGTCTTGAGAGTGTCTAACAAATTTAGGACTTTGTGTAGTGCCTGAGGTTGATAGTAATAAAAAATTTTTAAAATTTATTTTTTTATTTTTTTTAAATTTACTTTTATACAAAGAATAATTTTTAAATTTTATTACTTTAGAAATTTTAAATTTGAATTTAAAATTTGTTGGTGCATAAATAAAATTAGGTTTATAAATGTTTATAATTTTATTGATAAACTCTATTTTAAAAAACTCATCTAGTATTATGGTAATATTTTTTTTTTGATTCAAAAAACCAACATAGCCACAAATTGACTCGTAGGTATTGCTTGCAATAATTATGGTTATTGATTTTTTATCTAAATTTCTACTTATTGATTCAGAATCTTTAATTAACTGCTTATAGGTTATTTTTTTATAATTATTGTCTACAAATGCAATTTTATTTTTAAATTTTTTTAAATTACTAAACATTTTGAAAGATAAAATAAATCTATTTAACCCAAGGAGACTTATTTTTTTCCTTTTTATAAATTTGATTCAAAAGATTCTTATCTCTTAAAGTGTCCATACATTGCCAAAAACCATAATGTTTAAAAGCAACAACTTCTTTAATTCTAGACAACTTTTCTAACGGCTCTCTCTCAAACATTGTTTGATCTCCTTTGATAAATTTAAATATTTTAGAATTCATGACAAAAAAACCTCCATTTATCCAACCACTACTTACTTGTGGCTTTTCTTTAAAACTTGTTATGAGGTTTCCCTTAAGTTTAACCTCACCAAATCTCACTGGAGGCCTAACAACTGTCATGGTAACAATTTTTTTTTGCTTTTTGTGAAATTTCAATAAACTAGTTATATTTTGACCAGTCAAACCATCTCCATAAGTGAGCATAAAATTTTCATTTTTCCTAAAATATTTTTTTAATCTTAGTAATCTGCCGCCTGTAAGTGTTCTAGCTCCAGTATTTACAAGATCAATTTTAAAATTTTTTTCTTTTTTATTTCTAAAATATTTTTTTATTATTTCTCCTTTATAGCCTAGTGCTAAAATAAAATGCTTTACACCGTAAAACTTATATATATCCATAATATGGCTGATTATTGGTTTATTTCCAATTTCGACCATAGGTTTAGGTTTAACTTTTGTCTCTTCAGACAATCTAGATCCTAATCCACCGCAAAGTATAATAACTTTCATAAATAGGTTAATTGATTTTTTTTATTGAAGATTTGGATATCAAAATTATTACTTCTCCTTCTTCGTTTTTTTCTTCCTGATAATTATTATATGTTTTGCAGTAATTATGGTCTAAAAAAAAATTGTCGAAAAATTTTCTTGTAAAATAATATGTATGTGGTGGTTCAATAGTTTGTGAGGATTCACTATGACAATTTGGCACCTCAAAAAAAAATATTGTTTCTTTATGGGAAATTCTTTCGAATAACTTTAAAGTTTTTTTAATATCTTGAACATGCTCTAAGGAATGACTTCCATATATTAAATCAAACTTTGTGTTAATATTACTTAAATCTTTTAAGACATTCCATCTTTCAGTAAAATAATCTTTCATACCACCAGGTTCATAATTAAAAATATTATGTTTGTTAGAATGTAAAAAGAATGAAATACCTCCATGTCCAGCTCCAAAATTTAAAACTTTTTTTTCAGTGTCATCGAATTGAGGAAATTTTTTTTTTAATAATTTTATATGTTCAATATCTCTAAGTCTTATTGGATATGCCTTGTCTGTTCTACTTTGCCAGTATGTGTCTGAGTAATATTTCGTTAAATAGTTTTCAGAAGGCATAGGGCTGAGACAATAAAAACCAGTTTCATTGTATTCTATTTTCAGCTTTTTAAAATCTTTGTCGTATTTTCTTTTAAAATGAATAGCTTTTACCCTACCTTCAAATTTTTTTGGAAGAATGTTTAATTTTAATAAAATTATTGCAATAGTATCTCTAATATTGTTTTGATTTTTTACTAAATAATTAATTAATTTTTTCATTTTTTTCTAAACTTTCTAAATTTTTGTATTGGATTATATTTCCATTTTCTACTTTAAAAATAACATCGCAATCTTTAAGAATTTTTTTCTTATGAGCACTAATTAGGATAGTTTTTTTTCCTTTCATTTGATTGATAGAATTAATAATATTTTTTTCTGTGTTCTCATCTAATGAACTTGTTGCTTCATCTAGTACCAATAAATCAGAGTCAAAATATAATGCTCTAGCAATTCCAATTCTTTGTCTTTGTCCGCCAGATAATCTGGCACCAAATTCTCCAACTACAGAATTTAATTTTTTTGGACAAGAGTTTACAAATTTTTCTAAATTTGACATTTTGATTGATTTTAAAATTTTTTCATTTTCTATTTCGTTCTCGTCAACACCTAGGGCTATATTTTTTTTTATTGTGTCATCTAATAAATATATTGATTGGGGAATATAACCAATATTATTTTGCCAAAGTCTTTTATTAATGCCTATGTCTTTACTATCTACACTAATATTTCCTTCTATAGGGTCTAATATTCCAATTATTATATCTATTAATGTTGTTTTTCCCGATCCACTTTCACCAACAATGCCAATCATTGAATTTGCTTTTATTTCTAAATTGATATTGTTTAATATTTTTTCTTGTGTTTTTGGGTAAGAATAGGAAAGATTTTTTATTAGTATTTTTTTTTCTAAGTTCAGTTTTATGCTTCTTGAAATTTTAATATTTTCTCTTGAAGGCTCTATAATTAAATCCTTATGAACAATATCTACAGAAGCTAATCCATATCTCATATTAACAAACGACCCAAATATTCTATTTACTGAGGGTAAAATTTTAAATCCAGCAGCCCCGAATAATCCAACAATAACAATCACTGAACTTAGCGCGTAATCAGAAATTAATAAAAAAGAAATTAAAATGGTAAGACAAAAAATAGCTACAAATTCTAGGTAAAATTTTGGTATTTGTTGCAATATTAACATTTTAGTAGCAATAACTGCAGTTTTATTCACATTAAATGTAAAATGTTGCAAAAACTGTTTTTCATTTCCAGTTATTTTTATCTCCTTGATACCATCTATGCCTTGTTGCAGATGCTTAATACTGGAAGACTGATTTTCAAGTCTTATGTGACCCCATTTTTTTACTTTATTTTTTGTATATTTCATAAAAAAAAACCCAATTGTTGTAAAAAAAATCATTATAATTAAAAAACCTTTTGGTTCTACAACCAAAAGGACTAAAGATATTCCGATAACTACTAAAATTTCAGATGTAAAAGTTATTAGGGATAAGAAGAAAACATTTACGACTAACTCCACTTCGTTAACTATATTTTGAATTAATTTTGAAGAATTTCTTTCTAAGTGAAATATATAGTCTTGATTTAAGTATTTTTTAAATAACTTAATCTGCAAATCAACAACCAATTGATTTATAAATTTTGATTGGAACCACGTAAGGAATGTTAAGAAAATTGTCTTAACAAAGTACACAAAAGTTAATAGGGAAATTAAAAAAATAATTATTGTATTTTTATTTGACGTTTCTAAGAAAGAAAGGAATTTTAAATCATTAAAAAATGTAATTAAATTATTTTGGTTTTCGCTTGTTAGAGAAGTCAAGACTGGGAGCAACAAACCAATACTTAACATTTCAAATAAAACACCAATTAAAACTAAAATTAATAAGTAAAATGTTTTAGACTTTTCTTTTTTTAAAAGAATTTGAAAGAATTTATTTATTGTTATCATTGCCTACCTGTTCTGAATTAAAATATTTATTAAAATTTTTAAACCACGTCTGATTATTTGAAAGTTTGTGTCTTAAATAATTACCTAAGTATTTTTTATATAGATTTTTATTATAATAAGAAAAATAATTTTTATTTTTAAATAATTCTAAATCAGGCTTGTCAATATTTATGGACTTGGAACCCATAAAATCTATTCTTTTGCTAAAATCATGAACATATTTATATTTTTCCATAAAATTCGAAGTCAAAAAAATTGATGGTTTTTTATAAATTACCGCAAAACTTTGAGCAGTAGAGCCATGGTGAAATACTAATTCAGACGCCTCGATAAGTTTTAAGGTTTTATTTGAAATTATTTTAAACTTTTTAAGTTCTTTTGGATACTTGGTAATATCTGCTTTTGGGTACAAAGCAATTATAATTTCTAATTTCGTCTTTTCTTCAAAAAATTTAAAAAAATTTATTAGAGATTTAAAGTATTGTTCTGCATTAATTAATTTATTAAAAGTATTGTAGTGTTCTGGGTGAAAGGGAAGATATGTATCAATAAAGACTGCAAATTTTTTTTTATTTTTAAATTTTTTCTTTTTTTTTTCTACTAAGTGAATGCCATAATCTAAACTTGTACAATAAATTTTGTGTTTAGCTTTCTTGTATCCATTCCAATCATCGCATTTATTTCCGCCGCATAAAGCTATATCTGTATTTTTGTATCTTATTTCTCTTAATTTTGCTTGAACAAAAAATGAAAATTGATTAAAAAAAATTATTGGATTGAAGAATAGTAGTTTAAAAAAACGATTAACAATATGTTTAAAAATAATTTTTTTTTTTTTCTTAAAGTGTCTAGATGTTGGCAGGCTTGCTATTCCATCAGAAGAAATAGTTTTAATATTATATTTAGATAAAATATTTCCTACCTTAATTGACCTGTAAGAAAAGCCCATTTCTAGACACATTGCATTTTTTTTTGAAGATAGAATTTTATCCAATTCTTTGAAAGTTTTTACTATGGGAAACTTAAAATATCTTTTAAAAGCAAAGAATTTATTATTAATTAAAGGGCTTATCTCTAATATACTTAAGTCAAAACATTTTTTAAGGTATTCCACGCCAAAAGTTTTGTACTCATTTTTTGTCATAGGTCCATGTGTCAAGTAAATTAGTTTTTTTTTCATAAATTAAATATTTTACTTAATTAATAATACGCATTTAAAAAAAGTGAATATAATAGATAAATTGGTACTAAATCCTTCGCCGAATCTTGAGTGATCTTTTCTTGGTTTATTTTTAATCATAATTTCTTTAATCTTAATTTTTTTTTTTCGTGCTTTAATTAAATACTCAGTACCAATAAAATTATAATTGGCCGGTTTGTAAAATACCTTTAAAAAGCTTTTACTGTATCCCTTCATTCCACACAAAGGGTCGTTTAAGTTCCATACAATACTAGAAAGTTTAATAAATATTTTTTCACCTATTCTTGTAATTGTTTTTCTTACTCCACACACCACATTATTTTTTAAATTTAAATATTTTTTAAAGTCTTTAATATTTTCAGTCGGGTGTTGCCCGTCAGCATCTATTAAAATTATTTTTTTGAATTTACTTTTTAAAAAAAATTTTAGACCAGTATCTATAGCTTTATTATACCCTAAATTTTTTTTGTGATTAATTACTAATGCTCCAGCTGAAATAGAAATTTTTTTTGTTTTATCCTCTGAGGCATCATTAACTACTAATACTTTGCCAAATTTGTTAATTTTTTTTATAATTTTTTTTATTGTTTTTTCTTCATTGTACGCAGGTATTAAGATTAAAAAATCTCTTGAATTGTTATGTAACATCACTTAATTTAATTACATCTTCAGTAGAAAGATTTTTTTTAAGTTTTTTATTTAAAATTAATTTTGTTTTACTGGGATCTAGTGCATTAAAAGGACATGGTCTTAGATATGTCAGCATACTAGTTTTTATGATTGTCCCCCTTTTTAAATTTTTATTAACTCTTATACTTCTTCTTTGAACTATTAATGTTGCCAATTCATTTCTTTCAACTTTTTTATAGCCATCCCCAAGAGCAGCTTCGACTTCTCTTGTGGTTTCAACCATATCTTTCCAGGTAGTAGGGTTCATAGCAAAGAAATGATCTGGTCCTACTCTTTTATTGTTATCGGTAAAATGTTTTTCAATTACTCTTGCTCCTAATGTTACAGCGCCAATAACTGAAGCGTGTCCAAAAGTGTGATCACTTAATCCTAGTATAAGATGTGGATATTTTTTTTTAAATTGTTTTAAAACATTTAGGTTTACAAAATTTATATTTTTTATATCACCTGTATAGTTTGTATTGCATTGCATGAGCACAAGAGACTTGTTTAATTTTAGGTATTCTTTTACAGCTTTATCTACTTCAGATAATGTCGAGGCTCCAGTTGCTAAAAGACCTACTTTTTTCTTTTTAGCTATTTTTTTTATTATATCAATCCAGGTAATATCGCCTGAGCCAATTTTTATTGCTTTAACATAAGGATTTATCTCGTCTAAAATTTCTGGGGAATATGGACTTGTCATAAACTCAATGCTTAATTCGTCACAATAAGTTTTCAAAACTTTTGTCCAATTACTATTTATAGAAGCTGATTTATAGACCTCAAAAACTGATCTTTTCCATTTTTTTTGGTGAGAGGTTTCTGATTTAATTTTTTTAAAACCCTTGTCGCTTACTATTGTTTTTGCAGTAAAATGTTGAAATTTTGCAGCATCTGCTCCTGCTAATTTTGCTAATTTAATTAATTTTTTAGCTCTAATAATGCTTCCATCATGATTTGCGCCAATATCAGCTATAAAATATGTGGGGTGTTTAAGGCCAATTTTTTTATTACCAATTTTTAAATTTCTCATTTAATTTTGCTTAAAATTTTTTCTCTCTTTTCTTTATCGTCTACATTAAAAAAAAAATTAGAACCTTGCTTAATATCATCCTCGTAATGATTACACTTGGCACAAACTCCTTTTTTTTCCGAGTAGTCAAAAAGACTTTTTCTAGATTGTGCTAAAGCTTTTCCAGCGTATATTTTAAAGATTGATTGTGAAGATTTTGGATCAATTGTTGCAATTGTTTTGTCATATGTTTTGTTGTGATAGATGTGGCAACAAAGTTGCACTGTTCCATCGTAAGAAATTACAAATTCTCTTATTGGTTTTTCACATGGATTAATTCTATTTTTTTCAGGCGCAAGGTTTGCTAGTTCCCCGCCTCTAGAATTACCTTTAGTTCCCCAATCAGTACAAAATACTTCTACATGCAGTTTTCCGACAAAAAAAGAAAATTTTAAATTTTTGAGATGAGACTCATTGATTGGAAAATTAACTTTTTTTGCAAATTTTTTCATTTGTTTTTCACTATAGTCTCTATTCCATTTTGCATTTTTAGGTGTGTGCATTGTTATCAATATTTCTTTTAAGCCACTTTCATCTAATTTTTTTAAATCTTCAGTGCTCTTAATGTAGTCACCATTGCTATTTAAACTCAAAATTACGGCCGGTAATTCTTGGGATATATTTCTTATATTAGAGTAAATATTTTTACTAGCCATAGGTTCGTTAAAAAGATTTAGAGAAATTCTGCCATCGTAGTTGATTTCTTTAAGTGATGATAAAATATATTTAAATGTATCTTTTGGAATTTCTAAATTTTTGTCACTTCTTTCCATTGTATGAACTGGGCAATAATTACATGCTCTGTTACAATAATAAGACATTTCTAAACAAACAAGCTCTACATATTTTTTAAAAATTTTTTTAGATTCTTCTTCGGTTAAGTCTGAGTGTTTTAATAGTCTTAGATCAAAATCATTTTTTTTATTAAATACTTTTCTGTTCCAGTAATTTTCTTTATATTTTAGGTAATAGCTCATGAATACTCCTTAGCTAATTTTTTTATTTCTCTGGTGACTTTAGGTAACTTAGTTTTAAATGTTTTTTCAAATTTTGTAACATTTAAACTCATATCAAGTGGTCTTTTTGCTAAAAACTTGCTGTATTTGTAACTTATCACGTTAACACTTCTTATACTTAGCTTTAACTCTTTACAAAGTAATTTTGCAAAATTAGCTTTTGAAATTTTGGTTTTAGCAGCTAAATTAAACGTTCCTTTTCGTCTTGCTTTTATAATTTTTTCAATTATTTTTACTAAAGTTGTTGTGTGAAGTGGAGAGAAATAAATATTTTTAAAAACATTTATTTTCTTATTTTTCCGAACACTGTTAACTATCCAGTCACTAAGATTTATCTTTTTATTATTTAATCCACTACCTACAAAATTTGTTCTTAAAATAGTAGAGAATGTTTTTTTGGCAAAATTTTCTCCTTTGAGTTTTGTCAAACCATAGTAATTCACTGGTCGTGTATTTTTTTCTTTGTGTTGACCTAATCCACTATAAACTTGGTCTGTAGAAATATGTATCAAGTGAATATTTTTTGAATAGGAATTTATAGCTTTTGTTAGTTCTTTTAGAAAAATAGAATTAGTATTATTAGCAGTTTTTTTTTTTTTTTCACACTCATCTACATTTGTAAGAGCTACTAAGTTTATGATAGTGTTGGGTTTATTTTTTTTAATATCATTGAAAAATAAATTAAAAATATTTTTTTCTTTTTTTAATTTAATTTTAAAATTTTTATTATCTTTTGATAAATGATAATTTTTGCTTGAGAGGTGTTTTACTAATTTTTTTCCTAAGAACCCTGACGAACCATAAACTGAAATTTTTTGCATTTTTAGTTCAATCTTTTAAATGTAATATTGGAAACAGGTGTTTCTAATAAATTATCAATACTTCTTCCATTTTCACACTCGGCTATTATTTTAAATATTCTTTTAAGATAATAAAAATATTCATTAATAAGTTTAGTAGAATGTTCTGTACAAAGATAAATTATATTACTGGCTAATATATTGTGTTTTAACATTTCTTGGGTAATAAAAGTTTTATACTTCATGGAATTTATACTTATAATAGTAAAGCCAGCAAGCGCATCTAGACCCCAAATGTCTATTTTCAAACTATATTTATTTGCAACATCTTGCCATTTTTTTTTAATGTATTTTCCTTGGTTAGTTATAAATATCCATGATTTAGTTTGTTCCATTACTTCTAAAGTTTTTAATGCTGCAGTAGGGCCTACTCTTTCTGTCCAAAAGGTACTGCTAATAAAACTCGATTGTGCTGATTCCATTATTTTTTTTTTTCCAATAATTGCATTTATTGCGTAGCCATTCCCGAGTGCTTTTCCAAATATAGCCATATCTGGTTCGACTCCATATTTTTTGTGCAATCCTCCAAAATTTTCTCTAAATCCTGATGTGCATTCGTCAAATATTAAGTTTATATTTTTTTCTTTTGTAATCTTTCTTACCTGTTGAAGAAAATTTTTTTCTGGTGCAAGGTTTTTAGAAACTTCCATCTTAACAGTTCCAATATTATGTTTTTTTATAATTTTTTCTAATTCTGTAATATTATTATATTGGAAAGCAAATACTGAATTTTTTAGTGCTTTTGGTACACCTTGTATTTTCAAATCTGGAAGTAAATGTTTAGAAAGATTTTTTTTATCTTTAATATTTGCTGCTAAATACCAGTCATGCCACCCATGATACCCACAAATAGCAACTTTATCTCTGCTACTCGAAGCTCTTGAAATTCTTATAGCTACTGCATTTGCTTCTCCACCTGTCCGAGTAAATTTTACCATTTCAGCCCATGGGTGCATTTGTATTAATTTTTCAGATAAATAAACTTCTTCAGGGCAGTTTAGGGTCGACATGTTTCCGTTATCAATATTTTTTTTTACCGCTTCATCAACTTCTGGGTGTCCATAACCTAAAATGTTAGTTCCAATGCCCATAATTGACATATCTAAATATTCTTGCCCATCTAAATCCCATATCTTACAACCTTTAGCTTTGTTAAAATATGCAGGCCATCTCTCGGGTAAAAATAAATCAGGTCTTTTAGATAGAAGCATGTTTCCACCTGGAATTATAGATTTAGCTCTTTTCCACAATTTTTGACCTGATGATATTTTTGAGCCTTCATCCCTTAATATATGTTTATTAGCCTCAAATAATTTTGGCTTTTTATTCTTTAGATCTAAAATTTTTTCCCAAGGAAAAACAAAATTTTTCATTTGCTTAAAAATATTTTCTACTACTACAAAGTCTTCTGGTTCGTCTACTGTCCATCTTTCATTGGCAAGATTCTTAGAGTGTTCGAGGTTGTGTTTCTTAAATTTTTTATTTCTTTCAATATATGGCACTACGTGTTCTCGATCATGTTCAGATTTTGCAGATTTCCAAGTTTGCTTAAGAGTTTTATGGGATATCACTGAAGCATCTAGTCCATCTGGAAAAGTTGGAGGATGGCAATTGCTAACAAAATCATAATTTCCTTTTTCAGCAATAGTAATTAATTTATCTATTATTTTAAAATCTATTAAAGGACAATCAGCTGTTATTCTTAAAATAAAGTCAGTTTTAAATTTTTTTGCTGCTTGGTAGTACCTGTCTAATACATCGTATTCATTACCTTCAAAGAAATTTACATTTATTTTTTTTAATTGTTGTTTTAATAATAATTGTTTATTATTTTTTGGTATAGCGACAATAATTTGATCTATTTTTCGTGACATCATAAGTCTTAAAATTAAGATCTCAATTAGAGTTTTGCCTTTAATTTTTTTTAAGATTTTATTAGGAAATCTTTTTGATGTAGTTCTGGCTTGAATTATAGCAATAGTTTTCATTTTTACCAAGATCTTGGGTTAATTAGTTTTCTTGTGTAGTTAAAATTTTTTTTAAAATTTATTTTTTTATTTTTTTTAAATACAGAAATAATTTCTCTTAGCTGAATTACATTGTTAACACCTACAACAATTTTATCAACTTCTGGAATACTTTTTACATAGCTTATGCAGGCTTCTAATTTAGAAACTTTATTTTTTTTTATCCACACATTCCACTCATTCCATGTTTTTTTCCATTTTTTAAATCTCAAAGGCATTTCTTCTTCTTTTAGAATTAATAATCCTTGTAGAAAAATTGATCTGGCATGTATCTCAATACCTAGTGATTTTAGTTTTTTTAAATAACCAAGCTTTGCAAATCTTCTATCTAATACATTTAATGGTAGCTGAACTATATCAATTTTATATTTTTTTAATAAAATATCTAATTCTTTTGGGTCATATACTGAAACACCAATTTTTTTTATAATTTTTTTTTTTTTTAAACTAATTAATATTTTATACAAAGTATCGCTTTGTGAATTAAAAAGATCTGAAGTATCATGAAGAAGCAAACCATAAAAATTTTTAGATTTAATTTTTTTTAAAAAAGATTCTATATAATTTGTAACAATTTTTTTAATATTTGAATTTTTTTTTGTAATAATTTTAGGTAATTTAGTTGTAATTTTCCAATTTTTTAAATTTTCTTTTCTCAGAATTTTTTCATTTTTATATATTAATGCAGTGTCTAGAAAATTTAATTTATTAATTTTTAAATATCTTAAAATTTTTTTTATTTCATTAGGTGGTACTTTTACATTGCCTACACCTTTGCCGTATATTTTTCCAAAATTTGCTGTACCTAATGAAAATTTATTCAATTGATTTTATTAGTTTAAAATTTTTAAAAAGGTTTAAAGTTTTTATCAACATTCTCTTTTATAAGTTTTCTAATTTTATCTTTTGTTAAAAAAACATCATTTATTCCTGAGTTATATTTAAATCCTTTATCTACATTTCTAGTTTTAAATTTCTTATTATAATGACTAATAAATTTTTTTTTATCAGTAGGTAAAATAATGTAGTACTTGCCGATATCAATTGTTGAAAAACTATCACTTTCAGTGACCATTTCTTCGTGTATTTTTTCTCCAGGTCTAATGCCTATAATTTTAATTTTACAATTTTTACTTATAGATTTTGCAAGATCAACTATTTTGTATGATGGAATTTTAGGAACGAGAATTTCTCCCCCTATTGCATTTTCTAGGGAAAAAAGAACCATCTGTACACTCTGATCTAAAGTTATATTAAACCGAGTCATTGAAGTATCTGTTATTGATAACGTTCCAGTTTTTGCTTGTTTCAAAAAAAAGGGAATAATTGATCCTCTAGAGCCCATAACATTTCCATATCTTAAAACGGAAAAAGATAAGTTTTTTATACCTGCATAATTGTTTGCAGCAACAAATAATTTATCACTGCACAATTTAGTAGCACCGTATAAATTTATCGGCGCAGCGGCTTTATCCGAAGACAGCGCAATAACTTTTTTAACTCTTTTTTCAATAGAGGCTTCGATTATATTTTGTGCTCCTATTACATTAGTTTTAATAAATTCCATTGGATTGTATTCAGCTGTAGGAACTTGTTTTAGTGCAGCAGCATGAATTACTATATCTATGTCTTGGAAGGCTCTGTTTAATCTTTCACGATCCCTTATGTCTCCTATAAAATATCTTATTGCAGGATATTTTTTTTCAGAAAAAATATTTGACATTTCAAATTGCTTCAATTCATCTCTACTAAAAATAACTAATCTTTTTATTTTCGGATAGGCATTTAAAATTTTTTTAACAAAAGCTTTTCCAAAAGATCCTGTTCCTCCAGTAATTAAAATTGATTTATTATTTAACATTTTGTTCCTTTCTTTTTAGCCAACGCTCCGCACTTTTCAACTATGGCCGGTTGATAATTTTTAAATTAACTAATTCCTTAAAAATTGATAACAATTTTCTTTATTTATTATTATTTTTTTACTGTTGTTTACTTCTGCAACAATTTTATTTTTATTAATATCTAAAATATTAAAAAAAAAATTTTTTAGAGGTCCATTTATAAATTGTAAATTTTTTGATTTTAAATTAAGAAAAAAACTTGTGTTTAAAATACCTTCTTTGTTTTCAAAAGATTTACAAAACTTAATAAAGTTTTTAATATTTTTTTGATTCATAAAGTTGTTATTAAGAAAGTAACTGAGCCCTTTTAAATATTGAAAATTTTTTATATTTTGATCGCTAAAGCTTTTGTTAAAACAAAAGATATAAGTGCCTAATAAGTTTTTTTCAGATTTTTTTTTATTTTTGGATATTAAAATTTTAGGAAAGTAAATTTCTGTTTTATCCTTAAATATTTTATTTAGCGATTCTTTGAATAAGTAATATTGATTGTGCTTAATTTTTGTTACGACCCACATTTAGTTTTTTTTCTTTTTTATTTTTAATAATTCACTTGCAAGTTCATCGTATTCTTGCATTTTTAATTTCATAAAATTAATTGTGAGTTTAGTTTTTTCAGAAATACCTTTTGGTGTTAAAAGATAAGCATATCCAAATTTATTTTTATTCGCACTAAAATTTTTTACTTTTATAAAACCTTTATTCTTTAACGCAACTAAACAATAGTTTAGTTTACCTAAGCTAAATCCTAATTTGCTAGCTAGTTGTCTTTGTGAAAAATCTGAGTTTGAATCTAACTTTCTTAAAACATTAAGTTCATCTTGTTTTAATCTCATTAAAAGATTTTATCTTATTGTTCAATTTTTGTACAGTTAAATGTTCATATTTTGAACAAATAATATTCTTAAACTGCCTTAATTTATTTACTTTTTAAATAAATGTTAAATATTTTGAAGAAATTTTTTTAACTTAGAGTTGTTTTTGTCATAAAAAAAAAGTTTTTGATTGTAGGGAGAAATCTCTTCTAGCCAATTTTTATGATCAATTTTTAATAAATAATCTAAAACCCTTTCGACTTCTTCTAAAGAATAAGAATTTGAAAAAAAATTTCCTTTTTTTTGATTGGATGTGGGCCAAAGAAAACTTGACCCTTCTATAAAGTCTCCAGAGAAAAAACCAACTTTTTTATCTCTAGATATTGCTTCATAACCAAAAGTTGACATTGCATTAATCAAAACTTCATATTCATTTATTTTTAAATAGTTGCCAAAATTATTTTCTTTTGGATTAAAATTATAACTATTTGATTTTAATAAATTAGAATAAAAAAGTTTTTCTAATTCAGAATCACCTGAAGCTCCAATGATATTGAGTTTTAAATTATTACTATGACAATAAATACTAATGTTTTTTATTAGTTCTATGCAGTAAAATAATAAATCAACTTCCCAAGATCTGTAATTTTTTTTAATTTCATTAATATTTTTATTTTTTACATAATCTATAAAAATATCTGAAAATCTAGAAATATACGCAATTGTATTTTTCTTATAGTTATTTGATATTTCAAATAAATTATTTTTTATAGAGCCCGCTAAAAGAAAGTCAGACTTAATATATTTTTCAATTTGACTTTTATAGCTTTCGCTAAATACTAAATAATGGTCAACATTATAATTCTCTCCTCTTTTTTGGGTGAGCAACTCTAGAAAATCTCCGGTAATAAACCTTACTCCATTCTGAATTGCTATAAATTTTTTTTTATAAAGCATTTTTTTTAATTCATAAAAATTAATATCATTATCTACAAAAGTTATTATAAATTTTGGATTTATCAGTTCAATATATTGAGAAAGATAATTGAGATAATTTAATTTTTTTTTATTAAATATTGTTGATATTAAAACGTAAAAATTAAACACTTCTTTCCTAGTGCTTAAGACAAAATAATCCTCTTTATTAAAATAGCCTTTTAAATAATCTTTACTTACTATGTCGTATATAATTATTTTCTGAGTTTTAGGTTTTTGAAAAATAATCTTTATTTTTTTCAAAAATTTAATAAATTTAATTATTTTTTTCATTATATTTTATTTATATAATATTAAAACCATTTCATTGACAATATTATTATATACTGTACAAAAATTGAACAATATTATAACAATTAGTTGTTTATGTGGATATATGTATAAATGAAAAATTATTTAATTACTGGAGGCTGCGGCTTTATCGGTCAACACTTAATCAAAAAATTATTAAAGCCTAATGTCTGTATAGATGTCATTGATCTAACTAAAAAAAATAAAAATTTATTAAAATCTAAATCAATAAATTATTTTTTGGGCGACGTTTCTGAGAAAAAAGTGTTTGATAGATTTAAAAAAAAATATCTTATTGCTTTTCACCTAGCTGCACAAACTTCGTCAAGATTGAGTGAGTTGGATTACACCAATGATATAAATACAAATATCATTGGCAGTAATAACTTTTGTAACTGGGCAAAAAGGAATAAGCCTTCAAGAGTAGTGTTTACATCGTCAATGTCTGTATATGGAAGAGTCGCAAACAAAATCAAAGAGAAAGACAATCTTAATCCATCTTCAATATACGGTATGTCAAAACTATACTCTGAAAAAATTTTTGAACGATTAAACAACGATAAAATTAAAGTAACTATATTAAGATTGTTTAATATATATGGACCAGGACAGGATCTAAAAAACTTAAATCAAGGTATGTTTTCAATCTATTTAGCTCAAGCACTAAAATCAAATAAAATTAATGTTACTGGCAGCCTTCAAAGATATAGAGATTTTGTTTACATAGATGATACTATTAAAGCAATGCTGATAAACCCTAAAAATAAGAAAAACTGGATTATGAATGTTGGAACAGGGAAAAAAACAAAAGTTAGTGAGGTGATAAGCTTAATCAAATACTATTTAAAAAATAAAAAAATAAAAATATTACAAAATAAATCTTTTTTTGAAGATACATGGGGAAGTTATGCTGATAATTTAATTTTAAAATCTGAGGGATGGAAAGTTGAAACAACTATTCAGAAAGGTGCAGAGTTAACAGTTAATAGTGCGATAAATGATAAAAAAAAAAATTAAAATTATAGCTTTACTAACTGGAAAAGGCTCTAGCAGCCTTAAGGATAAGAATGTCATTCCAATAAACAAAACTCCTTTGCTGGGTTATGCGTGTAAAGCAGTAAAAAAAGTAAAAGTAATTGATGACTTTTATGTGTCTAGTGAAAATAATAAAATATTAGAAACTGCTAGTCAGTATGGATTTAAAAAAATTGTTAGACCAAAGTCACTATCTAGAAAAAATTCACAACACAGAGATGTTTTAGTTCATGCTCTAAAATATTTAAAACGTAAGAATATTGAACCAATATACTTAATTGTTATTTTAGCTAACTCTGCAACAATAAAATCAAAATGGATTGAAGACAGCTTAAGAAAACTTAATCAAACAAAAGGTGCAACCTCTTGTGTCGCTGTGGTGTCAAATAATGATCATCATCCCTTTAGAGCTAAAAAAATCGATAATAAAGGGTATTTAAAATCTTTTTTTAAATTTAAAAAGAAAATATCTTCTAACAGACAGGACTTGCCAAATAATTATTTTTTAGCACATAATTTTTGGATCATTAAAACTTCTGCTATTTTAGAAAATAAAGGTGAAGGTCCCTGGAACTTTCTTGGTGGAAAGGTTTTGCCTTATAAAATTAACTCTTCAGTTGATGTGCACGACAGAGAAGATATTTTACTAACTAAGCATTGGCTAAGAAAAAATAAAAATTAATTAAAAATTTTTCTAATACTGGCGTAATTCTTTTTTCCAATTATTATTTGTAGAGCCGAGCTTATTGTAGCCTTTATAAGTTTAGAAATTTTTATCAAACCCAGATATTTTAGAATTGAAAAATTATCGACATTGTCGGCTCCATACTTCAATCGAGTAAAAATTATTTTTTGTTTAATTGCAATTTCTGTTATTTTATTAAGTTTAAAATACATCAGACAATAAGCTAAGTGTTTAAAAATGTTATTTGACGATCTTCCAGTTAATTGAAAAAGAAAACTTAATATAAAATTTTTTTTTAACTTATCTGATTCATTTGTTTTTCTGTTGTAACTTATGGTTCTGCCAGTGGCATCCTTACTTGGAAAATTGAAATTTCCCATATGGCACATTAAAATTGTTGTTTCCTGGGAGTCTTGATTAATATTTCTTCCATGCCAACAATCTGGAAACCAAAAAAAAGTGTCTCCTAATTTACCTGTAGATGATGAAATATCTTTTTTTAATTCTAAATTATTAGTATCTGAAAATGGTGGTGGCGGGTACTTGTGGCTTTTTTTATAAAAAACAGTTTCTCCTTGGTTTTTACTTATATTGTCTAATAAAATAGAGAAACTTAATCCGCCTTGGTAATCTATATGGGGATGCAGTATGTCATTAGTTTTTGGAGTTTTTCTAATATAAAAAGTAGAAATTTTGTAGTTAGTTCCCAACACTCTTGTAGCAATATCTTGAATCGTTTTATTTTCTAAAAATTTATAAAATATTGGCTCTCTCTCTAAAATATCCCAGACCATATAACTTCCTGGCCTTATAAATTTATCGTTTTCTTTTTTTTTTAGCTGATCGTCTTGACCATATGGAAACTCTTCAAAAAGTTTATTCTTAGTTTTTTGAATCTCCAATAAAAAATCTTTTTCGAAAATATCTTGAATATTAACTACTCCATCGGAATATAAATTTTTTAATTCATTGTTATATTGTTTTAGTTGCATAATTTTATTATAATCTAAAATATTTAAAATTTAAGATAAAGTCACATTTTGTCAATTAAATATATTTTTTAAAAACTGTGAAATTTCATCAGCAACTAGAGCATAACCAGCGGGCGTGTAGTGTCCATCTTTTGGCCAATATAGTTTAGGTTTAGTTTTTCTCTCGCTTAATATTTTCTCTTGAAGTGATTTGGTCAGATCTAACACCGGTATTTCACTGCTAATATTCATTTTTAACCTGCTCCTTAAAAATTGATAGTCAATTTCTAATTCTTTTGGCTTTTGTTTTTCAATCAAAGGTAGATAAACATCATTTATTGATGGGTGAATAACAACTATAAATTTCTTATTTTCTTGTTTGGCTTCTAAAGCAAAATTATTAATTTTTTTTGCAGAATTATCAGCTATTTTTTCCATAGTATTTTTATCTTTGTAGAGAGATTGAATGTGAAAAATCTTATTATCAAATTCATATGAAATTTGACTTTTTTCAATATTTTTAGCTAGATCAAAAATTTCTTTATCTAAGACGTTCATCCTTAAATTGTTGTATTTTTTAATATCAACATTAGGTCCTATAAAAAAATTTGGTATTAGCTTTTCTGGTAAAAGTTTATCAAGCTTAGTCATTAAAGAGAGCTTGATTGTAAGCCAGACAGTATAAAATTTGTAACCTTTACCAATCAGATATTCTCGAGAAGGATCGTATCCGTGATAAATTTGAAAATTTATAATAAGATCATTAATTTGCTTTGGGTTTAAATTGTTATTTTCAATACTATGATTTAAAAAATAAGATGCTGAAGTGTCAATGCCATTTTCATGATAATCACCCCCAGTAAAAAAATTATAAATAATAACATCGTGCTTAATAAATTTTTTTATTAAGTCATAGCCATATTTTTGATCAATAATACCTTTGCCTAGATTTCCTAAGTTAATAATGTCAATTTTTTTAGATTTTTTTTCTACTAACTCTACCCAACCATTTTTTAGATTGTCTTTAGAGCCCGTGCCTCTTGTGAATGAATCTCCAATTGCGACAGAGATAATTTCTTTTTCAAAATTTATTCCATCGTCAAAAAGACCAAACCCCATATTTAAAATATCTTTTGTTATAAATCTATCTGTAAATTCTTGCGTATAGTGGACTATACTGGCGTTGGCTTTTGGCAAAGCTAACTTTACACTTGGAAAATATTGATAATTTAAATTACTACTTCTTTTTTCAGAATATAGATTTATTTTTTTATCTTCATTAGTAACTTTAAATATGAAAAAAGAAATTATTTCAAAAAAAATACATAAAGTTATACATGTAATAAAAATAAAATAATTTTTTCTATATTTTGACACTATCATTGAGTTTATATAAATAATATATTCTTACATCAATATAATTATGAAAAATATTTTTAAAAAATTAATAGAAGGATTTGGAGCATATTTCTTTAAACATTATTTAAATAGAAACAAATTTAATCCAGTTGACAAATTTATTTTAGAAGAAAATGCAGATTCCTATGAACATTTTAAAAAATATTTTAGCAGTTCTATGTTGTTCAAAAGAGGAATTGATGAGGTTGGTGAATCCATAAGAAAATATTCTATAAATCAAGCATTGTTGTTGAAAGAGAAAAATTTAATTTTTACAGAATTTGGGGTTTTCAAAGGAACTAGCACAAAACTATTTTCTAAAATTTTATCTAAATTTGATAAAAAAATATATTGTTTCGATAGCTTTGAGGGTCTTAGTACAGATTGGCAGGGAACTTCTTTTGCAAAAGGTCATTTTAAACTAAATAAGTCTGAAATACCAAATTTTGCTAATAACGTAGAGCTTGTTGTTGGTGATGTTTTCAATACCTTGGAAAAAACTATTACTGCTTTAGCAAATGTAAAAGTATGTTTTATTCATTTAGATTTAGATGTGCATGAGCCAACTAAATATGTTCTAAATAAATTAAAATCCAAGCTAACTGATGGAGCCATTATATTATTTGATCAGATTCATCATGTGCAAGGTTGGAGAAGTGAATACAAAGCACTTACAGATACTTTCAATGACAATGAATATAAATTTATAGCTTTTTCTGAAGACGGACAAGCAGCTATTAGATACATAAAAAAATAAAAATTATTTTTTATCTAAATAAAAATCGTTTTTATAATATTTTCCAACACCAATACTATCAGATTTTTGTGTTAAATCACTTTTTCTAACTGCAAGTAAGTATTTTTGAGTTTCAGTTAAATTTTTTTTTGTCTTTAAACTTAAGAATTTTTTATAATTAATTAATTGAGGTAATTTTCTTTTTTTTATATTAATCATAATCATTTTTCTCTCTTTACCTGAAAAATTTTCTGCACCACCGTGCCAAAGGTTAAGGTTTGCTACTATAATAGTGCCAGCACAAACTTCCGCTCTTATTTCTTTTTTATTTGTTTTATTTACATCAATATGCTTTTCTGGCCATCCAATTTTTTTATGCGAACCTGGAATCAATCTGAGAGCTCCATTTTTTTTATTAGCATCATCAATGAACATAAAACAGACAACGCCAGCAAAAGATTCTTTTTTATTTTTTCTTGGTTTCCAGTCCATGTGTATTTTTTGTCTCCCACTACTTTTGAGTGGGCTTCTCAAATTTGCACCTGCTATTTTAATGTCAGATCCTACTATTTCATATGTTGCAGCTAATATTTCAGGTATAGTTATCATTTCTTGGAAAACCTTATGTTTATTTATTAAATTTCCTAACCTATCTGTTCCTTTTTCAAACAATTTTCCTTTTTTGTAATATTTTTCTTTTCCTTCCCAACCACCTTTATTTCCTTCTTTTTTAATTAATTGTTTAGTAATTTTTTTTAATAGCTTTATATTTTTTTTCATAAATAAAGTTGGAGGTATTATTAAAAAACCTTTGTTATGTAAATCATGCTTTTGTTTTTGTGAAAGTGTATTTTTAGTTATGCTTAGCTCTTTAAAAAGCTCTTTAGTGTTACTTATTATAGAATTTTTTTTATTCACTTAAATTTGATATTTAAATTTATAGATTAATAGTCTATAAGAATATCTTATGAATTTCTATAACAATTCACTAACTTCAAAAAAATATTTAAGCATTTTAAAAAGAGGAAATAAAATTTTTGATAAAGAATTTATTTTTCAAAACTCAGGTATGCTTATGGGTGACAAATCTTTTTATAGAATGTTGTCTATATACAACCTTTTAAATGAAATTAAACACATAAAAGGGTGTGTAATAGAATTTGGCATATGGAATGGAAACAATCTGTTCTCAATTAAAAAGATTTTAGACTTTCTTAAAATTAAGAAAAAAGTAATTGGTTATGATAATTTTAGTGGGTTCCCTAACCCTGTTGGGCATAACAAAAAAAAGAGTTTAAAAAAAGGTATATACGCAGGAAAACCAGGCCTTATAAAATTTATAATTAAATTTTTTAAACTTGATAATATTTTAATAATTAATGACGATATTCTTAATTTGAATAAACATATTAACAAACTCGGAAAAATTTCTTTTGTTTATATAGATTGTAATATTTATGAACCTGTAAAAATAATTCTTGAGTTGGTAGATAAGAGAATGTCAAAAGGTGGAATTATAGCTTTTGATGAAGGTTTAAATAATTCAAAATCTGGAGAAGGTAAAGCGCTAAAGGAATTTGTAAAAAAAAATAAAAAAAAATATAAATTTGTAAAGCTTTTGAAGTCTTACCAGCCGGATATTCTTTTAAAAAAAATAAATTCTAAATAAAAAAAGGCCCACAATAACGCGCAGGCCTTTTATTTGTAAAATAATATCAATTAATATCTTTTAATAAAAAAGTGTTTTTCTTTCTTTATTCTGAAAATTTTTTTCAGTGCATAAATCAAGCCAATTGAGCTATTAGTACCGGTCAGCTACACGCCTTACAGCGCTTACACATCCGGCCTATCAACGTAGTGGTCTACTACGGCTCTATAGGAAGAACTAGTTTTGAGGTAAGTTTCCCACTTAGATGCTTTCAGCGGTTAT
>MDTF01012865.1_pt1 | contig 35417 bp, 33 predicted proteins | sample 811191 | NCBI WGS metagenome assembly MDTF01 (sample SAMN05326649, study PRJNA326480) | marine metagenome | isolation source: seawater | place: Southern Ocean | collected 2011 | reverse complement strand
TACTTGTATTTCCATTTCCAAGTATCCATGTTCTAGAAGTAATTCCTTGTGTATTTGACGTATCTGTAAAAGTCACCAACAAAGGGCTACATCCAGAATTCACATTTGCTTCAAAAGCAGCATCAAAACCCTGAGCTTTAGCGATTGTACAATTAAGTACAAGAAGTGTTATTATTAGAAATACATTTTTTATACGGTATGGCATGAAATGGTATAAATAAGCGTCTGGTATCTATATGACGTAAATAAACCTACTAATGTAACAAATTCATGCTAATTAATTTTAAGTCAAGTAAATACTGGGATTTATGCTGTTTTTATGTGGAAATCACTCTACGTTATTAACAATCGGCCTCTTTTATTAACAAAACAGGGGTGTTTTTTACTGTAATCCTTGTGTAGGCTGGGTTTTCATCTATATTTGGCTATCTGTAAAAGTGAATTATCACATTTGTTAAACCCTAATTTATTTTTAACATGAACAAAGCAGAATTAGTAGACGCTATGGCCGCTGAAGCGGGAATTTCAAAAGCAGAAGCAAAAAAAGCACTTGATGCAATGGTTGCAGCAACAACTGGTGCATTGAAAAGTGGAGACCGTGTATCTTTAGTAGGTTTCGGTTCTTTCTCAGTATCTAAGCGTAACGCACGCACTGGTCGTAACCCACAGACTGGTAAAGAAATTCAAATTGCTGCTAAAAACGTAATTAAGTTTAAAGCAGGTGCTGAATTATCTGATGCTGTAAACTAATAGCGTCATTCTTTTCAAAAGAATTAAAGCCTGACTTTCTAAGAAAGTCAGGCTTTTTTATTTCATCAAGGAGCAACGCGGTACAACTCCCATTTTCCATTTTTCAATTCGTAGATAATACGATCGTGTAAGCGAGCTGGTCTGCCCTGCCAAAACTCTGCGTAATTTATTTCTACTTCGTATCCACCCCAATGTGGCGGTCTTGGAACATCCTTGCCTTTAAACTCTTCTTCAAACTGCTTTACGCGGTTTTCCAATTCCTTACGATTTGTAATGGTTTGACTTTGTTCACTGGCCCACGCTCCTATTTGGCTTTCTCTAGGTCTAGCTGCAAAATAGGCATCCGATTCAATATCAGAAACACGATGTACCAAACCTTCAAAACGAATTTGACGCTCCATTTCTGGCCAAAAGATATTGATGCTAATGTGTGGGTTATCAGCTAAATCATGTCCTTTTCTACTCAAGTAATTGGTGTAAAACAGCATACCTTTATCGGTAACACCACGTGTATAAACAACTCGCGAACTGGGTTTGCCTTCAGCATTCACCGTAGAAATAACCATGGCTTTTGGATCAAGAACCTGTCCACCAACAGCCTCTTCAAACCACTTGGCATATTGTTCCAACGGATTGTTATCGGCAGCTTCTTCATTCAATGCCGCTTTGGTAAATTCATGTCTGATTTGATTCAGGTAATTCGATACTTCTTCAATCATGGAATAATAACTTGAGTAAAAATGATACGTTAATCGTTACTGATTACAATTTTCAAAGGTAGAACCTATGAGAGTTTCATAACTTTGAATCAGCTATTTTTTATCGCATGGATTTCGCACACTTTTTCGACAACATCAATTTTGAACTGGAACAACCTGGAGTTGGCAAAGTTTTAATTTCAGAACCGTTTATGTCTGATCCCAACTTCAGCAGGTCTGTTGTGTTACTTACTGAACATAATGAAGATGGTAGCGTGGGGTTTGTACTCAATCATCAATCTGATTATAAGTTGAGCGATTTCCTTCCTCAATTTAAGGATATTGATTTACCACTGTACATTGGTGGCCCTGTGGGAACTAACCAATTGTTTTATTTCCACACACTTTCAGAAGAAATGATGCCAGGGAGTTATCCCATTGTAGAAGGATTGTCTTGGGGTGGTGATTTCAATCAACTGGAATTTTATATCAAGAATGATTTGTTGAAGCCCGATCAAGTGCGCTTTTTTGCAGGTTACAGCGGATGGGCTCCCGATCAATTGACAGACGAAATCAAAGAAAAGGCTTGGATTGTAACTCTCATGGACAAAGAAATGGCCATGAAAAACAGCACTGACTTTTGGAAAGAAACCATGGAAACGTTGGGAAACCGTTTTAAAATTATGAGTCAGTTTCCGGAAGATCCTTCATTAAATTAACACGCAAATCCACTTCGGTATTCAGTGCGTTAACCAATTGTTCAGACAGTTTATGGAAATAGCGTTTGTCTTCATACGCCATAGCATACTGAATTCCCTGAACAGCATTGGTAAAAAACACCTCTCTACATTCGAGTAAGATTTGAGGTTTTACGGCTGTTTCAAACACTTCTATTTTTCCTTTTCGAAGCATTTCAATGACCAAACTACGCATTACACCAGGCAAGCATCCTTGATCTATAGCTGGAGTAATTACCTTGTCTTTTACCACAAAGAACACATTGGATGAGATGGACTCAACCACATTGCCTTTATCGTTTAAGATTAAAGCTTCATTCAAGTTGTTCTGCTTTTTAAACCGAGCTGCTTGAATGAATAATTGGGAATTGATTGACTTTACCGCATTTAATGGATGAATAGACTTGGTGTATTTCTTAAACACATCAATATTGAATCCAAAATCATTTAATTGGAAAATGGTTTCGGCTGGTTCAGCTTCAATACAATATCCAGCTTGATCTGTTTCGGGCGTGTATCTTCCCTCTCCTTCACGAAAAACTGTTAATCGAATGCGTGCACCTTCGCTCAACCTAACTCTTCTGACTAAACGCAAAATTTCATTCTGCAAAAACTCAGGATCATGAATGTGTGGATGTTGCAGACCCAACAATTTCATTCCATTTCTCAAACGCTTGATGTGCTCGTATAAAAATGGAATTCGATCTTGAGATAACTTCATGGTTTCAAATAAACCATCGCCATAATGAAATGCACGATTGGTTACACGAAACAAAGCTCTTTCAGCTGGAATTAATTCACCGTTTATGTTGATATAAGGAGTCATGAAACTTGGTCAACGATATCTAATAGCGATTGGTTGGTATTGATTAATATTCCTTTTACACCGGCACTGTTTGCTGCATCTATATCGCGTTGTTTATCACCTATCATAACTGATTTATCAGGATCAATATTGTATAGATACAATGCTTTTTCAATCATCAAACTACCCGGTTTTCGCGACAAAGATTTGGAAAAATTTTCGTGATATGGCGAATAAAATACATCTGAAATATGTACTCCATTCTCACTCAAATAGTTCAGTAAATAATTATGAATTTCGGCTACATCTTCATGTGTATACAATCCTTTTGCAATGCCGGCCTGATTGGTGATAATTACCAGTAAATATCCTTTATCCTGGAAACCTTTTAAAACCTTAGCAACATCTGGTAGGATATGAAATTCAGAAACATGTTTGGTGTAATCACCAGGATCGTGATTTAAGACGCCATCTCGATCCAAGAAAACGGCTTTATTTATTTTTTGTCCGTTCATCTATGTGTTTTTGAGATTCTATGAAAACGGGCACAGAATCCCTCCCGTGCCCGATGAGGAACGAGATTTGAGGATTGCGAAGTTAGCAATGATTGTTAATAAATCGCTATGAATTGTTGAAAATTAAAACAGGTTCGCTAAGGAATGTTGAATATCAGCTAGAAACTCCAAACCAAAAGCTGGTTTAAATATCAACGTTGCACCAAAACCAAATATAGCTCCCCAGTAATGGGCATCATGAGCAATTCGATCATTGCGATCGTTCATTTTCTTTTCGTAAATCAAATACAGAATACCTACTAAAAATGCTGGCATCGGTATGATTAAAAACAACCCCAACATAGCTGTTGGATTCATTAAAATAAAGCTAAACAACACTGCTGAAACTGCTCCTGAAGCACCTATAGCAGAATACATTGGGTTGTCTTTGTTCTTTTGAATAGCGGGAATAGAAGCAGCAATAATTCCACCCAAATAAAGAACGATGTAATACAAGATTCCTTTAACACCAAAATAGTGGCTAAATCCTGATTCTACGTGTCTACCAAATTGATACAACACAAACATGTTTATGAAAAGATGACCATAATCACCATGAATAAATGCATGGGTGAAGATGCGATATTGCTCTTTGTTGTGTACAACTAAATACGGATTGTATTCTAACTTTCTGAATAGATTATCATTCTGAAAAGCCATCAGCGAAAGAATCACATTAATTGCAATGATTGTGTATGTTATCATGATGCGAAGGTATAGAGACTAAACACGAATACCGTAAAGATGGTTTGTCGTTTTATTTATCCCGAAGTGTGATCTCTGATTATTAACCACTTGCCATCAATCTTTTTCCAAATTAAGGTGAATTGACCTCTAGCATCTTTGGCTCCAGCTTTTTCAAATTGAAGTCTAAATGCACCCGTTACAACCGCATCTTGTGGAGTAAAAACATCAATCTTATCAAACGTAAAGGATAGCTTACCCATTTTTTCACGATTAGGATAGTGCTTCTTGTATGATTTCAATGTTCTTCCCCACCCTTTTCTCACCCATTTTCCTGAAACAAACTCAAGGCTATCACTATTCCAATAGCCATCCATAAAACGATCTAAATCGCCCTCGTTCCAAGCATCTTGTTGAGAGTACAAAACCTGAGCAATGGCTTGTACTTCTGCATTTTTATCAAACTCAGAACTACATGATTGTAACGTGACAATAAGAATGAAAATAAGAGCTATTTGTCTCATGAATGAATATTGCGTTGATTGAGCTAAAATACAAATCTGAAAACTTGAAGAAAGCATCTACGTTTTAAAAACTGCAATTTTATGGGTCTAATGAAAACGGGACTTCTATTTTTGCACCCTTAATTGAGCTGATTATGAAAAAACGTGTTGTATTGATGGTTTTAGATGGATGGGGAATCGCTCCGAATCCAGAGGTTTCTGCAATTGACAAAGCCAACACTCCATTCATTGATTCTTTGTACAAGAACTATCCAAACACAACACTTAGAACCAGCGGTTTAGATGTAGGTCTTCCTGCCGGTCAAATGGGTAACTCAGAAGTTGGCCATATGAATTTGGGAGCTGGACGAGTAGTTTATCAAGACCTCGTTAAAATAAATCAGGCTGCTGAAGACGGTTCATTAGCTCAAAACCAGGTTTTGGTAAATGCATTGGAGTATGCCAAACAAAACAACAAAGCCGTACATTTTATGGGCTTGGTTTCAACAGGTGGTGTGCACTCACATCAAAACCATTTAGTATCTCTTTGCAGTGCTGCATCAGGCTATGGCTTAGATAATGTATACGTTCATGCATTTATGGATGGCCGCGATTGCGATCCGAACAGCGGATTGTATCACATGAAAAATTTGGAGTCTGATTTGGCTTCTACTTCAGCTAAAGTAGCCAGTATTATTGGTCGATACTACGCCATGGATCGCGATAAAAGATGGGAACGAGTTCGATTGGCTTATGATTTAATGGTAAACGGAAAAGGTGATGCTTTTTCATCTGCAACTGAAGCCATTGAAACAAGCTATAAAAATGAGGTTACCGATGAGTTTATAAAACCAGCGGTGATTACTGAAAATGGTCAACCGATAGCTACAATTCAAGAAGGCGATGTGGTATTGTGTTTCAATTTTAGAACCGATCGCGGACGTGAAATCACACAAGTTTTAACGCAGACTGATTTTCCAGAAGATGGCATGCAAAAGTTAGATTTATACTATCTAACGATGACTCGCTATGATGAGACTTTCGAGCATGTACACGTTTTGTTTGAAAAGGACAATCTAACCAATACTTTGGGAGAAGTGGTTTCTAAAGCTGGTTTAAATCAAATTCGATTGGCTGAAACTGAAAAATATCCACACGTTACTTTCTTCTTTTCAGGTGGTCGCGAAAGTGAATTCAGCAAGGAAAAACGCATTATGGTTTCTTCACCAAAAGTTGCTACTTACGATTTACAACCAGAGATGAGTGCTTTTGAAGTGAAAGATCAATTGGTGAATCAACTTAAAGCAAACTGGCCAGATTTTGTTTGTATCAATTTTGCTAACGCAGACATGGTTGGTCACACTGGTGATTTTAATGCTGCTGTAAAAGCCTGTGAAGCGGTTGATTCTTGCGTAAACGAAGTAGTTACGGCTGGATTAGAAAACGACTACACTTTTATCATTCTAGCTGATCATGGAAACAGTGATTGCATGGTCAATCCAGATGGAACAGTAAACACAGCTCATACTACCAATCCAGTACCTTGCTTTTTGGTAGATGGTAAAGAACAAATTCAAATTAAAGAAGGCAAATTAGGCGACATTGCTCCTACCATTTGCAAATTAATGGGACTGGAAATTCCTACCGAAATGACTGGTGATATCTTAGTGTAATTCAGCTATAATCAACTCATCAACCAACTGATCGGTATCTTCAATGGGCATTTCATCTATTAACTGAAATGGATAAACCAAAGAAATGGTTGTTGATTCGGGATGTTTAGCTAAAAATCGGTCGTAAAACCCACCACCATAGCCTATTCGATATCCACTTTGAGTGAAAATTAAACCGGGTACAATTACTAAATCAGGAGTGGATGTTGATGATTCTAAATTTACTGGCTCTAGGATGCCATAAGCTCCAGATTGAAGTTGACTGAGTGAATCTACTTCAACAATTTCCATTCCTTCATCTCTACTCACAACTCGTGGTACAAAAAGTGTTTTGCCCTGCTCTAAAATGTGAATGAGAATGGGGATGGTATCAGGTTCGTTTCTAAAACTAACAAAGCATAGAATAGATTCTGCTTCTATAAATTTTGGATGATTTATTAATCGATCAAAAAGACTAGCATCCCAACTGCGTTTTTTGTCGAGACTAACATTATCTCTCTTAGCTAGAAACTCCGCTCTAAGCTTCTTTTTCTGATTAATAACTTCCATTCTGGTAGTTTCTAATGTCATGGTAGTAGGCATCGCTTGTAACTCTTTTACCGTTTATGTAGAAAAATTTCAATCCCCAAGGATAATCGATTCGCTGAACTAACCTTCCTCTACCATTTTCAACAATCACAGAACGTGTAATCACGCGGTAACCTTGATCAATGGTTTCGTTGGTTATTCCATTAGGATAACGTTTAGCAAGCTCCTCAGGTGTGTTTTCTTTTAATCTTTTTATTCTTTCTTGTCTTCTTCTTTCAGCTTCTTCAGCAGCTTTTCTTCTAGCTTCTTCTAACTCTCTTCTGCGTTTTGCTTCTTCACGTCTACGTTTTTCGGCATTTGCAGCCTCACGTTCTTTATTCTTTACATCAGCTTCAGAAAACTTATTAGCAGCTTCTGCATTTTCAGGCTTTAAATTAGTAGCTATTCCGTACTGTTCAGCAGCCATTTTGAAATTACCAACACTCATAGCTTGATCACCTAGTCCCATAGCCTCATCAAACTGTTGTTGAATTTCTGCTTGTCTCTTTGCCTCTTCTGCAGCCTTTCTTCGTGCTTCCTCTTCTGCTTTTCTTCTAGCCTCTTCCTCAGCTTTTTTGCGGGCTGCTTCTTCTGCTGCTAATCTTTCTGCTTCAAGTCTTGCGGCTTCTTCTGCTTCTTTCTGTTTAGTAAGCAAATCATTTGCCTGTCTCAGTTGATCACGCGTGTAGCCATCACTTGGCATCAATTCCAGTCCTCTTTCGTAATGACCTATAGCTTCTTCATAATTCTCGGCATTAAATGCAGCATCTCCCATCTCAATGGTAGATTTGAACTCGTTCTCTTTTTCTGCAGCCTTACGAGCCTCTTCAGCCGCCTTCTCTTCTTCTATTCTATTGAGTTCTTCCAAACGATCTACCTCTTCTAAACGCTCCTTAGCACCCATTGCTTCGGGCTTTAGTTCAATCGCTTTTTTGAATGCAGATCTAGCTCCTTCCCAATTCTTGTCTCTAAGTGCACTTTCACCTTCACTCATCAAGCCACTGTATTGGTTTTCAAGTTCCAATTTGGCCTGTTTATCGTTCTCTATTAACGCTTGAAGGTTTACCAGTTGATCTTTTGGATAAGTTTCATCTGGCTTGATGTTGCTTGCTTCTTTGTAAAATGACTTAGCATCATCATAACGTTTATTATCACGAGCGTCATCAGCTTGCTTAATTAGTGTGTTATACTGTTCATCTAGCTGAGCTGCAGCAGCTGCTGCTTCCGCCTGCTTCGCTTCTTCCTCTTGTTTCTCTGCTATCAGTTTTTCTACCTCTTTTAATTTTTTTTGAGGGTCTTTCTCATCAGGTTTTAATCCAATAGCTGTCTCGAATGACGTTTTAGCCAAGCCTAAATCACCTGCATTTAAAGCTGTTTCACAATCGCTCATTGCTTTTTGGTAGTTAGCTTCTAACTCAGCTGTTGCTGCCTCTTTTGCAGCTTTGGCTTCAGCTGCTTCAGTTAAAATCTGATCAATTTCATCAATTTGTTGAGCGGGATAAGCTTCGCTTGGCTTTAGAGCAAGAGCTTCATTGAATTTAGATTGCGCTTCTTGATATTTCTGAGCTGCTTTTGCAGCGTCTGCTTCTGAAATCAACTTATTGTAAGCTTCTTCAAGCTTGGCTTCTTCAGCCTGAGCCTTGGCAGCTGCTTCGGCATTTGCCTCAGCTTCACTTTTAGCTTTTTCGGTCTTATCAATTAAGTCAGCTGGTTCAGTTGCATCAGGTTTTAGCTTTTGAGCTTCTTTAAACTTGGCAATTGCTTCATCCCACTGCGAAGCTGAAAACGCGGTGATACCTGCACTAATAGCTGCTGTATAATTTGCCTCGAGTTCGCTAGCTGCTGCAGCTGCATCTTGTTCAGATTTTAAGTTAGATTCTGCTTTTGAAATTTGAGCTGATGGATATTTTTCATCAGGAAGAACAGAAGAAGCTTCTTTATACTTGGATACTGCCTCATTCCACTTTGATTCATTAAATAATGCATCTGCATCAGATATTAATGCATCGTATTGAGCTTGTTTTTCTGCCTGTGCTGCCGCATCGGCCTCAGCTTTCTTGGCATTTTGAGCTGCACTAATTTGTTCACCCGGGTAACTTTCGCCTGACTTAATGCCTTGGGCTTCTCTGTATTTAGCTATCGCTCCGTCCCAGTCTTTGCTTTTATACAATGCATCTGCTTCTGATATAGCTGCTTGGTAGTTTGCATCTACTTCGGCTTGTGCTGCCGCATCGGCCTCGGCTTTCTTCGCATTTTGAGCTGCTGTAATTTGCTCACCTGGATAGCTTTCGCCTGCTTTAATGCCTTGAGCTTCTTTGTATTTGGCTATGGCTCCGTCCCAATCTTTGCTTTTATACAATACATCAGCTTCTGAAATTGCTGCCTGATAATTAGCATCTACTTCAGCTTGTGCTGCCGCATCGGCCTCGGCTTTCTTCGCATTTTGAGCTGCTGTAATTTGCTCACCTGGATAGCTTTCGCCTGACTTAATACCTTGGGCTTCTTTATATTTGGTTATAGCGCCATCCCAGTCTTTACTTTTATACAAAGCATCGGCTTCATTAATAACTGCTTGGTAGTTTGCATCTACTTCGGCTTGAGCGGCTGCATCAGCTTCGGCTTTCTTCGCGTTTTTCGCTTCAGTTATCTTTTGCTCAGGGTATGGATCTGCTTTTACCTTTTTAGCTTCTTCATATTTAGTAACAGCGGCATCCCAACTTTTAGAGGCTAATAATTTATCGGCTTCAGCAATTAAAGCATTGTATTGTTTGTCTATAGCCTCTTGTTTCGCTTTATCAGCCTCTTCAGCTTTTAATTGATCGGCCTTTGCAATCTGATCTTTCGGGTAGCTTTCAGTAGGCTTTACTTTTTGAGCAGCCGTGTATTTTTCTTTTGCTGCATCCCAGCTTTTAGAATTGAGTAATTTATCTGCTTCAGCAATTAAAGCATTGTATTGTTTATCGATAGCCTCTTGCTTAGCCTTTTCTTTGGCTTCAGCTTCAAGCTTAGCTACTTTTTGAAGTTGATCTTTTGGATAGGTTTCTGCAGGTTTAACCTTACTTGCAGATTGATAGTTCTGCTTGGCTACATCCCACTGCTCAGAACTCAAAGCTCCATCTGCTTGCTGAATAAACTTATCGTATTCAGCTTGTATTTTAGCTTCTTGTTCAGCTTTAGCTTTGGCTGCTTTTAAATCAGCTATTTCTTTGACTTTGCCTTTGGGGTATGACTCATCAGGAATAACAGCACTAGCTTCTTTATACTTGGCCGCTGCTTCATCCCACTTTTCTTTGCCCATTAGAGCATCTGCCTCAGCAACTAGTTTATCGTATTTAGCTTGTTTTTCAGCTGCCTTTGCTTCCGCTATTTTTTGATCGATTAATCGGAGTTGTCTCTTTGGATAATCATTATCAGGCATCAACTCACTCATTTCTTTATAGAGCGGTTCAGCTTTGTCAAACTTTTCGGATTTGAGGTAACCGTCTGCTTTGGATTTTAAATCATCATATTGCTTTTGTAGCTCTTCCTCTTTCTTCTGTTTATCCTCTTCAGCTTCTAATTCAGCTCCAATGCTGTTAAGAATATCTTCTTCACTTTGAGCAACAGAAATAATAGGGCACAAAAAAAACAGGCATAAGAAAGTTAAAGCAACTTTATGCCAGTTCGATCGCTTGTTATGATTGTTGAATGCAACGGTTTCCAATACAGCCTTTCTAACGAAGAAAGCGAATATACGAAATCATCATTAGTACTTGTAAGATTAGGAAGAGATTAACTTAAAATGACTGTAGAATTAAGTGTAGATAGAATTCAACTTTTTTTCAGAAAATCAGATTTTCAATCAACTTTTTTTTCAAATTGTTGCACGAAAAGAGAAAGAAATTACTTTCGCACGCTTTTTATGAAATTTTGAAACAGTGAACAATAATTACATCCCTCATTTAGAACAACTTGAATACTTATTCAGAGATGTTCCTAATGACCTTTTTGAAAAGGGATACACCATTATCGATCAGTTTATTTCGAAAGAAAGTGCAGCATTTCTTGAAGAAAGAATCACCCAACAATTCGAAAGTGATAGATTGAAAAAAGCCGGCATCGGCACGGCCCACCATCACGAAATAAAAGATGATGTTCGTGGTGACTACATTCGTTGGATCGACAACTTAAATCAACCTGAAGAATTACAGGAATACGGTCACAACATCAACGAATTAATCCACTTCATGAACAAAGTATGCTATGCAGGTGTCAGAGACTATGAAATGCATTACACTTTTTACCCTGAGCAAACGCATTACGAAAAACACATCGACCAGTTAAAAATTAACGGAAGAAGAATATGGTCTTTTGTTTTATACTTAAATTCCGACTGGAAACCAGAAGATGGTGGTTGTTTGAGAATTTACACTGAAGACGACCAATACAAAGATTTTGCACCAATTGCTGGAAGGCTGGCTTTATTCCGAAGCGACACTATTCCGCATGAAGTATTAACCGTAAATCAATCAAGAGTTAGCATTACCGGATGGATGCTAAACCAGAAAAAAGAACTCACATTTATTTAATAAAATGAAAGTAAAGTACATCGATCTAATAGAGCAAACGTTTGACTTTCCGCAGGAAGAATTCAGCCTTGATGGTGATGAATTACTGTTTCACGACATTCCGATGATGGAAATTGTAAAACGTTATGGAACTCCATTTAAATTCACGTATTTACCCATCATTTCTAAGCAAATTCAAAAAGCCAAACGCTGGTTTAATGTAGCAATGGCTAAAGTTGATTACAAAGGGAAATACCATTATTGTTACTGCACAAAGAGCTCTCACTTTGAGCCCATTTTGACAGAAGCCTTGAAAAATGATATCCACATTGAAACTTCATCGGCATTCGATATCAATATCATCGAAAAGCTGGTTGAAGATGGTAAGCTTACCAAAAACAATTATGTGGTATGTAATGGTTACAAACCCGATCGATATTTAGACAACATTGCTCGTTTGATCAACAATGGATACAACAATGTGATTCCGGTTATCGACAATATTCCTGAATTGGAAAAACTGACTAACCGCATTGAAAGTGACGAACCCATTGAAATTGGAATTCGAATTGCATCTGAGGAAGAACCTAAATTTGAATTCTACACCTCTCGTTTAGGAATTGGCTACAAAGACATTGTACCGTTTTACACCAACGTTGTAAAAAACAACCCTAAAGCGAAATTGAAAATGCTTCACTTCTTTATCAATACGGGTATACGCGACACAGCGTATTACTGGAGTGAGTTGTTGAAGTGTTTGGGAGTTTACGTAGAATTGAAAAAAATCTGCCCTACTCTAAATTCATTGAATATTGGTGGTGGATTTCCTATCAAAAACTCATTGAACTTCAATTTTGATTACGAATACATGGCTGAAGAAATTATTCTTCGAGTAAAATCTTTCTGCGAAGAAAACAACGTTCCTGAGCCAGACATTTTCACTGAATTTGGTTCTTTTACTGTTGGAGAAAGCGGTGGATCTGTGTTCCAAGTTCTCTATCAAAAACCACAAAATGATCGTGAAAAGTGGAATATGATTGATAGCTCTTTCATGACTACTCTTCCAGATGCTTGGGCTATTAGCAAACGATTCACCATGCTACCAATCAATGGTTGGTTTGATGAATATGAGCGTGTATTTTTAGGTGGTTTAACTTGTGATAGTGATGACTACTACAACTCTGAACAACACGTCAATGCCATTTACGCACCTAAATTCAGTCCTGAAAGGCCTTTATATTTAGGCTTTTTCAATACAGGTGCATACCAAGAAAGTGTTGGAGGATATGGTGGAATTCAACACTGCCTCACTCCTGCTCCTAAAATGGTTTTGATCGACAAAAATGAAGATGGAAAAATTGTAAGCCGACTTTTTGCGAAAGAACAAAGTCAGCAAAGCATGTTAAAAATATTAGGATATTAAGTTATTTTTCAAGCTATTATGAGCGTAGAAACAAACAACTATGCCGGTATTCCGGATGAATTTGCACAATTAGATTCTAGCAATATTGTGTTGATTCCAGTTCCTTATGACGGAACAAGTACCTGGGGAAAAGGTGCCGATAAAGGTCCGGATGCCTTTTTAGAAGCTTCAGCAAACATGGAGCTTTACGACATCGAAACAGATTCTGAAGTCTATCAAGAAGGTGTTTATTTAACTGATGCAGTTACAGAAAATACTTCTCCCGAGAAAATGGTTGATGCTGTTCACCAAACAACAAAAAAATACATCGATCAAGGGAAATTCGTAACTCTTTTCGGTGGTGAGCACTCAATTAGTATTGGAAGTATTCGTGCATTTCAAGAGTCATTTGAAAACCTAACGGTTCTTCAAATTGATGCTCACGCAGATTTACGTCCAGAGTACGAAGGAACGACATGCAATCACGCTTGTGCTGTTTACGAAGCATCTAAAACAACTAACTTGATTCAAGTGGGAATCAGAAGTATGGATATTTCTGAAAAAGATCACATGAATGAAGACAATGTGTTCTTTGCTCACAAGTTGGATGAAGAATTCGATTGGATGCGAAAAGTGGTTAAAAAATGTACAGATAATGTATTTGTAACCATCGACTTAGATTGCTTTGATTCTTCAATTATGCCATCAACAGGAACTCCTGAACCGGGTGGTATGAATTGGGATCAGGTTACGAAATTGTTGAAAAAAGTGGCCAAGAAAAAGAACATCGTGGGTTTTGACATTGTAGAGCTTTGTCCAAACAAAATCAACCGCGCACCCGATTTTCTTGCTGCCAAATTGTATTATAAATTTTTGAGTTACGTCTTTGCAAATAAGAAAGGTCATTAACAATGAAAGGTCCTATTTCTCAGTTTATTGAAAAAAACTATTTACACTTTAACGCTGCCGCTTTGGTTGATGCTGCTAAAGGATATGAAGCACATTTAGAAGCTGGTGGTAAAATGATGGTAACGCTTGCAGGTGCCATGAGTACAGCTGAATTGGGAATCAGTTTAGCTGAAATGATTCGTCAAGATAAAATCGCAATCATTTCATGTACTGGTGCTAACTTGGAAGAAGATTTAATGAATATGGTGGCGCACAATCATTATGAGCGTGTACCCAATTACCGTGATTTAACTCCCAAAGAAGAATGGGATTTATTGGAGCGTGGATTAAATCGTGTTACCGACACTTGTATTCCTGAAGAAGAAGCATTCAGAAGATTGCAAAAACACATCTTCGACATTTGGAAAGACGCTGAAAGCAAAGGCGAACGCTATTTCCCGCATGAGTACATGTATAAAATGTTGCTTTCTGGTGTTTTGGAACAATACTATGAGATTGATCCTAAAAACTCATGGATGTTAGCTGCTGCTGAAAAGAACATTCCAGTTGTTGTTCCTGGTTGGGAAGACAGCACCATGGGGAATATTTTCGCTTCGTACTGCTACAAAGGTGAATTACTTCCATCTACCATGAAATCAGGAATTGAATACATGACTTACCTTTCAGATTGGTACATCAACAACAGTGGTGGTAAAGGCGTTGGATTCTTCCAAATTGGTGGCGGAATTGCAGGCGACTTCCCTATTTGTGTTGTTCCAATGTTATATCAAGATTTAGAGATGCATGATATTCCATTCTGGAGTTATTTCTGTCAAATCAGTGATTCAACAACCAGTTATGGTTCATACTCAGGAGCTGTTCCAAATGAGAAAATCACTTGGGGTAAGTTAGATATTGATACACCTAAATTTATTGTAGAATCAGATGCAACAATTGTTGCTCCTTTAATTTTTGCCTGGATCCTTAATCAGTAATCAGCCATGGAAAAGAAACGCAGCATTGTAGATTATTCGAACGTAACCCCCGAAATCTTAGAGGCGCTTAACTCCCGTTACCCTTATGGTTTTGAAGGCAAAACCGTGAAGTTTAAAAACAGCAAAGGCGAGACCATTACAGCAGTTCCTGTTGAAACAGACGATTCTAGCTATTTGGTTAAAATCGGTTCTAAGTTGGAAGCTAAAATGGAAGCCTACTTGAATGATGAGGATGACGATGACTACGATGACGATGAGGACTTTGTAGAAAAATCAGGTGCATCAAAAATAAAAATGGATGATGTTCCTGAAGATGATGAGGACGAAGAAGAAGATTCATACGATAAGCCCGATGATGAAGGCGAAGACGATGAAGATTAAGTCTTAAATCACAAAATATTCGAAAGGGTTTTTCGGTTTCCGGAGAACCCTTTTTTATGCCCACCAACAATTTATTGTTTAGAACTAACACAGACATTACCCGCCTACCCATTTGACAACTAACGATAAAAATTATATTTGCACCTCAAATTTGTAAGAAGCATGTCTGAGAAACACGATGATGATGTTCACTTAGAAGAAGTGTACGCTAAAAGCGAAGAGTTCTTCGAAAAGAATAAAAAACAACTAGGAATTGGCATAGGAGCCGTAGTTGTTGTAATAGCCGCTGTATTCTACTATTTCAATGTGTATTTACCACCATTAGAAATTGAAGCACAAAACAGCATATATAAAGCACAAGGATATTTTGAAGCTGATTCATTCCAATTAGCGATGAATGGTGATAATCAAGGAAGTCTTGGTTTCTACGATATCGTTGATCAATACGGATCTACAGCTGCTGGTAACTTGGCAAAATATTACTTAGGAGTTTCTTTGTTAAGAACTGGTCAGTATGAAGATGCCATTGCTTACTTTGATGCTTACGATGCCAAAGACCAAATGACTGCAGCTATTTCATTAGGCGCTACAGGAGATGCTTATGCAGAACTTCAAAACACTGAAAAAGCTCTAGATTTTTACGTTAAAGCAGCTAATGCAAATGATAATGAGTTTACAACTCCAATCTATTTGTTGAAAGCTGGTACCTTGGCTGAAACGCTTGGTGATTACAACGATGCTTTGAAATACTATAAAAGAATTCAAAGTGATTATCCTTTAACTCAAGAAGGAAGATCAATCAAAAAATACATTGCACGCGCTGAAGGATTTGCTAAATAAGCACGTGAAATCTTTATAATTTTGAAAGCGAGTCTATTTCAGGCTCGCTTTTTTAGTACCTATACTTATGGCAACAGAAAACAAGAATTTATCAGTATACAACAAAGACGAAATGCCTAACATCTTAGGATGGAAAATTGGTATTGTAGTTAGTGAATGGAACGATCAAGTAACCAACGGTTTGCTTGAAGGTGCCAAAAGCGCACTGCTTGATTTAGGAATTGCAGAGATGGATTTAATCATCAAGCATACGCCCGGTAGTTATGAATTGCCTTTAGCAGCTCAATTCTTATTTACAGCAACAGAAGTTGATGCTGTAATCTGTTTGGGTAGCGTTATTCAAGGAGAAACCAAACACTTCGATTTTGTTTGCGAAGCTGTTTCTCAAGGTGTAAAAGACGTAGGCTTAAAATACAACAAGCCTTGTATTTTTGGTGTATTAACAGACAACACCATGCAACAAGCTATTGATAGAAGTGGCGGGAAACATGGCAACAAAGGAGTTGAAGCAGCTGTAGCAGCCGTTAAAATGGTTGAACTGATGAAATCATTTGGCAAAGGGAAAAGTAAACTCGGGTATTGATTGCAATACCCGATCCACTCCCCTTACTTCTTTAAAATATCAGCGATATTGGGTTTAAAATACAAGTCGCTTTTCATCACTTTGCCATCTTCGCGGTAAATGGGTTTACCATCTTTATCAAGCTTACTCATATTACTGCGCTGAATTTCTTCAAACACTTCAACAATTTTGTGTTGCATACCATGACTCAGTATCGTTCCGCACAAGATGTAAAGCATATCGCCTAAGGCATCTGCAATCTCTACAGTATCGCCATTTTCAGCAGCTTCAAGGTATTCTTCATTCTCTTCTCGCATTAACTTGTAGCGCAACAAAAAGGTCTTTTCATCTAATTTACCATTCGGTTGCTCTTCGTTGTTGATACCAAATGCTTCGTGAAACGTTTTAACGTGATTTATTATCTCTGAAAATGGAAGATCTTTCATCTTTAATTTTGAAATCAAAGTAAACCAAAACCCTTGATTTTACTCAGTTAATTCTTAAAAAAGGCTTAACACTTTTTAACAGCCTACTCTTCCATGTTTTAGATGAATCAAACATTTTTGTGGATGTTGAAAACTCAATATTAAATGGGTGTTTTAACATTCTGAGATTTATAGTTTTGAATCAAACCAGTTAAACATGGAATTTTCCGATAGTTCAACAGCTACAACAACTTCTACAGATATTCGCGCATTGAATGAAATGATTCAACGCGAAAGTGCATTCATCGATTTGATTCGTATGGAAATGAAAAAAGTGATCGTGGGTCAAGAATACATGGCCGATCGCTTATTAATTGCCTTACTAGCCGATGGTCACATCTTGTTAGAAGGTGTTCCGGGTTTGGCCAAAACGCTTGCCATCAACACGCTTTCTAAAACCATTCACGCAGATTTTAGTCGTATTCAGTTTACACCAGATTTGTTACCAGCCGATTTAGTAGGTACTACTATCTACAACGCTAAAACGGGTGAATTCAGTAACAAACCAGGACCAGTATTCGCCAACTTTGTATTGGCAGATGAGATTAACCGTGCTCCTGCAAAAGTACAATCTGCACTACTTGAAGCGATGCAAGAACGCCAGGTGACTATTGGCGATAAAACATATCCACTACCAAAACCATTTATGGTGTTGGCTACACAAAACCCAGTTGAACAAGAAGGTACTTATCCCCTTCCGGAAGCACAAACCGACCGTTTCATGTTGAAGGTTATTTTGGATTATCCAAAAATCGAAGACGAGAAACAAATCATCCGCATGAATGTATCTTCAGCAGACTTCCCTAAGCCAAATCCAGTTTGCAAACCTGAAGATATTTTAAAAGCGAGAAGCGCTGTTCGCCAGGTATACATGGACGAGAAAATTGAGCAATACATTGTAGACATTGTTTACGCTACACGTGTTCCTCGCGATTATAGACTGGAAGAGTTCACCCATTTAATCAGTTTTGGTGGATCTCCACGTGCTTCCATTAGTTTAGCACTTGCAGCTAAAGCTTATGCTTTCATCCAACGTAGAGGATATGTAATTCCTGAGGATGTACGTGCCGTTTGTAAAGACGTATTGCGCCATCGTATTGGATTGAGCTACGAAGCTGAAGCTGAAAACATAACAACTGAACACATCATCAGCGAGATTTTAAATCGAGTTGAAGTCCCATAAATCGAGTGAAACAATTTAACCTAGCTCCTGCATCACAAGCTTTGTTCACTTAATACATGGATACTCAAGATTTACTCAAGCGCGTACGGAAAATTGAAATAAAGACGAAAGGACTTTCCAACCAGATTTTCTCTGGAGAATACCATTCGGCTTTTAAAGGACGTGGTATGGCCTTTTCTGAGGTTCGTGAATATCAACCTGGAGATGATATCCGAGCTATCGATTGGAATGTAACCGCACGTCTCAATCATCCCTACATCAAAGTGTTTGAAGAAGAGCGTGAACTAACGGCTATGATTTTAGTTGATGTGAGTGGCTCTGAAAATTTTGGTACCAAAGAAATGCTTAAGCGCAACGTCATCACCGAATTGTGTGCTGTACTTGCATTTTCAGCCATCCAGAACAACGATAAAATCGGGGTGATTTTCTTCTCCGATAAAATTGAAAAGTTCATCCCTCCTAAAAAAGGGAAATCTCATATCCTGCGTATCATTCGGGAATTGTTGAATTTCAAACCAGAAAGCAACGGAACCAATATTTCTGAAGCACTGCGCTATTTGTCCAACATCATCAAGAAAAGATGCATTGCTTTTATCCTTTCTGATTTTAGAGACGAAGGATTTGAAGATGCTTTAAAAATCGCCAATAACAAACACGATTTGGTGGCTCTTAATATTTACGATCAGGCTGAGAAAGAATTACCCAATGTTGGAATCATCCCGATGGAAGACCCTGAAACTGGTAATTGGAAATGGGTAGATACCAGTGATAAAGACACTCAAACTCAATTCAAGGCCAAAGTCTTAAAACATGAAGCTGATCGCATTGCTTTGTTCAGAAGAAGTGGTGTTGATTTTGCCAGTATTGCCACCGACCAGAATTACGTAAAGCCTTTGTTGAACTTGTTTAAACGCAGAGAATTACAACGATGAAACAGGTTCTTTTTGCCATATTATCTATTCTATTTGTTGGTGCTTTTAATCAAGCTCAAGCACAAGATGTTTCTGCAAACATTCACTCCAATGAAATTGTAATTGGCGATCAGGTTCAATTAGACATCACTGCCAATGGATCATCTATCGAATCCATTCAATGGCCTATTTTCAACGATACTCTTTCTAAACACGTTGAGATTTTAGGTGAACAAACACCTGACACCGTTCTTCAAAATGGAAGCGTATCGCTAACGCGCAAACTCCTTCTAACTTCTTTCGATTCTGGTTTATGGGCTATCCCTCCTATTCCAGTAACTGTAGATGGAACGGTATACGAAACTGAAGCTATGCTTTTGTCTGTTCAAACGGTTGAAGTTGATACTGCTGCAGCCATTAGAGGTATTAAAGAACCGCTAGATACACCATACACCATTCAAGAAATTCTTGAGATTGCAGGTAAAATAATCGGTATTACTTGGTTGGTATTAGCTGTTTTGGCTGTTATTGCATTCTTAGTTGGAAAGAGCAAGAAGAAAGCTGTTACGGTAGAATCAAAACCAAACATTGCTCCGCACGAGTGGGCTTTACAGCAATTAACAGAACTGCAAGAATCTAAGCTTTGGCAAACAGGCGAATCAAAAGCCTACCACATTAAATTGTCAGACATCATTCGTACTTACCTAGAGCGTAGATTCAACATTCTTGCTTTAGAAAGCACTACACATGAAATAAAAGTTCAGTTGAAAAATGTGGTTATGCCCATTGAGCTGAAAGAAAAAATTATTGAAGCATTATCTATTTCAGATTTAGCCAAGTTTGCCAAAGTTGAGCCATTGGCATCTGAAAATGAATTTGCAATTACCGCTGCATTTAGATTGGTAAATGAAACCATTCCACAACCAGAAAGCGAAGTAGAACCAGAAAATCCGGAGGGTGAAAATGCTTAACGGAATTGAATTTGCTCATGTGTACTTTTTGTGGCTTTTAGCGCTTTTACCGCTATCTGTTGCTTATTACATTTGGAAACAGCAAAGTCAAGTTGCTCCGTTGAAATATTCAGCTACTGCTGATATTCCTTCGAAAGTTCCATTTAAAGTTTGGTTAAAACACATTGCTTTTGGGTTACAAATCATTGCATTTGGACTCATCATTGTAGCTCTTGCCAGACCACAATCGGCTACGAGTTACCAAAATGTCTCTACTGAAGGAATCGACATTGTTATCTCTCTCGATATTTCGGGCAGTATGCTTGCCAAAGACTTCAATCCAAACCGATTGGATGCTTCCAAAAAAGTAGCTCAAGAGTTTATTGATAATCGTATCAATGACCGTATTGGTTTGGTGGTTTATGCTGGTGAGAGCTTCACTCAATGTCCACTAACAACAGATCACGCAGTTTTAAAAAACCTTTTTAAGGGGATTGAAAACGGAATGATTGAAGATGGAACTGCTGTTGGTGAAGGTTTAGCTACTGCGGTTAATCGTTTAAAAGACAGTGAAGCCAAAAGCAAAGTGGTGATCTTATTGACTGATGGATCAAACAATGCTGGTGACATCCCTCCTGTTACGGCAGCTGAAATTGCCAAAACACTGGGCATTCGAGTTTATACCATTGGTGTTGGTACTAATGGAATGGCACCGATGCCTGTAAGAACCATTACTGGGCAATTGGTTTATCAAGATGTTCAAGTTTTTATCGATGAAGAAACACTTGAAGAAATCGCAACATTAACTGGTGGTCAATACTTTAGAGCTACCGACAACAAAAGTTTAGAGAACATTTACAAAGAGATTGATAAACTCGAAAAATCGAAGATTGAAGTAACTGAGTTTAGGAAGAAAAAAGAGGAGTATTTGCCTTGGTTACTGGGCGCTTTAGCACTCTTAGTTTTACAATACCTCATTAGAAATACCATAGCTAAAAGTATTACTTGATGTTTCGTTTTGCACACATAGAATATTTATGGTTTTTACTAGCAATTCCTTTGTTGGTAATCATTTACATTGCCTATTCTAGCTGGCGAAAAAATGCATTGAATCGTTTAGCAGACAATCATTTATTGCAATTCATTTTTCCAGATGTTAGCTACAGAAAGCCTTTTGTACACTTAACATTATTAAGCTTAGCCATCGTATTTTTAGTCATAGCCATTGCTGGCCCACAAATTGGATCAAAAATGGAAGAAGCTAAACGCGAGGGAGTTGATTTGATGGTTTGCTTAGATGTTTCCAACAGCATGCTGGCCGAAGACCTCTCTCCCAACCGATTGACAAGAGCTAAGTTGGCTATGGAAAAGTTGGTTGATCGTTTGCACACAGATCGCATCGGAATGGTGGTATTTGCTGGAAAAGCATTTGTTCAACTTCCAATTACCACCGATTATGCAGCAGCCAAAATGTTTATCAAAACAGCCAATACTAACACGGTTGGTGTTCAAGGAACGGCTATTGGAAATGCCATTGAACTTGCTTTAGAGTCTTTTGATTACGAATCTGCAACTGGTAAAGCAATAATTGTAATTACAGATGGAGAGAATCACGAAGATGACGCCATTGAACAAGCGCAATTAGCGCAAGATAAAGGCGTGGTTGTTCACACCATCGGTATGGGATCTGAAGAAGGTGCTCCTATTCCACTTTACAGAGGCAGTCAACAAATTGGATTTAGAAAAGATAGAGGTGGAAATACGGTTGTTACTAAGCTCAATGAAGATATGTTGCAAGAACTAGCTGATGCTGGTGGTGGTACTTTCGTGAGAGCGACCAATGCAGATGCAGGTTTGAACTCGATATTTGATGACATCTCAAAAATGGAAACTGCTGAGTTCGGAACAAAAGTCTTTACCGATTACGAAGATCGTTTTCAGTATTTCTTAGGCATATCTTTGATTTTTATCGTCTTAGACATATTGATTGGTTACAATAAATCAAAATGGATCAGAAAATGGGGAATATTCAACGTAAAACAGTAGTGTTTACACTTGCTCTATTCTGGCCATTTGTTTCTCTTTTGGCTCAAGATAAAGACCGAGATAAGGTTCGAGAAGGAAATGAACTTTACCAATCGGGAGCTTATGATAAAGCTGCTGAAAAATACCAGTCTGCACAATCATCTAATCCAAAACTAGAACAAGCCGCTTTTAATCTTGGAGATGCGATGTATCAACAAGAGAATTATGAAGAAGCTGCTAAACAGTTTAAAGAAATTGCTGAGTCTTCTAGTGATAAAGACATAAAATCTAAAGCTTATCACAACCTTGGAAACAGCTTAATGCAGGCTGAGAAATACGAAGAAAGTATTGAAGCTTACAAAAATGCTTTGCGCAATAATCCAGGTGATGAAGATACGCGATACAACTTGTCTTACGCTTCTCAAAAGTTGAGAGAACAACAACGTCAAGAGCAGCAGAATCAGGATCAGAACCAAGATCAGGAAGACAAAGAAGACGATCAAGAAAATAAAGATCAGGAGAACAAAGACCAAGAAGGCGACCAGAATAAAGACGGTGATCAAAACAAGGATCAAGAAAATCAGGATAAAGATCAAGGTTCTGAAGGTGAAGGTGATCAAGACAAACAAGATGAAAACCAAGATCAGAAAGACCAAAATGGCGATCAAGGTGACGATCAGAAAGAACAAGAACAAAAGCCGCAACCGGCTGATCCTAATAAGATGAGTAAAGAAGATGCTGAGCGTTTATTAAAAGCATTAGAAAACAACGAACGAAACACCCAAAACAAAGTGAATGAAAAACGCGTAAAAGTGACGGGTAAAAAAATTGAAAAAGACTGGTAATGAGAATCCTATTCTTTATATCAACCTGTTTAATTAGCTTCAATATTTGGGCTCAAGATGTTCAATTTACAGCATCTGTAAACACCAATGAAGTCGCTTTAAATGAGTCGTTTCAGCTTTCATTTACATTAAACACAAGTGGCGAAGGTTTTAAACCGCCCGTTTTATCTGATAACTTTAAAATCTACAGCGGCCCGAATCAATCGTCTAGCATGTCATATGTAAACGGACGAATTTCTAGCAAACTCTCCTACTCCTATCTTTTGGTTCCTATCAATGAAGGGAAATTTGTTATTGAACCTGCAACTATTACTGTTGAAGGAAAAAGCTACTCAAGCAATCCAATTGAAATTACGGTTGTAAAAGCCAGACAACAACAGCAGCAGCAACAACCAAATAACCGTCAAAGGAATCAACAGCAACAACAACAGCAACAGACTCAAGAAAACGATGCTTCTCTTTCTCGTGAAGACATCAATAAAAACCTCTTTTTAAGGCTTCAGATCAACAAAAATGAAGTGACTCAAGGTGAACAACTTGTTGCAACCTATAAACTTTACAATAGACTTGATTTAACCAATATTGAGGGGCAAAAACTCCCAGATTTTGTTGGATTCTACACCAACGATGTAAACATCGATCAAAACAATAACTCTTCTCGTGAAAACATTAATGGTGTTGTTTATCAGGTATACACACTTAAAAAAACAACCTTATTTCCTCAACGTAGTGGCGAATTGGAATTAAGACCTTTGGAACTTACAGCTACTATTCGAGAACGAGAGCCTACACCAGTCAATACTTGGTTTGGACCAAGATACCGATACACTCAACGTAGAGTTGAATTAAAGTCAAATAGCACAAAGATTAAGGTTAACCCACTCCCTGGTGGAAAACCTGCAGAATACACCGGTGCCGTTGGAGCTTTTAATTTCTCAAGTGATATCGACAACTTAACGGTTAAGGCCAATCAAGCACTCAACTTAAAATACACTTTAACGGGCACTGGAAACATTCAATTGGTTGATTTACCTGAAATCGATTTTCCTTTAGATTTTGAAGTTTACGATCCGAAAACGTCAAGTAAAGTATCTAACCCATCAGGCGTTGTTTCTGGTAAAAGAACATGGGAGTACCTTGTCATTCCTCGTGTAGCAGGAGAATTTGAAATCCCAGAAATTACTTTCAGTTATTACGATCCATCAGATAAAAAATACAAAACATCTACCGCTAAGGGTTATAAAATTCTTGTTGAGGCAGATGAAAATGCAATTGCTGCAGGAAATCACTCAGCTGCAAAACGTGATGTACAACAAATTGGTAAAGACATCAGATTTATAAAAACGGATGAGTTTAAACTGAGTGAGACTGGAAATTCATTCTTTGGAACTGTTTGGTTCTACTTGCTCCTACTACTTCCGATAATTATTGGTACCACCCTTTATTTTGTGTTGAATAAATACAAAGAACTACAAGCCGACCAAATTGGATTGAGAAAACGCAGAGCTGGCAAGTTAGCATCTAAACAGTTGAAACATGCTTCATCTCTTAAAACTGAAAACAAACAGAAAGAGTTTTACGAAGAGGTATTCAGAGCTTTAACTGCATACGTAGCCAGTAAATTCGCCATTCCAATGAGTGAATTAACCAAAGCTAAAATTGAATCTAAACTGACAGAACAAGGTGTTGGCGAAGATACTGTTCAAGCTTACGTTAAATTGATGGAAGACTGTGAAATGGCTCGATACGCACCAATGAGCGACATCAATATGGATGACGTTTACAACAGAGCTGCTGAATTAATTGATAACGTTGAAAAGAGCTTATAATGAAAAAGTTAGTCATTCTATTCATTGCTATAATTTGCTCTTTATCTAGTATTGGAGCAGACATATCGTACTACAACAGTATCATTGAAAAAGGCAATACACTCTACGAAGAAAACCAATGGGATGAAGCGCTTCAGCAGTACAAATCTGTTTACGATGCAGGTTATGTCGCTCCTGGTTTGTTTTACAACATGGCCAATACTTATTACAAGTTAAATCAGTTTCCTGAGGCTATTTTGTTTTACGAGAAAGCATTGAAACTTGACCCGAATGATGCTGATGCAAAATTCAATTTAGCCATTGCAAACGAGCAAATTGTAGATGAAATTGAACCGCTTCCTACTCTATTTTACGAAAACTGGATTAAGGCATTTGAAAACACGTTTTCATCTGATGGCTGGGCATTGTTTAGCGTTATTTTCTTTTGGATAACAACAGCTACAGTACTCTTTTACCTACTAACTCGCTCAGTGCTTGTTAAAAAGTTAACCTTCCTTTCTTCGATTTTAACTGTTATCTTTATTGGGTTAGGATTGTGGCTTGCAGTAAAGCAACACAACCGAATTACCAAAACAAAATCAGCCATCATTTTTAATGAGGTTGTGAATGTAATGAGTGAACCTTCAGATAAAAGTACTCGATTGTTTGTTGTACACGAAGGTTTGAAAGTCAATGTATTAGACCAATTAAACGGCTGGTACAAGGTTTCGCTTCAAAACGGAAGTATTGGATGGATACCTGAAGATGCATCTCAATCTATCTAACGTACTAGCCATCAGCGGTTAATAACTTCCCCTACATAAGTTGGTATTTTTAACTAATTTCGCGGCCTGTAAAAACAGGAGAATCTATTATGTCAGTAACAACATCGTTAGAAATCAAAATCACCCAAACACAAAACTCAAAATTGGATACCTTCAACCAAAATGAGTTGGCGTTTGGCAAGGTTTTTTCCGACCACATGTTTGTAGCTGATTTCGTTAATGGCAAATGGCAAGACCTACGAATCGAACCTTTTGCTGATTTGGTAATGAGCCCTGCAAATAGCATGATCCACTATGGTCAGTCTATTTTCGAAGGCTTAAAAGCGTACAAAGGAATTAACGGTGAAGTCTTGACTTTCCGTCCAGAAATGAACGCTGCCAGAATGAACGAAAGCGCAATTAGAATGTGCATGGCTGAGTTGCCTCAAGATATCTTCATGGAAGGTTTAAAGGCGCTCTTAACGATCGACAAAGATTGGATCCCTAGCGTACCGGGAAGTTCTTTGTACATCAGACCATTCATGTTCGCTATGGACAATGTATTAGGTGTAAGACCTTCTGAATCTTACAGATTCATGATCATTGCTTCTCCGAGTGGTGCTTACTACTCCGAACCAGTAAGAGTTAAAATTGAGAACCATTTCTCAAGAGCTTGCGCTGGAGGAACTGGAGCTGCAAAAGCTGCAGGAAACTATGCAGCTGCACTTTACCCATCTAAATTAGCTAAGGAACAAGGTTTCCACCAGTTGATTTGGACCGATGCTAAAGAGCATAAGTACATCGAGGAAGCTGGAACCATGAACGTTATGTTTATGCTTGATGGCAAATTGGTGACTTCTCCTTTAACGGCAACAATTCTTCCTGGAGTAACTCGCGACAGTGTTTTGAAACTGGTTGCTTCTTGGGGATATGAAGTTGAAGAAAGACGTTTGAGCGTTGATGAACTAATCGAAGGAGCTAAAAGTGGCAAACTTACCGAAGCCTTTGGTGTAGGTACCGCTGCAACAATTGCTCAAATTTCTGCTATCGGTTATGAAGATGAAATCTTTGAACTTCCAGCAGTAGAATCACGTGAGGTTTCTCCTCGTATCTTCCAATTTATGGAAGATGTAAAACGTGGTAAAATAGCTGACGAATTCGGCTGGATTATGGAGATATAATCCCATCGTAAAAACAACATTAAGAAAGGAGAAGCTACACTTCTCCTTTTTTATTTATAATCATTGAATTTGTAAATTGAACAAATTCAATAAAATGCCCGTACTTATTTGAAGTATCCCACTAATATTTCGGGTTAATATCATGTATCATTTAATTATTCATATATAAAACAGAGAGACCAACAAGGCATGTCAGAAACCAAGCGAGCACGCACTTTTGGTGTAAACAACTTCAAAAAAATACCACAAATCGAGCAATACCTTACCCCCGATCAAATCGAGGCTATCGAGGTAGTGGGAAACGTACTCCCATTTAAAGTAAATACGTACGTGGTTGATGAGTTGATTGAATGGGATAATGTACCAAACGATCCCATCTTTGTGTTAACATTCCCTCAAAAAGAGATGCTTAGTCCTGAGCATTTCTCTCGCGTCCAACACGCTCTAAAAGAAAATCTTCCTAAAGGTGAATTAAAGGAAATTGTGAATGAAATCCGTATGGATTTGAATCCACATCCTGCCGGTCAGATGGAAATGAACGTTCCTGAAGTTGACGGTTATAAACTTACTGGAATTCAACATAAGTACCGCGAAACCATGTTGTTTTTCCCGAATCAGGGACAAACATGCCATAGCTACTGCACTTTCTGTTTCAGATGGCCACAATTTGTTGGAATAGACGAGCTGCGTTTTGCCATGAAAGAATCTGAATTGATGGTGAAATACCTCAAAGAGCATCCAGAAATTACAGATGTATTGTTTACGGGTGGTGATCCTATGATTATGAGCACCAAACAATTGGAAAGCTATGTGCTTCCTATTATTGAACAAGTACCTCACGTTCAAACCATTCGTTTTGGTTCTAAAGCTTTGAGTTATTGGCCATACCGTTTCACACACGAGCGCGACTCAGAAGAATTGTTGGCTTTATTCCGTAAGATTCAAGAAGCTGGTAAACATGTGGCATTTATGGCGCATTTCAACCATCCGCAAGAATTGAAAACGGATGCATTGAAAGAAGCTGTAGCTACATTACGTGAGAATGGTGTTCAAATTAGAACGCAATCTCCTATCATGCGCAACATCAACGATTCTTCAGATGCTTGGGCTAAAATGTGGAAAGAACAAGTGCGTTTGGGTATGATTCCTTACTACATGTTCTTAGCTCGTGATACAGGTGCGCAAGATTACTTTGCTGTTCCATTGGTTAGAGCATGGGGAATCTTCAAAAAAGCTTACGAACAAGTAAGTGGAATTGCAAGAACCGTTCGTGGACCAAGTATGAGCGCTGAGCCAGGTAAAGTTCAAATCTTGGGAGAAACCGAAATCAACGGTGAAAAAGTATTAGGTCTTCGCTTTATCCAAGGACGTAATCCAGAGTGGGTTCACAAGCCATTCTTTGCTGAATACGATGAAAAAGCCATCTGGTTAGATGATTTAAAACCAGCATTTAACCAAGATGAATTCTTCTTTGAAGCAGATTACAATGCCATGAAAGAAGAAGCTATGCAAGAATTAGAAATTGCAGAATAACAAGTCTTTTAGGTAAGGCTAAAATTCATATTTCAAAGCCATTTGAGTTGGAAGCATCCACTTGAATGGCTTTTTTATATCAAAAGCAAATTCACAAATCGTAGGTAAAGTTCAGATTTCAAAATCTACCGAATTATTGTTTCTTTGCGGCCTGATTGCGATGCGTACCTGCAATCTAGAAAAACATCCAAGTATTCCACGACCATCCCAAAACCAGTAAATATATGAGTGATAGAATTAAGATTTATTCGGAGATTGCCCCGCTAAAAAAAGTATTGGTTCATAGCCCTGATGGTGGTATTGGACACGTTCCTGCTGGTAAATTACACGAGTGGTTGTATGACGACATCATTGATGTAAAAGCCAGTCAGCGAGAATATGCCGCTTTTCAAGCGTTATTGCTTTTGTTCTTGAATCCGGATAAGCTTTTTATCGATAATGGTTTCGTTCTTAAAAAGAATGGTAACAAGCGTAAAGTTGATGGAAAGAAACTATTCGTCAACAATCCAGAAAAAGAAGGTTACTACTTAACTGGATCAAACTTTGAAAGCGCAAACGTAGTTGACACTCAATTCGTTTTGCAACAAATGATGGCTCAAAATAAAGAAGCTGCTCGTGATTTAATCGTGAGTATTTGCGCCATCGAAGAGTTACACCCATACCGTAAAACAGATTTATTAGCGATGTTAAAAGCTGGTGAGTCTGATAGTCAATTCTACATTGAAGTTGTAAAAACACTTTTAACAGGTAAGTTGGAGTATGAACTCAACACACAAAATGAGTTACGCAAACTACCTGAAAACGAATACCGCTATATCTTCCCTCCTATACCGAACTTCATTTTCACTCGAGATATTGGTGTTACAATTGGAAATCACTTGTTGATTACCAAGCCAAAATTCGAAATCCGTAAACGCGAAGTACTGTTGTTCCGCTTTATTGCTGAAAACTACTTGTGTGATGATGTGGAGAAAATCATCTCGGTAACTGAAGATGACGAGTTCTTCCAAATTGAAGAGAAAAACCAAGAGGAATATCGTGTAAGCTACGAAGGTGGTGATATCATGATGATTTCTGATCGTCACGTATTGATTGGTTGTAGTGAGCGAACTTCGCCTTATGCCGTTCAAAAATTAGTTCACCGCTTGTTCTGGGAAAACATCAAAACTGGCCATGAACACGGAATTGATACCGTTTCAGTAATCCGAATTGGAGAGAAACGTGCTCAAATGCACATCGATACGGTGTTTACACACATTCGTGAAGATTTGTGGGTTGTACACAGTCCGTATTCTAAAGAATGGGTTGATGCTCAAAAAGAGAAAGACCGCCATACACGTGAATACAATGATGTGTTGATGCAGAAGTCTGCTGCACAAAAAGAGCGTGAAAAAGACTTGGTTATCTTCCAATTCCACTTGAATGAAGAAGGTAAAAAAATCAAGAAGCAATTCTGGAACAGCACCGATGAAAATGAGCGTCAACAACTGAAATCTCAATTCAAAAAATTAGATTTCTTATTGCGTACTGATGCCGATAAAAAATACACCAATGCAGGGAACTTCCACTTCCAGGAACAACCTGAAAACCTATCAGAATTACTCAAAATCATTTCTGTTGAAGAATTTGGCGTTGCCAGTGCTTCTGATGTGAAATTTGTGTTGAGTGGAGCTGGAAATGAGCCATTTGATGCTCGTGAGCAGTGGACAGATGCTTGTAACTTATTGACGCTTCGTCCTGGTGTTTCTGTTGGTTATGATAGAAACTACAATACCATAATTCACTTCAATGAAGTGGTTTCAGGCGAACCCGTTACTGAAGATCCAGACTTTGTGAAGTACATGATTGAGCAAAACAAAGATCGTTTCAGAGAGCGCAACGATAGCAATGGTAAGGAAATGGATATCGATCACGTTTTACACGTTTTCGACTTGTTTAAATACATTGTAGACAACAAATTGAGTTTAGAAGATACTCGAGCATTAATCGGTAAAATCAAAAACACATTGATTTTGATTCCATCGAAAGAATTGTCAAGAGCTCGTGGTGGTTCTCACTGTATGTCTTTACCAATCATCCGCGAATAATTAGAAATTGAATATGCAAACAACGCATCATATTTTAATGGTTCGTCCAGCTGGATTTGGCTACAATGTTGAGGCTGCTCAATCGAATGCATTTCAACATAAACCCGATGAAAACTCAGATATCACACAAGTGATTTTGGATGAGTTTGATGGATATGTAAGTGCTTTGCGAGATAAAGGTGTTGAAGTTCATGTTTTTGAAGACACTCCTTATCCTGTAAAGCCAGACGCTATTTTCCCGAACAACTGGATTACCATGCATGCCGATGGAACCATCACCTTATATCCGATGGCGGTTTGTAACCGAAGACATGAGGTTCGTGGTGATTTTGTTGAAAAGCTGAAGTCTGATTTCCGAGTAGAAAAAGTGGTTGATTTAACTCATTTAGAAGCTCAAAACCGATTTTTAGAAGGAACTGGTAGTATAATTTACGATCACGCCAATAAAACAGCTTATGCTTGCTTATCTCCAAGAACAGATAAACACGTATTTGAGGAATTGTGCGCATCTATGAGTTACAAACCTGTGACGTTTACCTCAGTGGATGGTAATGGCAAAGAAATTTACCATACCAACGTAATGATGCATGTTGGAAGTAAATGCGCTGTCGTTTGTTTAGAAAGTATTCCCAATCAAGATGAGCGTAAATTGGTTGAAACAAGTTTAACTGAAGCTGGTTTGGATATCGTTGATATCACTCTAGATCAAGTCAACCAGTTTGCAGGCAATATGCTTGAGGTAAAATCAAAATCTGGAGAAGCTATAACGGTGATGTCTCAAAGCGCATTGGATGCTTTAACAGAAGCTCAAAAAGAGCTACTTGCCAAAAGCACTACTCTATTGCCTGTACAAATCCCAACCATTGAAAACATAGGTGGCGGCAGCGCCCGATGTATGATGGCTGAGATTTTCTTACCCATGAAATAAAACAAAAAGCCACGCTAGTCAGCGTGGCTTTTTTACTAATCTATGTTTTCGATTAGTTATATCTTATTGTTTTTGGAATTTCACTTGATGTAATTGTGAATCTTGAGTTTGGAATAACATCCAGTATATGCCATTGGCCAAACCGTCAACGCGAACAGCATTTGCTTCACGATCAACATTTACTTCTTGTCCATTTACATTAATTACTCTCAATGTATTCCACTCAATTGCTTGATCTTTTAAATCGAAGTAAATCATGTCTGTTGCTGGATTTGGATAAACTTTAACTGTAGATCCAACAACATCATCAACACCTACAGTTACCTCAACGTAAATTGTATCAGAATCTGTACAACCATTGGTATCAGTAGTCATCACCCAATAATCACCAGATTGAGTTACATCAATTGTTTGTGTTGTTTCTCCTGTATTCCAATCATATCCATTAAAACCTGAACCAGCATCAATTGTAATAGGACTAGGTCCTGAAAGATCTGCACCCAAATCAACTGGCATTGGAGCGTTAAATGTAACATCAATAGTATCAGCACCATGGCAGCCAACATTGCTTTCTACAGTAACTGAATATGAACCCGTTTGAGATACAGTTTCACTACTTGAAGTACTTCCTGTACTCCATGCATAACCAGAGTAAGTTGAATTTAGAGTTAAATCTAGCATTTCACCTAAACATAAGCTTGTATCATTACCCAATACAGGCATTGGATCAGGATTGTCTACTTCAACTTCGAATGAATCTATTTTAACACAACCATTAGCATCTGTAACTGAAACGCTGTACCACTGGGCATATAATTGAGAATTAACAAAACCAGTTGCTCCGTTACTCCAGTTAAAAGTAAGCGGTGGCGTACCACCTGCAGCAACTATATTAGCATTTCCTGTGTTTGTATCACTACAAACTGTATTTGAGTGATTTATTAAATGAAAGATGCTATCGGGTTGAGTTACTTCAACAGAATCTTCTGATACACAATTGTTGGCATCAGTGAGTGTTACATGGTAAACACCAGCTAAAACATAGTTAGAAGAATCGCTTGTACTTCCTGTAGACCACACATAAGAATAAGGTCCAACGCCACCACTCGGTTGAAGATATGCTTGACCATTAGAGCCTTCATAGCAGCTAGGTTCATCAATATTGAAAGTCATTTGATGTGGCCCATTTTGGGATAGAGCTAAGATAAATTCGCTTTGATTACCACTATTCCCAATAAAAAAAGGAGCTTGATAATTAATTGAATCTGGAACTTGAACAGACCAAGTTGTATCTGAATTATCATCTCTAGTTGCATAAGAAACAAAACAGTTCAGACCAGAAACTGCTGGATTTCCACTGTAGAAATAGGTTAGATCGTAATTTGCATTTCCAATTGGAAAAACTCCCCAATATCTTGTTGAATCAAGAAATTGAATTCCTGATGCCGTGTTTGTGTTAGAAACAGTATCAACACGATATAAATGTAACCCGGTTGGTGAGCCACTTGTTGTATTCACAACCATAACATCTCCATTGGGATGCGTTAAACCTAGATTAAACGGTGCTGTTCCATAATTGAAAATACTTGTATCGCCAATTGGAGCAGCAGATAGTTGCCAAACTGGAGATGAAGTTAGTGTACCAGTAGCTCCGTTTCCACTATTGTCTGCTGTTGATGTGCCACTACCCTCATTTAATGGCCAATAACCTACTATAGAACTGTAATTAGGATGATTTGAGGTTATTTTTTGACACATCCAAGATCTAATTTCACTCTCCGTTAAAGCAGTGCTAAAAACATTAACCTCATCAATCTCACCATTAATTACTCTATCGTTGGAATAGTTTCTACCTATACAGAATGTATTATTTGACTGAATTGTGCCTGAGGCAGACATTGAAGCATCAAGCTCACCGTTAATGTATATCCTCATGGTTGAACCATCATAAGTACAGGCCAAGTGATACCATTGATTGGTTGATAGAGTTGTATTGGAGGCTACTTTTTGTTCAGTTCCATTTAGGTTTAAAACGAACTGAACTTGATTGGCTAACAAACTTGCGTCTCCAAGTCTGACCATAGCTGCAGAACCTGTTTCCTCAGTTCCCATTATTGAGGATATGTACGGAAAATTTACTTTAAAAGCAGAAGCATTAATCCATGCTTGCATAGTAAGCTGACTGTAGCTCATATTAACTTGACCACAGTCTACATAATTGCTGTTTCCGTTAAATTTTAAATCATATCCTGATCCAGATTGACCATAAGACATCAAACAAATTGCCATGAAAATGGCCATTGAGTATAATTTTCTCATAGGGTTATAAATTGAGTTTGAAAACACAATTTACAATTATGAAATGAGTGTATTAAGAGAAAAACGAAACTGTCTCTTAATTGTCTTTAATACTGAAAAACAAACGATTAAACCAGCTCAAGCGGTACTTGCTGGACTAGAATGTGTGAAGCATCACTTTTGCGAAGACTGAATTTGTAACCTACAACCGAAATGGCAATTGGGCCACCTAGTGGCGCAACGTGTTCTACAACCACTTCTTCTCCTGGCAAACACCCCATTTCAAGTAACTTTTCAGTTAAGTCACTATCTTCAAGCTCAGCGATATAAGCTCGCTCGCCTTGTTTTAAATGAGATAAACGCATAATTGCTGGAGCATTCATACCTTCAAAGGTAGCTTATCTAAATTAAATCCAAATAACAATAATGACACTGAAGAACCGAAATACCTAAAAGTAGGTATTAAAAAACCCCGAATGAAATCGGGGTTAATGTTTGTGATGCTAATCTTAACAGCTATAGATTGTCTTGTGCTGTTTTACGATATTCCTTTTTATTTTCTAGTATTTTAGATATTGGTTTTCAGTCAATACCTGTTTCACTTGAGCAAGACTCATCATAGTCATCTTTGTTACATGAGCTCAAGATAAAAGCTGAAAGATTTAAAGCGGATAAATATTGATTGTTACTACTTCTCCTGATGTAAAGTTTAGAGTAACCGTTTCGTCTCCATTAAAAACTAGAGTTCCGTTATAATTATAAGATACACCGGAGTTATTTTCTCCATATACTTCGAAATCTCCTGATCCCGATTCAATTTGTTGCCATGCAGCATTAGAGTTATAGACTACATTTTCCATGTCTATTATAACGTTATTGGTATATGTAATACTTGAGTTCTCTACAGATTCAAGAACTTCATTTTGAGATCCATTCAAATCAAATGTTAGCAAAGAACCTGATGTATTGAATCCAGAAACGTTTATTGAACCATACTTCTCTGCTTCAGCTGTGTAATTTGGATTACTATAACTCAATGTACAAGCATAAGTAAAATTAAGGTATTCAGGGGTTTGGGTAGTATCACAGATCATTGTAACACTATAAAAAATATCTGAATTCACATAGTAGTCTCCTGAATCAGAAAGCTCTGAAAAAGAAGTATCTATCTCTGTCATATCATAACATCCCATTGTATCCAATTCATCCATTTGTTCAGAAATATGATTGGCATGTAATAAAAATCCGCCATTCAATTCTATCAATGAACTTTTAACAGTAGTGGCTGCTTCATCGATATTTAATCCTGGTGATGCTTTTACATCAGAGGTGTCATCTTCGTCATTATTACATGACGTCATGAAAAAAGTTGGAACTAACAGTAAGACTAGTAGTGATTTTCTAAGTTGATCAAATGGTAAATAATTCATAGCTAATTTTTAAGTGTAATACTTCAAATATATAAATCTCAAGTTGAGAAACCTTTTATGACTAAGAAGGTGTTTTTAATCAAATACATACGTCTGTATTGTACTCTTAAATCCATGTTAATATTTAATCATTTTTATAAATGAGTTGTTATATTTCTGAGGTCTACAAAACGGTATGCTTAATCCTGACTTTAGTCATAACATAAAAAAAAGGGTTAGTCTAATTTCGAAGGTAGATTTCAAGTGATTATAAACATCTAAAATATCATAACATGTTAAAAGATAAAGTTGCCATTATTACCGGCACGAGTGATATCAGGATTCTTAACCTGAAGTTCTTTTAGCCTGCGCTCAACGCGTACTTCGGGACTTGCTGTCATAAAAAGTTTCAGCTCGGCATTTG
>MDTF01014254.1_pt1 | contig 35584 bp, 29 predicted proteins | sample 811191 | NCBI WGS metagenome assembly MDTF01 (sample SAMN05326649, study PRJNA326480) | marine metagenome | isolation source: seawater | place: Southern Ocean | collected 2011 | reverse complement strand
GCAACATTTGGTAATTCACCAGCATTATTCGCTTTAGGTATACCTAAATAAGTTCCAGAACCATTAACAGTTACTTTATTATTTGTATCATCATGAATAAATGTTCCAGTAATTGAACCATCATAAGGTGCTATAGGTGTACCACACATATCAGTAGCAGATCCTTGCCAAACTTCTAGCCATGTATCTGAACCTAAAACATTTTTAAATGATCCATCTGCACCAAATAAAAATTCATCATCGTAAAAACATGCTCTTTCGGCTACTTGTGCGTCATTAATAGACCACCAATCTCCACTTCCTGAAGAAGGTCCAACTTTTAAAGAACCAGCTTCTGGAGCTACTTTCCAAGTACCCGTTAAAATTGAAGGTGCTGAAGGTGTTTTCCAGAAATATAAGTTATCTATGAAAACAGAACCTGAACCTACAAATTTAAATTGTATTAAATCTGAAATTACCAAACCTTGATCTGTAAAGTCTGATACTGGAATTTCAAAACTATTCCATTGATCTGCAACTAAAGCTTTTGTTACAAAGAATTCACCAGATGAAGAACTAATTGGATATATGTCTATCGAAGTTGCATCTGCAGTCCATACATCAACATGTAGTGTTCCCATAGCAGAAGCATCTTGTACATTTGCTGAAAAATCAATTCCTTGGTAATTTAAATTGCTATATTGTAACATAGCATCACCATTTAATTCAAAAGCAGTGTAAATTGTTTGCTGACCCCAGTTTGGATAGTAATCTACTCCTGTTACATCTGTATAAGATCCACTAAAAATAGAAATCACATCTAATTCACTTCTATTTGGAGGAGTAGCTGCGGAAACTAAAGGTGCTAAAATAGCAGTAACTTCGAAATCTATTGTGTATTCTGTAGTTTCAATAGCTCCTCCTTTTGCAATTACTTTTACAGAATAAGTTCCTGCATCTGCATATTGATATGAAATTGCATCTCCATTATTTGCCGTTAAAACAGGTTGAGTTACGCCATCTTCACCTGAATAAAAATCATAACTTACTGCGAATTCTGCAGTAGCATTAATGTTTACAAGCTTTGATATTGCTAAATCATTATCTAGTGATACAACCAAATTTTTAGGAGCTTGAAAAGAAACTACAAGTTCTTGCGTAGCTTCTGTTGTATCTCCTTTTAAGTTATAAGCTAATAATTTAACTGTATAAGTTCCTTCTGCATATGTGTGTTGTAAATATTTACCGTTTTCAATACTTTCTGGATCTTCTGTTGCGTCACCATAATAAATATCAAAAGAAGTAGCTCCATCTGCAATTGGTGTTATTGTTACTAACCCTGAATTATCTTGTGCTATATCATAAACAGCAGAAACATTAACTGGTGCTAAAGCAGATTCTAAAAAGTCTAAATTTCTTTCATCTGTACAAGCATTTATAATAATAAGTACGATTAATGCTTTATATATTGTTTTTATTTTTTTCATATTCCTATGTATTAATAATTTTGATTTTGTGACCAATTTCCTTGTGAAAACTGAATTTCTTCTAAAGGAATAGGAAATACTTCATGCTTACCAGTTGTAAACCCAGATATATTTGCTCCTCTTCCTGTTCTTACTAAGTCAAAAAAGTGATGACCCTCTCCAACTAATTCAACTCTTCGCTCTTTATAAATTACAGCCGTTAAATTAGTACCAGTTGTAGTAATATTATTATCTGCATTACCAAAAGCCCTTTCTCTTACTTTATTTAAATACATTTTAGCTTTCGCATCATCAGGACTTGAACTTCTATTAAAAGCTTCTGCAGCCATTAATAATACATCTGCATAACGTATTGCTCTGTAATTATTTGGATTCGTAAGATTTAAATCTCCCGCAGCTTCTGTACTTCTTTTTCTTGGAATATACTTTCTGTTGAAAAAACCAGTATGCTCATAACCTGTTGTATAGCTTGCTCCTGTATCTGTAGCCCAAGCCTCTATATCTAAAATAGCTACTCCTTTACGATTATCTCCAGTTTCAAACTGATCTACCATCTCTTGTGTTGGTACATTGAAACTAAAACCTGAAGTAAATAAATCTCCATCATAACCTCTTACACCTTGAAAACCAACTGCAACGTTACCTTCACTACATTGTAAACAGCCAAAACCAGCTCCTTCAACATCTGTGTATTGCACTTCAAAAACAGCACCTGTTCCGTTTTCTCCTTGAGACTCAAATATTTTATTATAGTCTGATTCTAAACTATAAGAACCGTTAGTAATTACGCTTTCTAAAATAGTTGCTGACTCTGTAAATTTATCTTGATATAAATATACTTTTCCTAATAAAGCTTCTGCTGCACCTTTGGTAACTCTACCAATTTGTGGAGCGTTATAAGAAAGATTAGCAACGGCATATTCTAAATCTTGCTCTATTAAAGCATAGACATCTGCAACCGGTGATCTTGGAATTGTTTGCTCATCTCCAACAACAAAGCGTCCTTCTGGTTTAATTGGAATTGCTCCAAACCATTTTACCAATTCGAAATTATAATACGCTCTTAAAAAACGTGCTTCACCAATAATAACCTCTTTACCAGCAAAATCTGTTTTATCTTCAAACTCTATGATATAAGCGGCTCTATTTACACCCCCAAACATAAAACTCCATAAATTTTGTAATTGTGTATTTACAGGAGTATGAATCATGTCATCTACTTGCTGATATCCTTGAACATCTGTTGCACTCTCTCCACCACATAATGTATTATTAGAAGCTATTTCTCCCATTAAAACATTGATAAATGTAGATTGTAAAGGATCATATGCTGCAACTAATGCATTGTAATAATCTGCTTCTGAATTAAAAAATGATTCAGAATCTTCTGCATACACCTTTGTATTGTCTAAATAATCATCTGAGCAACCGTTTACTATAAATAAACTTGCAATGATGATAATAGTAATTGATATTTTTTTGTTTATATTTTTCATTACTTGCTTTTTTAAAATTCTACGTTTAATCCTAAAATAAATTGTCTTGCTGAAGGATAGTTTCCAGAATCTATACCAGCTCCAATTGCACCACCGTTTATGGTTGGATCGTAACCTGAATAATCTGTTATTGTAAACAGGTTATTGATACTTGTATATAGCCTTAATTTAGAAATACCTGCTTTTTCTAGTACATCTGCAGCTAAGTTATATCCAATCTGCACATTTTGTAGTCTTAAGAAAGAACCGTCTTCTACAAAGAAATCTGAAAATAATTTATTATTAGTTGCATCGTTAGTTAATCTAGGTATAGAATTACTTGTGCCTTCACCTGTCCATCTTCCTAAATAATACGCTGGTTTATTAACATTTGGTAAAAAACGTTCGTAATTTCTAACAATTTCTTTGCCTAATTCTGAATATAAATATGCACTAAAATCCCATTTTTTATAAGTTCCTGAGAAATTGAAACCCATAAAGAAATCAGCTTGTGGTTTACCGATGTTTGTTCTGTCATTAATATCAATAACACCGTCATTGTTTATATCTTTATATCTAATATCTCCAGGAGAAGTTACAACTGCACCCAAAGCAGCTTGCGAAGGATGTGCTTCTACTTCTGCTTGTGTTTGAAAGAGTCCATCTGTTTGTAATCCATAGAAATATCCAATTGGTTGTCCAACTTCCATTCTTGAAGGAGGCAAATTACCAATAGCAAAACCACCACCTTCAATAAAAGCTCCACCTCTTACGTTTGTAACTTCATTTTTAACATAGGTTACATTATAGGATAAATTTAAAGAAGCATCTTCTGTTTTTATTGCAGTGTAATTAATTGCTAATTCTGCACCAGTATTAACTGAGGTACCTGCATTTACAGTTGGATTTCCACCACCAGGTGCTGCTGTTCCTAAAATACCAGACACAGGAAAATTCTGAATTAACAAGTTTTTTCTGCTTTCTTCAAAATAATCAGCTACGATGGTTACTTTATCATCAAACAAATTAATATCTAAACCGATATCTAATTTTTCTGCTGTTTCCCATTGTGCTAAAGGATTTGGCAATCCACCTTGTGCAGTCCCATCTACTAAAGCACCATCAAACACATAAGTTCCTTCCCCATTTAAGAAAGATCTATTTAGATTGTTACCTACTAAGTTCCCTAACGTACCATAACTTCCTCTTAACTTTAAAAAGCTAATGGTTTTATTGTCCTTTAAGAAATCTTCATCAGAAACTTTCCAACCTGTGGTTGCAGACCAGAAATAATCTACTCGTAAATCTTTATCGAAAACTGAAGCAGCATCTCTTCTTACAAGTCCAGAGAATAAATATTTCCCTTTGTAATTATACTGTAGTCTTGAGAAATAAGAAATTAATCTTAAATCATTAAAACCAGAGTTTAAACTTCTTTGCTCATTTTGTGGATCTGTTAAACTTAAATCTGCAAAGTCATAAGAATTATTTGGTACGTTAATACCAGATGCATATATACCGTCGAACAAATCATTTTGAACACTTGTCCCTAAGGTAAAAGTTGTGTTATGGTCTTCTGCGAAGGTTTTATCATAATTTGCAAAAGTTTCCCAAACAACTCTAGTAGAAGTTGCCTTAAATTGGTAAACAGAACTTTGTTGAATATTAAAAACTTTACTATTTCCGTAATTCTGTATCGGTGTAAAAGTTCTTCCTTTTTCGTTAAATATCTTATAACCAACTCTAGAGGTTATCTTTAAACCTTCAATGGGCTTGTATGCTAATTTAAAGTTCCCCTCTAAACCAGTTCCATTATTTTTGTTGTAAGTATTTTTTAATTGATTTAATGGATTGATAAGCTCGATTCCTAAAAAGTTATTCTCATCATCTTCATTTAAGCCAAACGTTGGTGCATAATTTAAACCATTAAATAATACCGATCCTGCAAAACCTTCTGAAGCAGTAGTAAAGTAATTGGCAATTACCGAGAAATTTAATTTATCTGAAATATCTACACCTAAATTCATTTTAATATTATTTCTAATAAAATTTGAATTTTCTTTTGCGATAATACCATCTTGCTCTGTTCTAGAAGCACTTATAAAGTATCTCGAATTTTCTCCACCACCAGAAACACTTATATTATGGTTTATTAAGAAAGCATCATTAAACAATTCATCTTGAAAGTTTGACCCAACACCTAATTGAGAAACATCACTAAAAGGTAATGATTGTCCACTAGCAGCGTATGCCTCATTTAAAACCAAAGCATATTCTGTTGCATTTAAGTAATCTAACTTACGTGTTGTTTGTTGAATAGCAGCGTATGTATCATACTTAACAGTAGGTGCTTTGTTCTTCTTACCTATTTTAGTAGTTACTAAAACAACACCGTTTGCTCCTTTAATACCATAAATAGCAGCTTGTGCATCCTTTAGAACGGTAATAGATTCAATATCATTTGGGTTAATACTATTTAAATCTCCTTCATAACCATCTACAATAGTTAAAGGTTGATTACTAGTATTTGAACTTACACCACGTATTAAAATATTTACTTTTGCACCTGGCGCACCAGATGATAAATTAACAGCAACACCAGCTGTAGTTCCTTGTAATGCAGTTGTTGCATCAATAGGCTTTAAAGCTTCTAAGGTTTCTGCACCCACAATAGAGACAGAACCTGTAACATCTTTACGTTTTTGGCTACCATAACCAACAATTATAATTTCGTCTAAAGCTTCAGCTGATTCTTCTAGAAAAACATTAATCTCATTTGAATCAACAACGGCTTCTTTAGGCTTCATTCCTAAATATTTAAATACTAAAACTGATCCTTTCTTAACGTTTGATAGATTGTATATCCCATCAAAATCAGTTTCAGTACCAATTGTAGTACCTTTAATAACAACACTAACTCCCGGCAAAGTCTCACCAGAATTTATGTCTTTTACAACACCTTTTACATTTAGTGTTTGAGCAGTAAGCCCAAAACCAAAAAACATAAAAAATAATAATGCAATCATTTTTCTCATAAACTATATTTTAATTAATAATACTGTAAAGCTATAACTCCTTTTTTATTAAATCACTAAAAAGCACCGCTACAAAAAACATACACAGCAATATAAACGCTAAAGCGCCCTGATATAACTAATGTTATGGAAACGTTAAATCAATGCTAATATCTTATAAAACAATAAATGTTGTGGTATTGTATGGGTAATTTTAGCCTTTGTTGTAGAGGTTATATCTCCAAGATGTAGTTTGTTAAATTTGCGTCATGAGGTAAATTCATTTTTTTTCTAAGCCTATAACGTTTCACTTCGACACTTCTAGGCGAGATATTTAACAAGGGTGCTATTTCTTTTGATGATAGATTTAGTCTAAGATAAGCGCACAATCTTAAATCATTTGGAGTTAACTCTGCGTGTTTAGATTTTATTTTCTTCAAAAATCTTTTATCTGCATTATTAAAAGCTTCTTGGAACATTTTCCAATCATCTGTGTTGTTTAGGTTTTTATCAATAATCTTAACAACCTTTGCTAAACTTTGTGTTCCCCCATCAATTAACTCTGTTTTTATTGAACTTAAAAACTCATTTTTCTTAATAATACTCATTGTTGAGGTTGCTAACTCTCTATTTTTACTAGCGATATCATTTCTTAACTTCTCATTATTTAACTTAATAATTTCTTGAGAGCTTTCTAACTCTTTTAGTTCAGAATCCTTTCTAGCTTTTTCCAACAATTCTTCTCTTTGTTTTTTATAATATCTCTTAGAAACTATGTGTACCAAATAAAAGGCTAGCAAAAACATTAATATGTATATTGATATTAAGGTATTTGATATGTACCAAGCTCTATCTATTTTAAATTTAAAAACGGCCTCATTATTACTTGTTTTGCCTCCAACAATAGCTCTTACTTTAAATGTATAGCTACCATAAGATATGTTTTCATACAAAACAGATTTAGAGTTAGAAGGAACGCTCCAATGGGTACTTTGCCCCAATAATTGATACTGATACTTTATGCTTGTAATTTTATTATAATCAGGTACGCTGTAAAAAAATTCAAAATTATTTTCTTTAGATGAAAATGACTTCTTTGTAGACAAACCTTTACTGACTTTGGGTTTATCTAAAATAAAATTATTAACTTTATTTATCAGAATACTGAAGTCTTTAGGAATATTTATTTTATCTAAGTTTACAGCAACATATCCACTATGGGTTCCAATAAGATATTTTTCATTTTTTAAATGAATAATATTTTCATACCCATGAGTCGCTTTTGGCATTGAGGAAGAAATTGGTATACTTTTAACTGTTGGTTTATCACTTAATTTGCCAGGTGTTAAATAATTAATATTTTCTTCAGAAAAAGACCACAATTTATTACTTGACTTGTCATATGCCAATGCGCCTGACACATAATTATCTTCGAAAATTAACTGACTATAAACGCTATCTCTTTTAAAAGCATCTGCTTTTTTATCAAATAAATAAACCCCTTTTTTACTTGAGTATAATATTTTGTCTTGATAATCAATAAGAGAAGAATGCAGCCCTTTTGAAACAGAGTTATCTTTTTTAAGATCTATTACTTTTGTAAATTCTTTATCTAATGTTAATTTAAAAACTCCTTTATATTCATGATTAACTAAAAATTTATCAGAATCATAACTTGCAACATATTTACTAGAATTATTAAACCCTTCAATTTTATTTCTTTCTGCCCAAACATTATTCTTCTTTTCTAGAATGTATAATCCATCATAACATCCTTGGATTAACATGTTATTATCTATCTTCTTTACGATCCAAGTACCCTGTTTATTAAAGATTAAATTAGACTTATTTTTATTAACTAAAAAAGTACCTGAAGTATGACCGCAAAATAATATACCATCAATAATCGTTAAGCTCCAAGTTTGCCCTTGTGTATTATCTACCAATTTAAAATCTTCTTCTGAATCAATTCTTCTGTAAAATAATCCTTGGTTTGTACCTAAATATAAATAGTCATTGTAAACTATAGATGCATAAACAGAACCTATAAAATCACTCTTTTTATTATAAATTTTAAAAGGAGATGCACTATTTATACAATTAATTCCATTATCAAGACCTAACCATATATTGCTTTCTTCATCTTCAAAAATAGAGAGTATTGTATTATTGCTTAATCCAAGACTTTGTGTTATTTGATAACCTACTTCACCATTACTATACAAGTATATATAACCATCAGAAATTGTACCTAAAGCAAAATCATTGTTTTTCAATAATTTAGCACTGTACACAGTTACATTTTTAAGAATATTTACAGAAGGATTGCTCCAATGTTCAAGTGTATTTCCTTCTAAAAAGAAAAAACCTAACTTCTGAGTTAGAATCAATAATCTACCATCTTTTTTAAAAAATTCTACAACTACATTTTCTTTTAAAATTTTATGATCTGAAATTAATAACGGAACACCATTTTCAATTTTATAGACACCTTTATTATTTTCTTGAAAATAAATAACATTATCTACTTTCGATAATTTATGTATCCTAAAATCTGAATTTATAATTTTTATTTTTTTTGTATCTAAATTATATAAATAAATCCTTTCTAAAGATTTAAAAATCATCCAACCATCAAGTTCAAAAATTTCCCAAATTTGTTCATCTTCTAACATCTGAACATTTTGATCTTTTACAATGGAGGTATATTCTAAAAATCCAAAATTATTTTTTCCCCAATAACCAAAATCCATATAAAAACCAGTATAAATCTTATCATCAAAGCTTTTTACTGAACGCATTATAGTTTCATTAGGCGTTGGATATAACTGCCAGATTGCTCCATCAAATTCTAACAAACCTTCGTTATTCGCTACATAAATGAATTTATTTTCAGATTGAGATATTGCCCAATTCTGATTTTCAGCTTTATAGTCTTTAGTCGTATAGGTACTAATTGGCGGCAACTCTTGTGAAATGGTTATATTAGAAATTAGAAGAAAAAGTAAGATAAAAATAATTCTATACATATTAAACAACGTTATGTTTGGTTACTAATTTACGCTAAATATAATAAAACATAGTTAAAATTAACCACCTATGATATACTTGTATGGGTAAAAAATAAAATAAAATTATCACAACATTAATAATTTAAAATTTTAAAGCATAAAACCTCTTAAATTTAGTAACTTTATTGAAATTTAAATATAGATAATGAATTTTATAAAAAAAATGGGGATTGCTAACTTTTTAATGCTGGCCCTTTGCGTTATAATCATTCTAGTAGCAGAGTACCTTTTTATATCAGGCGATAAATTACATGGAATTTTTATTGGCCTTTGGGCTCCTACTTTATTAGGAGTAATGATCTACTTAAAACTAATAAACAATGAACACCGATAATATTATTATCTACTTTTCAATTTTTGTTGTATTGTGTGTAGTTATCTGGGCCTTATTCATGATCAATGAATTTAATAAAGTGAGTAAAAATTAATCTTTCTTTTTAAAACTTATTGCGAACCCTAAACCTCTTGCTAAATAAAACCTTAGTTTAATCTTTCTTTTAACTTCTAAAGTTTCAAAAATAGTCTCTAAAGGGTTCCATTGCTTGTTTCCTTTAGATAATTTTATACCCGCAAAAAACTCGAGCTAAAAGTCCATAAGCTCCAAGAACTGAGCTATAAAATAAAATAACTTTTTATTATATTTCTAAGAAAGCTACATTAAAGTAGCTCTCTTATTTTTTGAAGTGTAATATCTATTTCTTCTTTAGTCGTAAATTTAGAAAAAGAAAAACGTACCGATGTTTTATCTGCTTCATCACCTTTTAGTATTTCTGCTAAAACATGAGAACCCTTGCTACTTCCACTCTGGCAAGCAGAACCTCCAGAAACAGCTATTCCTGCCATATCTAAACTAAATAACAACATACTATTATTAATAGGAAAACGAACGTTTAAAATAGTGTAACTACTTTTTTCTAAATCTGATGAAAGTCCGTTAAACAGCATCTCTTTTGATACTTTTTGCAATTCAGTAATAAAATATTGTTTAATATTCTCTATGTATACTTTATCTTTTTCTAAATTAGTTACCGCAATTTCTAGGGCTTTTTCCATACCTAAAATCGAGTGTACATTTTCTGTGCTAGACCTTGCACCTCTTTCTTGATCTCCACCATAAAACATTGGTAAAACTCCAAATCCTTTTTTAAAAAAAGCAAAACCAACACCTTTTGGCCCATGAAATTTATGCGCACTTGCTACCATAAAATCTAAGGGTATTTTTTGTAAATCTAAAGGATAATGACCGATTACTTGAACCGTATCAGAATGAAATAATGCATTGTTTTTATTACACAAAGCATAAACTTGATCCGCAGATAAAATAGTGCCGATTTCATTATTAATATACATTAAACTAACCAAAGTTTTGGCTTCAGAATTTGATAATAATTCTTCTAGATGCTGTAAATCTACACTTCCAGATTTATCAATATTTACAAAATCTAAGGTTATGTTTTGAGTTCTCTTTAAAAACTCACATGTGTGTGTAACTGCATGATGTTCTATTTTTGAAGTAATAATCCTTTGAACACCAAGGTTTAAAACAGCATTGTTTAAAATTAAATTATCTGCTTCTGTACCTCCAGCAGTAAAAATAATTTCGGGCGCAGAAACATTAAAATGTTTAGCAATATTTTTTCTAGCAGTCTCTACTGCAGATTTTGCTTTTCTACCAAATTGATGGGTAGAAGAAGGATTACCAAAGTTTTCTTGCATGGAAACATGCATTAATTCTAAAACTTCAGAATCAATTTTTGTCGTTGCAGCATTGTCTAAATAAATAGCTTTCATAAAGCAAAAATACAACTAATTAGGGTTCTGAAGAACATATACTTCTGTAGCTCCTAATCCATATTTTTTATAGGAAGCGTCATAATAATTTACAGGATATTTATTCAATAAATAATGCAGCTCTGTTTTTAAAACTCCTTCTCCTACCCCATGAATAAAGATGATCTTAGGAATTCTTTTATGAATAGCAAACTCAATTTTTCTTTTAGCAGTATCTAATTGCATGTTTAGCATATCATAATTATCTAAACCTTTTACCGATTTTGTTAATTTCTTTATATGTAAATCAACCTCTAAAACAACCTCCTCTTTTTCTTTTCTAAAGAAACTTTTTTTAGAAGGATTTACAGCAATTTTTTCATTCAAGAGCGGATTATTAATGTCAGAAAACTTGGTTAATTCATACTGTTCCTTTTCAATTATAACCAATTCCGATTTAGAAAAATTAAAAATCATTCCATCAGAAGTTTCAACAGAAATTATATCACCTTTAATGTTGGTTACTTTTCCTTTTAAAACATCATCTAAAACAGCAACTTTTTGACCAATTTCTAAACGCATTCTTAACTTTATTTTAATTTACAAAAATACTTTATTTAGTTAACTTTGCATTAAAAATACTAAGATGCTTAAGACTACAACTATTTCTTTAGAAAACTTCTTCGAAAATGCTCGTAAAAAAGCATCTCTTACTGAAGATAGAAAAAAACTATTATCAAAAATTGCAACAGCAATTGCTAAAGAATATACTGAAAACAAGATAGTTAACCTTAACTTTATTTGCACTCATAATTCAAGAAGAAGTCAATTAGGACAAATTTGGAGTTTCTTTGCCGCTTCTTATTTTAAACTAAATATTAATGCTTTTTCTGGCGGAACTGAGGTTACTGCATTCTACAAGAATACAGTAAAAACCTTGCAAAAAGTTGGTTTCAAATTTCAATTAACAGACTTTTCTCATCAAAACCCCACTTATACAATTTCTTTTGATGGTACTAAAAACACAATTTTAGGGTTTTCTAAACTATATAGTAATACTATAAATACAGAACCTTATATGGCGATTACAACGTGTAATAATGCGGATACAAACTGCCCATTTATACCAACTGCTAGTCACAGATTTCATTTGCCTTTTATCGACCCAAAACACTCTGATGGAACTACGGAACAAGAAGAAACGTATTTACAAACAAGTATACAAATAGCTGGCGAAGTGTACTTTATTTTTTCTGAAGTTAAAAAATTGATTTAAATAAATTTCTTAGAAATAACATTTATCATGAAGTAACCATCTGGTATTTCTTTTTAAATTAAAATCTAGATGGAATATTATTTCATGCGAACTGAAGTTGCCTCCAAGCGTTGATAATTTATGATCATAGGCATACCCTATTCTATATTTTTCATTAATGATTACTGAAAACAAAGCACTTACAGAATTTTCATAACGATAAGACAATCCAGCCTCTATAATATTTCTATATAAAAAATTAGAATTAATATCTATAGAAACAGGTAAATCAGAGGTATATCTAACCATCGTTGACGGTTTAAATAGTAAGTTTTCTGTTAATTTAAATAAAGCTCCTGTAGAAAAAAAATAGTTTGCATTCCTAGCAAGATTAATTTTTTGAGCGTTTTCTTCGATATAGAATTGTGGTGTCTCCAATAAATAAGGCATAGATAAGCCTAAATAAAACCTTTTATTATAAAAAAAAGCGCCAAATCCAACATTAGGAAAATCACCCGAAGTAGAGGCGTATATGTCATTATCGGGAGTAATTGCGTTTGCTAAATTGTTGCTAAAAAAAGTGATTCCCCCTTTTAGCCCAAACGATAACCTACTGAATTGGGAAGTTATAATAGTGAAAGATGCATCTATATTTATATTAGTACTTTCTGATAAACCTATTTTATCATTAACAATGGTTGCACCAATACCTAAACCTCTTTTTGTTCTTCCGTTTACAGAAAATGTTCTCGTAATTGGCGCTCCTTCTATACCTAACCACTGGTGACGAGATAATAAAGAAATACTTAAATCTGCCCTAGAACCGACATACGCTGGATTTATAATCTGCATATTATATACATATTGCGTATAGTTTGGTATTTGTTGCGTATACATATTCAAACTAATAAAAAAAACAAAAAATATACTTAACCATTGCTTCTTATTATTTTTTATTTCTAAGACAATTTTATTTGCTTTTATAATCATCTTATTAATTGTATGAAATTAGTTCGTGGCTTTGTAATCCCATCATTAAAATCTAGGGTGTAATAATAGACACCTACCGGAGCTGGTTTTCCATTAAACTCACCATTCCACCATATAGGATTTGTGAGTCCATTATTGCTATAGTTATACACTTCATTTCCTAAACGATTATATATAATAAGTTTAAAATTTGGGTAATCTTCAATACCAGATATTTTAAATACATCACTTTTACCATCAGAATTTGGCGAAAATAAATTTGGATAATCATTGTCTTTGATAAATCCTATTCCTGAGGGCACAAATGAGTTAGAAACATTTGAAAGGTTTGTCGTTGCTTGCAATAAAAGCTCTTCTGTATCTTCATTTAACCTATCGTCTATGGTTTTAACAGATTGAATTATAGAAGATGCATAGGCAGGAATATTTGTAAATATTGCTATTGATTGATAATCTTCGTTTGCATTTGTAGTATCATCTATAGTTTCTAAAATAAAATTTATTGGTATATAATTTTGCATAGGTTCTAAATTTGCATTTAAAAGCCTAACAGTAAACACTAAAAAATTACCTTCCTCTACTTTTACATTTTCAATATCTACAAATGGGTTTGGGTCAACATCAATAATCGTTGCAGTTTTCATTAAATCTTGCAATCCAATATTTGTAGTTGTTACAGCGCCAATTACATTTAAAATTTCTTCGTCTAATTCATTTAAATTATCAAGTATGGAAACAATACTAAATGAAATCTGTGTGTTTGCATTGTTTGGATCTACAGTTCCTTCTATTGTTAAGCTTTCTGAAACTGTAATATAGTCGTCTGGACTTATCGCTAAATTATCAGAAGTATTCATATCTATTAAAATAGGCGTAGAACATGGATGACTTATAATTATTGTGTGCACTAAATCTATACCTTCATCTTCTCTAGAATTATTCATTGTTATAGAAGGAGCTACATCATTATCTATAATAGTACCTATTCCTTTTATTTCGGTATTTAAAGTATTATTTGAAGATATTACACCGGTTAGTGTAAATAATTCATCTAATTCAAAAATAACATCTTCTAAAGAAATGATCTTAAATTTTGCAGTATCACTAAAAGGAGGAATCGTTAAAGTTGTATTTGTAATACCATTGTAATCAAAGGGTGAAGTGGCAACATCATAAACACCTGTTACATCTGTACCGTTTGTAGTTGAAAAATTAATATCAATTGGTGAAGCACTTTCTATTAATAGAGTAGTATCATTTTTTGTAACTAATGAAATGATAAATTCTAAATCATCGCCTTCAGTTGCTGAAATATTCTCAATAATAACAAGTATAGCGATAATCTCTCTCCAATCTCTTTCTGCGGTGTCTATGTCATCTGCATTTGGAAAATCTGTTGGAACTTGACCATTTGTAGGATTTACTGCATTGTTATTTGTATCGAAAGCATCATCAAGTCCATCATTATCTGTATCTATGTTAAACGCTACTACTTCTGCTATTCCGTCGCTATTTATATCCCAACCTTCAATAACATCATCGCGAATATCATCATCAGAATTCGTATCAACATAATCATAAATAGTATCATTTTCTGTATCTATGGGTGAAATTCCGTTTGGATATGCAGTGTCAATTCCTGCTGCTGAAACCGTACCGTTTGTTGGTATATAACTATCGGTTAATTGTGCTTCAATATTGTCTACAATTCCATCTCCGTCAGCATCAATATCTAAATAGTTTGGTTCTCCATTTAAATCGGTATTAGGAATTGTATAGATAATTGTAGCACCAGTAGTATCATTATTTTCTAGAGTATTATCGAGACCATTTACACCAACAGTATTATTAGTTCTACCGTTATTACTGCTATCTGCAGTAATATTTCCAGCTTCAACAATATCTAAAATTCCGTCATTATCACTATCTAAATCAAAATGATTTGGAACTCCATCGCTATCAAAATCAAAAAGATCTACAATCCCATCTCCATTAGCATCAGCACCAAAATCTACATCTCTATAGTTAGGTATAAAATCTGTATCATGGTCTTCTAAAGGGTCTAGTCCATTATATTCTAAAGTATCTAAAATTGTATCATTATCATCATCAATATCATTAGTATTTGACACTCCATCGTTATCAGTATCAGTTGAAGCATTTACGCTGACAAATCCTGAAGAGTTTACAGTATTATTTAAAGGGTTGGTTGCGAAAAAATTAGATACATTAAAACCAATACAGGATTCGACATAAACAACTGAAAATTGAATAGTTACGATTTCATCCACTTTTAAAATCCCAGAGGATCCATCAAAAAGATTTACATCAGAAGTTCCGTTAAAGTTAATATTTAGTACAGGGTCTATTGATGCTGTAGAATTCTGAATAAAAGGCGTGCTAAAAGAAACAATATTACCACCACAAATACTGGTTAAATCATCTTGTAATTGTAAGTTTCCTAGCTGTACAGATTCACTCGTGTTTTTAATAGTGATTTGAAATGTAATTTCTTCATGTTCTAAGATATTATTTGGAGCATCATTAACCGCCGAAATTATTTTATTATTGCTAGATGATGAAGTAAATAAAAATCGCATACTTGCAGTTGAGCAACTACATTGTAATGAAGAGGAAACGCTTTGGGTAGGAGAACTTGTTTCATAGTATCTATCTAAATGATTTCCTAAACTGTCTGACCAAATAACAAAAGAATAATTTCTTTTAATACTTGGTTCAGTTTCATCAAATCCATCAAGTGCTCCTTGTGTTTGAGAAATATTACTTTGTACAAAAGAACTATAGTTATTGGATGAAATAGGAGATATTAAATAGAATATCTCTAAAATAACTTTTTGTCCAGCTGCAAGAGAATTATTAGGCATCAACAAAGATGTATCTGTATCACCATTATAATTGTTATTAATAAGAACATCTGGTCCTGAAACTTGTGAGACTATTAATTGAATAAAAGTAATTCCATTATCTAAAAACCTACCTAACCCCATATTATAATTAATATTATTAGCGGTAGAAGTTCCTTCATTTGTAATTATTACTGTGTTGATATAATTATAAGTTCCATCAGAATTTATAGTTCCGTCTGGATTTAGACTATCATCAAACTCTGGTATATACAAACCCGCAGTAACGATAGCTTCTGTAGTATGAAAATCTACTAGTAAAAGTTCGTCTGTGTCATTCCCTCTATCCGAAGTAACGTTTACTAAATTATTAAAATCAATTCCAGAACCAGAAGGGGTTGGGTTTGGTCTTCCATTACATAAAGGATTTACTGTTACACAAAAGATTACAGTTACATTTTGTCTTGGATACAAGATTAAATCATTTATTGCATCATTATTAAAAATAGAGTTTGAGGTTCCATTTAAAAAATTAGAATTTGTGGCAGAAGCCGTAAACTCTCTTGGATAGCCAGTATCATTAATATAATCTAGTGTGTAATTGTTATTATAAATTTCTAATCCACTTACTTTAATAACACAACCGTTTCCAAAAGTTGTTTGTAAATTATTGGTTAAATCTATATTTTTTATAAGACTTGAAGTATGATAATCTCTGGCTGTACTTAAATTTGTAAGAACTAAACTATATAATACTTTATACTCCCCATTAGAAGTAAACCCCTGATTACAACTCCCAAAGGATGATATTTCTAATAAATTATCTATATTTTCTACGGTTAACAATAAATCAGCAAAACTTATAAAAGTGCCATCAGATATTGTGTATGTGATGACAGATACATTTCCCGTATAATTTAAATTAGGGATAAAAGTATAACCACCTTCTGTTGTGATTGTGATGCTTCCTTGTCCAAAAACAGCCGTTTGCCCTGCTAAATAAGAAATACCGTTTACTAAAAACTCTGTGACCGTTAATGTATCACCGTCTGCGTCAGTGTCATTTAGTATAACTCCCGGTGCACTAACATTTAATGTCGTGTTTATTTCTGCAGTATCATAATCAACTTGGGCTGATGGACTAAATTGAGCTAATAAATTTTGTGTAGCTAAAAATAAAAAAAATACTATTTTAAAATGTTTCTTTATCATACAGGTTTAATACAGTGCAAAAATATGCAAAGTCTTACATAAGAGGTGTACTTAAAATTGTTTAAAGTGTACTATATTAAATAATTTAGTACTCAAAACTCTGTTTCTTATACTAATTTAAAAAATGGGGAAAGTAAAAATTAAATTTCTAAATCTTTATCGTAGGGAATACTTTTTAAAATGTGATTTATTACATTGATACGTGCGTCTGTTTTTCTATTTGCACGTATAATTTTCCATGGAGATGCTTCCGTATTTGTTTTTTTAAACATCGCGTTTTTATATTCTGTATATTGCTCCCACAGGCCTTGTGCCTTCTCATCTAACTTGGTCATCTTCCATTGCTTTAGAGGATCGCTTTTTATATCAGCAAAACGTTTTGCTTGCTCCTTTTTAGAAATTGACATATAAATTTTGACCAAATGAATTCCAGATTCTAAAATCATTCTTTCAAAATCATTTACTTGGTTCATAAAGATCTCATATTCTTTGGATGTACAAAATCCGTTAACAGGCTCTACAACAGCTCTATTATACCAACTTCTATCAAAGAAAACCATTTCTCCTGCTTTTGGAAACTGCTCTACATAACGTTGAAAATACCATTGAGTTTGCTCATCTTCAGAAGGTTTTGGCAATGCAACTATACGCATATGACGCGGATTAATACGTTCTGTAACCCTTCTAATAGCTCCACCTTTACCAGCTGCATCTCTACCTTGAAAAACAACAATTACACGTTCATCATTATTTATTGCCCAAGTTTGCATTCGAATTAACTCGGTTTGTAATTTTTCGAGTTTTTTCTGATAATCAATATATCTAAGAGCTCTTTCTATATTTAAAGGTTCATTAGACAACAAAGCGATTAATCCGTTTTTAGAATTTAATCTTTTTACTTCTAATTCTGATAATATTTTATTCATAAAAGCTTAATCTATTTGATTAATATTTGAACGATAGTAACGCATTACAACATTTGGATCTGGAGTTAAAACTGTACCAGCTTCTGATTTTCCTTCATAATCAAACCTTGATAAAACATGTCTCATTGCTTCTAGTCTTGCTACTTTTTTATCATTAGTTTTAATAATCATCCAAGGACTATAACTCGTATGCGTTTTTGAAAACATTTCAGATTTATAATGCGTGTATTTATCCCACAATATTTGACCTTGTTTATCAACTGGACTAAACTTCCACCTTTTTAAAGGGTTTTCTTTTCTACCTTCAAAACGTTTTTGCTGTTCTTCTTTCGTAATTGATAACCAAAACTTTATAATTATAACCCCATCTTCATACATCATGTGCTCAAATTCTGGAACTTGAACTAAAAATTCTCTGTATTGATTGTCTGAACAAAAGCCCATAACGGGCTCTACAACTGCTCTATTATACCAACTTCTATCAAAAAAAACAATTTCACCAGGATTAGGTAATTCTTTAATGTATCGTTGAAAATACCATTGCCCTTTTTCTATAATTGTAGGTTTATTTAATGCCACTAACTTGCTTGAACGTGGATTTAAATGTTCCATAAATCTTCGAATATTTCCCCCTTTCCCTGCTGCATCCCTACCTTCAAAAATAATAGCAACTCTTTTCTTTTTGCTAGAAATATGATGTTGCAGTTTCACAAGTTCTATTTGTAACAAACGTAACTCATTGTTATAAGAAAGTGTCTTTTGTACTTTAGAATAAGAAATCTTTTTTTGTTCTAAAATTGATAAAAGATCTTGATTCGTTTTTAAACTTTCAAAGTCTTCAGCATTTAAAGTTTTCTTTGTATTCATGTATTTTTTTTAAAGGACCTAAAATAGGCAAATTTTTGAAAAATCTATTATAAATTTATCATTTTAAATTAGTTATTTTATATTTGCTCGCTATGAAATACTCGTTATTTTTCTGTTTACTTTTTATCACTTTCACACTGTTTTCTCAAAAAAAATACGCTAAAGAAATTAGTTTTATTAGTGATAATGACTTGTATTTTTCTTCTGTTAATGACAGGTACTATACGAATGGAATGTTTTTAAGCTATAAATATATCTCTAGGACTAAAAAAGAAAATCAAATTAAAAGAATTTTAGAATGGCAAATTGGTCACGAAATGTTTACCCCTTTCAAATCTATAGTAGAAAGTGTTAATTTACACGATAGACCTTTTGCAAGTTATTTATTTACAAGTTTTGGTATTAATCGAATTTATAAAAATGAGAGAACTTTAAATACAACGATACAAATAGGAGTCATTGGTCCAAATGCTTTTGGTAAAGAACTGCAAGATTTTATTCATGACATTTATGGTTTTAAAAAAGCAACCGGTTGGAAACATCAAATAAAAAATGCTTTTGGACTTAATTTTAATGCGAATTACAATCAATTTTTAATTAAAGACATTTCAAATCATTACGATCTTTCATGGATAAATTCAGCAAAAATAGGTACTGTGTATACAAATATTTCCTCAGGATTTTATGCAAGGATAGGCTTTAAACCTTTAGCTAAAATAATTAATTCTATTGCGTTTAAAACAAACTTAAACAACGAAAACACTAGTTTTAAAAGAGAGATAGAGTCATTCTTATATATTAAGCCTTTGATAAGATATGTGCTGTATGATGCTACATTACAAGGTAGTTTTTTAAATACTACTAGTGAAGTTACAAAAGAATTAGTTCCTTTTGTTTTTCATTTAGAATTAGGACTAAAATTTACAGCTCATAGATTTCATTTTGGATATGTTTTTAATTACAATACTAATAAATCTAAAAATTTAAGAAACGATAATGGTAATCAATATGGAAAAATTTCTGTTCATTATTTACTACGTTAATCTAAAAAGAAATCATCTTTAAAGCCAATCAAATACAATTTTTCTTGAGCTCTTGTTATGGCTGTGTATAACCACCTAAAGTATTCTTTAGAAACACCATCTGGTAAATAAGGTTGCTCTACAAAAACAGTTTTCCATTGCCCTCCTTGAGACTTATGACATGTCATTGAATAAGAAAACTTAACCTGCAATGCATTAAAATACTTATTATTCTTTATGGCTAAAAATTGTTTAAATTTTGATTTTTCATGTGCATAGTCCTCTTTTACGGTTTGATATAATTGATTCGATTCTTCATAGGTTAAAGACGGACTTTCACTTGTTAAAGTGTCTAATAATAAAACCGTTTCAAAAGGTTGCATTTCAGGATAATCAATCATTCTTAACTCTACTTCAGCAAATTTAAAACCGTATAATTCTTTAATTGAAAAGATTCTTAAAATCTCACAAATATCGCCATTGGCTATAAAACCCGCTACAGATGATTCTTTGAGCCAGAAATAATTATTTTTTACAATCATTACAAAATCACCTGCAGAAATTTCGTTTTCTTGTCCACGAATTTTCATCCGTATTTGTTGATTGTATTGATTTGCTCTTTTATTTGAACGAACAATAAATGCAGTATCCTCTACTCCATCTCTATCGTAAGCAGTAACTAAAGCATCTTCAATATCGTAACCATCAATTAATCTTATGATATCTGGAAAATCAATATCAAACTGAAATTTATTTCCTTCATTTTGTAATTGCAACCTTAATTGAGTAGCGTTTGCTAAAATTCCAGAATTTTCATGTTGACGCATTACTTCATCCAACTCAATTTCTGTAACAATTTTATCATAGTCATAGGTTAAAGTATCCGCTTCTAAAGCCGGACTAACATCTAATTTTACAGGTGGAAGTTGAGCCGTATCTCCGATAAAAATCAATTTACATTGATGACCAGAGTACACATAAGAAATTAAATCATCTAATAAAGAGCTAGAATCAAACATTTTTTGATTTTGTCGACCATCAGGAATCATAGAAGCTTCATCAATAATAAAAATTGTATCTCTATGTTTGTTGGGCTGCAAAACAAAATCTACAGAACCATTTGTTTGCTTTTTAGGAAAATATATTTTCTTGTGAATTGTAAAAGCTGGTCTTTTTGAATACACCGCAATTACTTTGGCAGCTCTTCCTGTTGGTGCTAACAAAACAGCTTTTTTTCCTGCGCTAGCAAGTGTATTAACGAAAGTACTAATTGTTGTCGTTTTACCTGTACCTGCATAACCTTTGAGTAAAAACAAAGATTCTTTTTCCTCATTAAAGATAAAAGTACTGAGTAATTTCAATAATTCACCTTGTTTTTCGGTTGGTGAATAAGGAAACTTCTTTAGGAGTTCTTTATAAAAGTCAGCAGTTCTTTTTATCATAAACAATTTTAATCATCAAAGATACATTTCTTTGTAAAGAAAAATTTTTATCATTAAAAAAAAATTGTAGATTTGCTTTACACTATTAAAAAAACATATTTAAAATGAGTTTATTACTAATGATTTTAGGAGCTGTACTTGCTTCTGTTCTTGTAGCTTTTGTTATAGTTAAATATTTACCTTTAAAACTAAGATGGATTCCTTCTATTTTATTATTAGTTTTGGCAATATTTTTAGGTTTTAAAATTTACAATGGAATTATGGAGCCTATTAAATTTAGCAAAGAAAAAGTTGAAAAATTTGCAGGTGTTGTAGAAAGTTTAAAAATCATTAGAGATGCTGAAGTACACTTCTATGAAGTTAATGGAAAGTACACGAAAGATAAAGCTGGCTTAATTAAATTTATAGATTCTGATTCTATCGCATTAACAGAAACTAAAACAATTGTTGAAAAAGTTAATAGAGGTGGTGGTATTATTATCGATGTAGAAAAAAGAGTTACAGATACTATTGGTTTCGAACCAGTTTTAAAGTATTTTACTGACAGAGCTTACAAAACAATGTTTAACGTTCCTGGAGTTGAAGGTACTGAATTTGAAGTTGAAGTTGGTGAAGTTGAAAAAGTACAGGGTTTAATTGTACCTACTTTCAGAGCAAGAACTCCTAAGAAAGATGTTTTAAAAGGTATGAATGAATCTTTAGTGAAACAAGAATTAGAAGTTAAAGAATCTGATCAAATTAAAGGAGAATATGTTTCTGTAGGTTCTTTAGATGAAGTTACTACTGGTGGAAACTGGCCTCCTTCTTATGACAAAAGAGACGGTGCAAAAAAAGAATAATAAATTTTCTCTAAAGAAAACAAAAGATATAGAATTATCCATCCAATTTAGTTTGGATGGATTTTCTTTTTGTGTATTAGATTCTAATACTAAAAAAGATATTTATTTTACACAATACCAATTTGAAGAAACCTTAAATTCTCCTGAGGATTTATTGAGGAAAATTGAAACTATTTTTAAGGAAGATCAAAACTTACAAATAGAATATGCTGCTGTTTCTGTAATTCATCAAAGTAATTTATCTACCATTGTACCCTCGAAGTATTTTGATGAAAACTCCTTAGCTACCTATCTTAATTTTAATATTAAAACTTTAAAAACAGATTTTATTGCTTTTGATAATATCAATACGATTGATGCTAAAAATGTATACGTTCCCTATGTAAACATTAACAATTATCTATTTCAAAATTTCGGCGAATTTGAATACCAACATCACAGCACTATTCTATTAGCGAAACTTTTAAAACTAGAGAGTTCTACTCAGAAAAAGATGTACGTAAATGTATCTAAAAGCTCTTTTGATATTGTAGTATTAGAAAATAGGAAACTCATTCTTTTAAATTCATTTTCTTATACTACCAAAGAAGATTTTATCTATTACATATTATTTACGGCGGAACAAATTCAATTAAATACAGAAGAGTTTAAACTCTATTTTATGGGAGAAATTGAAGTAGAATCAGAAATTTACAAAATAGCATACACCTACATTAAAAATATCTTTTTTCTAAAAAGTGAAAACTCCATTTTCAAGGATTTAGAGATTGCGAATCACTCTAATTATATACTATTAGGCTAATGAGAATTATATCAGGAAAACTTAAAGGAAGACGTTTACGAGCACCCAAAAACTTACCTGTTCGTCCTACAACAGATATGGCTAAAGAAGCCTTATTTAACATTATTAACAACAGCTATTATTTTGACAGTATAACTGTAATCGATTTATTTTCTGGCACAGGAAATATTAGTTACGAATTTGCCTCAAGAGGTACTCAGAATATTTATGCAATTGATGCCAATTATAATTGCATCAAATATATTTCTACTACAGCAAAAGAGTTAGACTTAGAAATAAACACTTTTAAAAGTGACGTTTATAAATTTATTGACAAAACGTCTACCAAAGCTGATATCATTTTTGCAGATCCACCTTATGACTTTGAAGTTGAAAAATTTTTAGAAATTGTTGATACTGTTTTCGCAAAAAACCTTTTAAAAGAAGAAGGAGTTTTAATTATAGAACACTCTAAACAAACAGATTTATCAACACATGAAAAACATAGTTATGACAAACGTTATGGAGGAAATGTGTTTAGCTTTTTTGATAAAAGCGCTGCTGAAGAAGATATTTAAAGTAACGAATTAATAATATCAGAAACTGAAATTCCTTCTGCTTCTGCTTTGTAATTTTTTACTATTCTGTGAGATAAAATAGGAATTGCAACAGCTCTAACATCTTCTATATCTGGCGAATATTTTCCATGAACAGCTGCATGTGCTTTTGCTGCTAAAATTAAATTTTGCGAGGCTCTAGGTCCTGCTCCCCAATCTAAATAGCTTCTTACCATTGCTGTTGCTTCCTTCGATTTTGGTCTTGTCTTACCAACCAAAGTAACGGCATATTCAATTACATTATCTGTAACAGGTATTTTTCTAATTAACTGTTGAATAGCAATAATATCAGCACTAGAAAACAACGCATTTACTTTTTGCTGAATAGTACCCGTTGTACTTTTCACAACTTCAACTTCTTCTTTAAATGTTGGATATTCTAAATTTATGGAAAACATAAACCTATCTAACTGTGCTTCTGGTAGGGGATAAGTTCCTTCTTGCTCTATAGGGTTTTGAGTTGCCAATACAAAAAAAGGTAACTCTAATTTATAATGATGTCCAGAAATAGTTACAGAGCGTTCTTGCATAGCCTCTAACAAAGCTGCTTGTGTTTTTGGCGGAGTTCTGTTAATTTCATCAGCCAAAATTATATTTGAAAAAATTGGGCCTTTTATAAACTTAAACTGTCTATTTTGATCTAAAATTTCGCTTCCTAAGATGTCTGAAGGCATTAAATCTGGTGTAAACTGAATACGCTTAAAATTTAATCCTAAAGCATTAGAAACTGTATTTACCAATAAAGTTTTTGCTAAACCTGGCACACCAATTAATAAAGAATGTCCTCCACAGAAGATAGATAAAAGCGTAAAATCTACTGCATCATTTTGACCAATAATTACTTTCCCTATCTCAGATTTTAATGAATTGAATTGAGCTACTAACTCGTTTACAGCTTTAACATCGGACATTATTTACTTGTTTCTTTTTTCCAATTTTTTTGAAAAGTACATTTATTATGAGTTTCAGACATTTTAATATATGTATCTTTTATTTTTCCTTTAGCCCATTTTGTAATCGTTTCTTCTTTCTTTTTTCTTAAAGCTAAATCTTGTATTTTAACATAATCTTCGACCAAATCTGCGATATGAGTATCTGTTCTGTCTTTCATAATCATGAATTTAAACATCTTCTCTCCGTTTCTATTTTGATCAAAAAACACATCAGAAAGTTCTCCCTTTTTCAATTCTGCAACTCTTGCATATAATGCAGGATCCATTCTTGTTAAATCAAATTTTGTTTCTCCTGAGTAAGGATTTACAATTACACCTCCATTATTTTTAGTGTCTTTGTCTTCAGAATATTTTTCAACTGCATCCTTAAAGGTAATAGCACCTTCTTTAACGTCTTTTGCTATTTGTTCTGCTCTTTGTTGCGTATCTTTTAATCTAGTGTCAGGAATATCTGGCTGCATTAATATATGCGACGCAACTCTCATATTTCCTTTTACTTCGTGCAATTGCATTAAATGATAACCAAAATCTGATTTAAATGGTTTCGAAATTTGACCAACATCTAAACTAAAGGCCATTTCTTTAAATTCTTTTATAAATGGTGAATCTTTAGTTACCTCATACCTTCCTCCGTTTTGAGTCACTCCCGGATCATCAGAATTAATAATAGCTTTCATTTTAAAACTTGCGCCTTCTTCAATCTGTTTTTTTATTTCAGTTAGCTTCGTTACAATTCTATCATTCTCTTCTTTGGTTGGTGCTGCATTTAAAACAATTTGCGCCAATTCAATCTCGGCAGGGAATTCAGGTAACTCTCCACTCTTTTTTAATCCATTATAATACAAACGAACTTCTTCAGGAGTTACATCTATTTTTTCTGTAATTTGAAATTGTTCTTTTTCTATTAAAACATTTTCTTTTTGAACGATATATAACTCTTTTTTTAAATCATCTAAATCATTAAAACCATATGCCTTAATTACTTTATCCACACTACCATATTGCTGTGTAAAATACTGAACACTTTTATCAACTCTACCAGAAATTTCGGCTTCAGAAACAGTAACACTATCAATAACTGCATGATGCGCTAATAATTTCTGCTGCATTAATTCTTCTAACATTTCACAATCGGTTATAGTAATTTTGCCTTCAGTTCTAAGGTCTACTTCTTGCTTAAACTTCTCAATATCCGAGTCTAAAACAATATTTTTACCAATAACTACTGCAACACCATCTATTTTTATTTTCTGTGCAAAAGTGGAAATACTTATCAACCCAAAAAAAACTGTTAATACAGTTAATTTAGTATACTTTAAAATTGTTGTTTTTTGTTGCATCTTTTACTATTATTTTTTCTATATCTCTTATTAATTCAATTTTGCGTTTATGCAAAATCATTTGTTTTATAGTCGGTTTTATATAGCTTAAAGGAGCTGTATCATTTCTAACTAAAACGTCTTTTATTGCGGCCAAATATAAACCTATTGAATCTTGTTTTTGAAGTAATTTTGTTTTTTTTAACAGATTTTCTTTAGAAAAAGGAAGTTTTAACAAAACCTTATCTAATTGTGTCCAAACCGAATCATTAAATTGATAGTATTTAAAACTTAATTGTTCTTTCTCTAATGCTTCTAAATCTTCAATTTTATCTGATTTGAAGAGTTTTAAAAACTCTTTTTTACTTATAACTTTATGGTCAAAATGGAGATATTTTATTTTAACGAGCTCTTCGTTTAGTCTAAAATTACCTTTACTTTTTGAATAGAAATCTTGTATTTCAGCATCTTTAATAACCGTATCTAATTGCTGCTTAATTAGCATTTCTTTGTAATTATTAATCAGCAAACTTTCTCTATAATCATTTACAAGATCTTTAATTTCATTAATATCTTTTAAAGAATTGTTGTTTTCTGCTTTATTGAGAAGTAATTGTTTTATTGCCCAATCATTAATAAAACTATTCATTAACACTGTACTATCCTCTTTACTTATATTTTGAGGTAAAACATTTTTTAGATCTTCTTTAAAAAGTTTTGCTGTATTTACGATTGCAATAATTTCTGATGATTTTTCTTCTTTTTCTTGTACTACAAAATAGTTGCAAGAATTAAATAAAAAAACCACTAAAAGTGCATTTAAAATACGTTTCATCTATTTGCTCTTGTAAGATTTTATTAACTTTTTAAGTTGTCTGTTTTTAATTTCAATCACACTTTTTCTTCTTAAGTCTGCAATCCAATTTTTATCTAAAAAGTTTTGATAATCATTCATTACCTCTCCTTTTATTTTATTTAATTCTTTTGGCTGATAGGTACTTAAATTTGCATTAAAAAAGTTTTTTAAGCCTAAAGTATCTTTAGATGACTTATTCCAAATTTTTTGTTGCATTAACTCAAATAATAATAAACCATCTCTATATTCTTGCAAAATATGAGCAAATTCTGGCTCTGTTTTTTCTAAATTTTCTTTATAATAAGCTAAAATTTCTTTGTCTTTAAATTCATTAAAAACCTCAAAGACAGGTTTATTCCTTTTACTCTTTAAAAAATTAAAAAATGCTACTTGTGTAATATTTTTATCATTTATTGATAAAATAACAGCTTGCATTGAATCTTTCGAAATTGTTTTAAAATCTTTTCTATAAAAGATTTTCTTAGCTTCTTTACTTTCAAAAATCGAATATTTTTTCTTTAATTTGTTAGTAACAGCATCTTTAGATAATTTAGCTCTATCACCAGATCTAACTTTGGTTTTCAGTTCTCTTTCTAAATCTTCAAAAGGCAATACTGGATGTTTTTTCGTTAATTGTAAAATATGCCATCCAAAGCGTGTTTTAAAAGGTTTAGAATATTCACCTTCTTTTTGCAAGCCAAAGGCTATATCTTCAAAAGATTTTACCATGACACCTGTACCAAACTTTTTTAGCTTACCTCCTTTAGACTTTGTACCAATATCATCCGAATATTTTCTAGCTAAGGATTTAAATTGCTCATCTGATTCCAGTTTTTTGTAAACAACATTAATTAATGCTTCTCCTTTAACACCTTTATCTTTTAACAAAATGTGTGCTACTTCAACTTCACCTTTAGAAACTCGTAACGTATCAACTTTTAATATATGATACCCATAACGTGTTCTAAAAGGCTCAGAAACCTCACCTTTTTTAGTTGTATAAGCAGCATCCTCAAAACGATATAGCATTCTAAAAGCAGAAAAGTACCCTAAATTTCCATTATTCCCTTTTCTTCCTGATTTCGCATTATTTCTTGCTGATGGATCTTCTGAAACCTCATTGGCTACTTTTTCGAAATCCTCTCCATTTAAAACCCTCTTTCGAATTTCTGTTATTTTTTTATATGCTAATAAAGTATCTTTTGGGGTAGCTAATTTTGGGGTTTTAACTAATATATGTTTTGCTTTTATTTCATTCTTTGTTCTAAAATATGCAACCTTTACCAATTTATTTATAAATACAGTGTCTTGCATATAAGGTGCAGAAAGTTGATTTTGATACGTTTCCATCTCTTTTTTATAAGAGGACAAAGTATCTAACTTCATGGAATACGCTTCTTTAACTTTTAACTTATAGTTTATATATAATTCTAAATTTTTCTCAACATCTTTAGCTTCATCAGTTTCTATTGCATCTAAATTTTTTTCATAGACTCTTTTAAAATCAGAAATTGTTATTTTTTCACCATCGATAGTTAATAAAACTTTACTTTTCTTTTGTGAAAATAGGATGCTTGAACTACATAAAACTACTAATAATATTAACTTTCTCATAAATTTATAATGATATAATTCCTTTAATTTTTTCTGCTTTTTTGTAATATTCAATTACCTTATTAGCGCTTTCAATTTTTAATACAATGGAAAGGCTTATATATTTTCCTGTTTTTGAACTTTTTGTTTTTATTACTGCTCCTTTATTATTAAACATATCCTGTACTTCCTTTACCTGATTTTCATCTGAAGGTACAATAAATTTATACATATAATCAGTAGGGAACCTAGTTGTATCCTCTAATTGTGCTTTTAATTTGGTATAAAAAGTATTTTTATCACTCATAATTAAATCTCATTTCTATTTATTTAAAAATAACAACTCACAAAACTACATTAAAAATTAGTTTTATAAAGCGAATGATTTATTTTTGTGAGACTCTCTTTTAGGAGAAAAATCAAAATTAATAATTCTAAAATAAAAAAATTGCAGAAAAATCAGCAAAAAATTGTTTTAATTGGTGGGCCAGGAACAGGAAAATCTACTGTTTTAAATAAACTGAAAGAAAAAGGTTTTTTCTGTTTTGATGAAGTCTCTAGAGAAGTAATTTTAAAAGCACAAAAAAAAGGAATAGACCAACTCTTTTTAACAGAGCCACTTTTATTTAGTGAAATGCTACTTGAAGGAAGAGAGGAGCAATATTTAAATGCAGAAAAAAGAAAAGAAAATATCATCTTTTTGGATAGAGGTATCCCTGATGTTCATGCATATATGAATTATTTTAAAACAACATATCCATCTTTATTTTTAGAAAAAAGCAAGCAATACAAATATGATTTAATTTTTCATTTCTCTCCCTGGGAAGATATATATATCACTGATAATGAGCGGTATGAAACTTTCAAAGAAGCTGTTAAAATTGATAGATTTCTTACGGAAGCCTACTCAGAACTAGAGTACAAAATTATAAATGTTCCTTTTGGCACAGTTGATGAAAGAACAGATTTCATCATTAATTCGCTTTCTTACAATTTATGATTTCTGCCAAAGAAATATTAAAAGAATACTGGAATTTTTCTTCTTTTAGAATACCGCAAGAAGAGATAATAAAAACTGTTTTACAACAAAAAGATGTAATCACTTTATTACCAACTGGAGGCGGAAAATCTATTTGCTTCCAAGTTCCAGCTCTAGTTAAAGAAGGGGTTTGTTTGGTGATTTCTCCTTTAATTGCCTTAATGCAAGATCAAGTAGAAAACTTAAAAAATCGCAATATAAAAGCCACAACTATAAAGGCTGGTTCTTCTCAAAATGATATCATCACACTTTTTGATAATATTAAATTCGGCAATATTAAGTTTCTTTATATTTCTCCAGAAAGGCTGCAATCCACCTTTATTCAACAAAAAATTAAAGAGCTAAACGTTTCTTTTGTTGCTATAGATGAAGCACACTGTATTTCAGAATGGGGACATGACTTTAGACCTTCTTATAGAAACATAAAGGTTTTAAAAGATATTATACCTAATGTAAATTTTATTGCTCTTACCGCTACAGCAAATAAAAAAGTTTTAGAAGATATTTCTTCTAATTTAGAGTTGAAAAATCCTGGGATTTTCAAAAAATCGTTTACTAGAGAAAATTTAGCTTACCAAGTTTTTTCAGTTGAAGATAAGTTATTAAGACTAGAGCAAATATTTGCAAAAACAAAATCACCTGCTATTATTTATGTAAATTCTAGAAAAAAAACAGTTGAACTTGCCAACTTTTTAAATGCAAGGAATTTTAAAAGCAGTTTTTATCATGGTGGATTATCCATTAAAGAAAAACAAATTTCTTTTGATAATTGGATGACTGAAAAAACACCAATTATGATTTCTACAAATGCATTTGGAATGGGAATAGACAAATCAAATGTTGGAATTGTCGTTCATTTTGATGTGCCTTTTAGTATCGAAAATTACATTCAAGAATCTGGAAGGGCTGGTAGAGATGAAAAAAAATCTTTTGCTGTTTTATTGAAAAACGAAAATGATATTGCAATTTATAAAGAGCAGGTGAAAAAAGGATTACCAAGTCTCTTAGAAATAAAAGAAGTTCATAGAAAACTATATCAATACTTTAGAATCTCAAATGGTGAAATCAGTGAAAATTCATATAGTTTTAATCTTTTAGAATTCTCCGAAATATATAAATTTACACCCATAAAAGTTGATGCAATTTTAAAAATCCTGTCTAATAACGGGGTCTTTGAACTAACAAATACTTACAACCAAAAGTCTACTGTAATTTTTAATTCAAGTAGTAGAAATGTTATTTCTCACGCTATAAGAAATATCTATACCAAGAAGTTTATAGACACATTACTAAGGACTTATACAGGTTTATTTGAACAAGAAGTTAAAGTAGATGAATTCTTACTAGCAAAAAAAAACAACATTACCTCTAAACAAGTAATTGCAAATTTAGAACGTTTACAGCAAGAAGAAATACTCACCTACAACAGTGTGAAAACTGACACAGAAATTCGATTCTTAGTTCCTAGAGAAGATGATAAAACAATAAATAGGTTCTCTAAAGAAATTAGTCGATTTTTGAAACAAAAGGAAAAAAAATCAGCTGATTTTTTAGCTTACATCACAAATAATAAAGTATGTAGAAGCATCCAAATTTTAGAATACTTTGATGAAATATCAACTAAAAACTGTGGTATTTGTGATGTCTGTTTATCAAAAAAAAGATATAATAAAAAGGATATTTATTTTGAAATATTATCAATCTTAAAAGAAAAAAACAGTTTAACATCGCAAGAAATAAATCAATATTTAAAAGCAAATGAAAAAGACATTTTAATACATTTGCAAGAGCTTTTAGCTCAAGATAAAATACAAATTAATCATCAAAATAAATACCAACTAAAATAAAAATTATGAAAGATTTACGCATCGTTTTTATGGGAACTCCAGATTTTGCTGTAACCATTTTAAAACATTTAGTAGAAAATAATTATAATATAGTTGGTGTTATAACTGCCCCAGACAAACCTGCAGGAAGAGGTAGAAAGTTAAATGAATCTGCTGTAAAAAAATATGCGCAATCTAAAGAATTAACTATTCTTCAACCAAGAAACTTAAAAAACACAGCATTTCATCATGATTTAGAAGAGTTAAATGCCGATTTGCAAATAATTGTAGCTTTTAGAATGTTACCAAAAGCGGTTTGGAAAATGCCAAACCTTGGAACTTTTAATCTTCATGCATCCTTATTACCCGCTTACAGAGGTGCTGCTCCTATTCATTGGGCAATTATAAATGGAGAAATAAAAACCGGTGTTACCACATTCTTTATTGATGATAAAATTGACACTGGTGAAATCATCCTTCAAAAAGAAATTGCGATTAACATTGATGAAACCGTAGGATCCTTACACGATAAGTTAATGTTTTTAGGAGCAAACTTAGTTACAAAAACTGTTGATTTAATTTCTGAAGGAAGTATAACCACTAGTAAACAGCCAGAACTAGAAGAAAAATCAGCTCCAAAACTTAATCCTGAAAACACAAAAATTGATTGGTCAGATTCTTTAAACACCATTTATAATAAAATAAGAGGATTAAACCCTTTTCCTGCTGCTTGGACAAGTATCAAAAATGAAGAAGAAGAAATAACTGCAAAAATTTATGCTATTCGTAAAGAAGTTAATGAACATCATTATAAATTAGGGAGAATAATCACTTCGAAAAAAGAATTGAAAGTTGCTGTAACAGGTGGTTTTATAATTATTGATGAAATTAAGGTTTCTGGCAAGAAAAAAATGGATGCGAAAAGCCTATTAAACGGTTATACTTTTTCCGAAAAAGCAGAAATGCTATAAACCCCTTTATTGATGGGGTTTATGGAGTTTCTTAATTTCACACACTACCTTTATTAACAATTTGTGTCTATTTATTAACAAAAACCTACTTTTTTCGGGGTCAAATTTGCATAAAACCTTAATCCGTCTATATTTGTTAAGCTATTAATAGCAAAATAAAATAATATTCAATTAATTTTTAAAATCTATTTATTATGAACAAGTCAGATTTAATCGATGCAATGGCTGCGGATGCAGGAATTTCTAAAGTAGCAGCTAAAGCAGCTTTAGAGTCTTTTACAGGTAATGTAACTTCTGCTTTAAAAGGTGGTGATAAAGTTGCTTTAGTTGGTTTTGGAACTTTTTCAGTATCTAACAGAGCTGCAAGAACAGGAAGAAATCCTCAAACAGGAAAAACGATTCAAATTGCTGCTAAAAATGTAGCAAAATTTAAAGCTGGAGCTGGATTAAGTGAAGCTGTAAACTAAGATATAAATATCTATGTTATAAAGAAGCTCTCTTTTTAAGAGGGTTTTTTTTATACCTTTATTTTTTTTATATTTACTTATGTCACATTTAAAACCGATGAAAGGTAGATTATTAATTGCTGAACCCGCTATTTTAAATGATAGCTCATTTAACAGGTCTATTATTTTAATTACAGAACATACAGATCATAATACTGTTGGTTTTATTTTAAACAGACCTTTAGATTATACACTTCAAGATTTATTACCTGAAATTGAAAGTGACTTCGTTATTTATCAAGGTGGACCTGTAGAACAAGATAATTTATACTTTGTGCACAAAGCACCAGACTTAATACCCGATAGTATAGAAGTTGATAATGGTATATTTTGGGGTGGTAATTTTGAATCATTAAAAAACCTACTTAATAATGGTGCTATAAAAGAAACTGATATTCGTTTTTTTCTTGGGTATTCTGGTTGGGGGAAAAATCAACTTAATGATGAACTAAATTTAAATTCTTGGTTTATTTCAGAAAATGATATTAATAATATTTTTTCTAAAGAAGACGAATCTCTTTGGAAAAATAAAATACTGCAAAAGGGTGGTGACTATAAAATTTGGGCAAATGCACCAAGTGACATCAATTTAAACTAAGAAGTCGTAACTTCTAAAACTTTTAAACTTTTACTTATTTTATTAGAGAAGTCAGTTGTGAAATTTTTCTTCTTATAATTTGTTACTGGCTGAATCCCTATAATTGCATTTGTAATGAAGACTTCATCTGCTTTTTGAATTTCAAATGGTGAAATATTAGTTTCTTCTAGGGTATACTCTTTATTTTTAGAAATGATTTCAATAATTTTACCTCTTACGATACCTTTTATACAACCTTCAGTAAGTGCCGGAGTCTTAACAATACTACCTTTCAAAATAAAGATATTAGCATTAGCAACTTCGACAACTCCTTTTTTTTCGTTGATTAAAACACAATTATCTAAATCATTTTCTTTAGCATATATACTTGCTAAAGTATTTACCATTCTGTTATTGGTTTTAATAGTAGATAACAATCCAGAATAGCTGTAAAAGTCTTTGAACACATCAACTGAGTATATTTCTTTAGTTTGATATGTATTTGCTTTTACATCAATTAAATAATCTATTTCATTCGTTTTCGGAGTATATAAGCCTCCATCTTTTCTATACACATTTAATCGAACTCTAAAAGAAGAAAATTGATCTTGAACAGCTACTGTTTTTATAATTTCTTGCTCTAAAAACTCTAAAGTGAATTGCATTGGAATTTTCATACGTAGCATCCTCATAGAAGCCATTAACCTAAAATAATGATCTTCCCAAAAAATCACTTTTCGATTACTAACTTTTATAGTTTCAAAAATTGCATCTCCATATTTAAAACCTCTATTCTCTGAAGATAATTTTACCTTTTCTTCAAACAATAATTCACCATTAAAATTAATCATCTATGTGTTTTTAGATTTGCAAAAATACTAAATTTTAGTAAAAATAGTGCATAAAAAAACTCAGCAAATTACTGAGTTTTAAATTTAAATTTTATTTTATTACGCACCAATTGTATGTCTTAATTCTTCTATTTGATTTTCCCAAAGCTGTTTTGACTCTTCAACTTCATCTTCGTCATCAGCAAAATCTGTAACAATTAATGAAACATCTTTAGTAAGTGCATCCACTTGAATTTTAATTTCAAAAAAACTATCGTCTCCTTCGCTCTCTAACCATTTAAAACGAATTCTTTCACCAGTTTTTTTTGTAATTAATTCAGCCTCTTCCTCTACTCCATCCCAAATAAAGCTGAAAATTTTGCCCCTAGAATTCACTTTATCAGCAAACCACTCTTGCAAATTAGAAGGTGATGAAATATACTGATACAGCATGTTAGGTGAAGCATGGATAGGTATTTCTACTTCGTATTTTACTTTGTTCATTTTTAAAAAACTTAGGCGAACAATATAGGTATTAATTCTATTTAAAAAAAATTAAAAACACTTCTTGCCAATATGCAAAAATAATTTATATTTGCAGCCTCAAATATAAATGGCGAGGTAGCTCAGTTGGTTAGAGCGCAGGATTCATAACCCTGAGGTCACGGGTTCAAATCCCGTTCTCGCTACAAAACCCCAAACAATCTTGTTTGGGGTTTTTTATTATTTTAAACTCTTATGGATACTATATTTTCTATAAAAAATATTAAAAGAAAACCTAAAATCATCTATTAAATATTGATTTTCAGTTATTTAAATAATCTCAATTAAAGATAATTTTATTTCCAAATACTTTTAGTATTACTAAATAAAGTTTTAAATAGTCTAAATATAAGTTACAACGATTAGAAATTCTTGATTTTTTAAGCCCAAAAAAGAAGTGTTACGCATAGCCTATCCTTTTATTATCCTTTTATTTATTGTTAATTTCTATTATTTAAAAAGAATTTTTAAGGTTCCTAAATTCACATCTAACTCGAAATCTTTATAAATAGTGATCCTGATTTTATATTCTAGTTAAAATCAAACTCATTAGCACTATTTTTATTCTCTAGAAATAAAATATAAATAAAGATACTTTGACACTTATAATGCCAAATATATTACTCTTAAGGGAACCGTTTGATGGATTCAGATACGATATAAATTCATTCTCTATTGTATTAGCATACTCTATCTTTTTAGTCTTTGGTAAGATTGCAGTTGTGTTTGCTTATTCATATTGGTTAAATCAATAAATACTTTCAAAAATAAATACGGAGCCAACAAGATGCTCACTTCGTATTATCTACTATAAAAAGCAAAAACAGGTTAAGAAGATTCTTAACCTGTTTTTTAAATCTGATAAGTTCCCCACAACTTATCAAAAAAAATAATTCCTAATTACTCTTCTCTACAATTACCTTTTTAGTGGTTGTTTGATCTTTGGTAATTATTTTTACT